>OBEQ010350932.1_pt1 | contig 60775 bp, 61 predicted proteins | sample 1670901 | NCBI WGS metagenome assembly OBEQ01 (sample SAMEA104232315, study PRJEB22302) | groundwater metagenome | biome: forest; feature: aquifer; material: groundwater | place: USA | collected 2011-08-07 | depth 5.4 m
CCTCCCCCTACAACCCCCTGTCTACTACCATCCGATGGCTAAAGCCAATCGGGGTTGTAGCGCAGCATCTAAAATGTTCCAATATTTTAACCTTTAACTATAATATAAGCTGACGGCAAGCGTTTCTCGCGTTTGACAAACATTTATTCAACATGCCCCACAAAACTCCGCCGCTCAACTCCACTACAACTTCTTTAGCGTCAGAAGACTCCACGGTTTGGCGAATAAATGAAACTATTTCGATAGTAGTTTTGTCGACGTCCATTTCGGTCAAGTTCTCCATTAAAGAGTGGAAAAGCCACTGTTTATTAAGAAAAGTTTCTTAAAATTGATTGATCCGAATGCCGTACTTCACCGCCAACGAGAAATCGGCAGAGTGGAACACAAGCCAGTTCCCCCGAAACAATTGGTGGGAGCGGGTCAAGAACCGGTTCCAAAAGAACATCATCGGCCAATACGTTACCGCTGTTTTCCGCGAGCGCATCTACCAGCCGTGGATAGTGCGCTCTTTTGTCCCAAGCATTTACACCTTTAACTTGCACGAGGAGAGCGGCAAGTTTTTGGGAAAATATATGCGAGTTGCTAAGGGAGGAACTGGGCAAAAACTTCCAACTGAATTCATTCCAGTAGAATACACTTTCGGCAAGAGCAAGGAGACGGCGCTCTTGCATGACATGCAAGAGAGGGCACAGGGATTACGTGACAGGATTGCTGCGCTTCAAAGCGGAGCTGCCAGCCGGACTGGAACGTTCTTAGGTTGGAATTCTACAAACCGCGGGGATGCGTTTAAGTCATTAGACCAGCTTCAAAAGGAACGCCTTCAGCTAATTGCATTCATCCAAACTTACAGGACTCACTCTACAGCCTACAAGGCGCGCAGGGAGTATTACAAGAAGGGAGAGGAAAGAGGCGAAGCGCTAGGCACACCCGACTACCGCACCCTTGGGGAAGAGCCCGAGCTGCCAGATCTGCCTGAAGCAAAGGAAACTGAAGAATTTGAAGGCAAGCGCAGCACAAAAATGAAGCGCGCGGAATTCAAGGAACTTAAAAAGAAAGGAAAGACAATGGTTCACTTCAAGGGACGCTGGTATGCGCTTGCAATTGGAGAGGGCACGGTAACCCAACTATATCAAGAAGTCATTGACGAGGCTCATCCAGTCAAGAAGTTCTTGACTGACTTGCGCGACTGGAGGGCCTACAACAGGAACACTACTCACGCACTGCCTCCAAAAGCTCTTTGGAAATTCCACTTCAACCTGCTGCAAAACCGGTTTAGGAAAGGAGAAACACCTAAGCAAAATTATGCTACTACAATGGCCAACACTCAGAAGGTGCTTGGAGATGAGGCTGGAAGGACTTTCCTTTACAAGATTTACTCTGAAAGCACCATCAAGCGCCTGCGCAAGTTCGGAGTCAACTACATTACTGGCAAGGCACTCGCAGAGGCAATGAAGGATTACAGTGGAGAATTTGGAGGCACCCAGCAGAAGCGCAACATTCCTGGTTACAAAAGCGATAAGCGTTACGCACTTGACAGCCTTGGCCCGCGGGAGCTTACCGCAGTTCATGGAATGGCAATAAACCACTCGATGCCCGGCAGCAGGTTTAGGTCAGGCGGCCCTAAACCGCTTTCTCCAGCTAGGTGGCAAGAACTGAACCAGAGGGAAACTGAAATACTGCAACTTCAAGCAAGTGGCCAGTCGGTCAACGACGTTGAGCTTAGGCTAATCCAGAATTCTTTCAAGGAAAACAAGGACTTGGTAGGCTACGCAACTCTCTCAAGCCTTAAAATTGACGACATGTCTAGGGTACAACCTTGGGCGGAATTGGCTATTCGCGAGGATGGCGCGCTCACCCTTACCGAAAGCCGCATCACCAACAAAGGCGACATAGAGATGCACATGAAGCCAGGCTGGAAGCCGTTTACAATACAGCGATGGGACATACCTACAGTTTTGGCAGAAGGCCACACGGTAATGGAATACCTGCCCTCGTACAAGCCGTTTGTAAAGATGATAGTTGACATGGGCAAGGCGCAGGACACCACGATGGGCCAGCTTTTGATGGAACAGAGGCAGCCACTTAAAGGCATGATAATGCAGTACACGCACGACGGTTCGCTTGACGATGGTTCTGATATGGCAATAAAACTGGCTGCCGCAATGGGGCTGGGGCCAAAGTACGCCAACCACTTCTACACTGTGCTCCACGAACAGGCTGATAGATGGGATGGCGCAAAATTCGACCACTTGCGCAGGCAGGTGGGCGACTTCCTGTTTACGCTTGACGAAACTTGCAGGGCGTTCTACTTCGGCTCCGCTTCCGATACCGAGCAACGGATGGACTACCGACCAATGCTCCAAGAAGAGCGCGGCAAATTCATAATGAAATTCGTAAACGATCAGTACTTCATCGACTTCCTTTACTCTTACGAAGAGAACCACAAGGCAGCACAAGACGAGAGGCTGAAGGGAAGGATGTCCAAAAGTGCTGACGAATCGACAAAACACTACGCGGCAGCAGACAAACGCGAGGAAGCTGCAGAGAACTCCATGACCAAGATGACTCAAAAAATCCAGATGCTTTTAGGGGACGACATTTCAACTGCCACCCACAGCATAGAACACGGGTTTGGCGAGATTGGCCCCCCAAGCAAGCGAGTCCAGAAAATTGCCACTTGGTTTGCAAGCCAATCGGAGCTTCTAAAGACGTTCTTTGTCAAGCACGAGATGAAGAAAGTGCTGGGCTCGGGCGGCTCGCTGTTCACTCCAGAATGGCTTACTGAAGACCTTAGCACGCAGAACAAGAGAATGACTTCCGCACAAGCAGCAAACGCAGTTTAGGTGAAAACAATTGACAACTGAAGCCGAACAAGCCCAACGAAGAGAGCACGACCAGCTTGACCCAACTAGGCACGCTTACGGCCAGTTCATGCAGCAAGTAAAATTCAACATGCACGGCCACCAACTCTACTTAAGCGACTTGCTTAAGCAACTTAAAGCTGCAGAACTGCTCCTAGTAAGCTACAAGAAAAAACACCAGCCCGCCTTTGACGTTACCGCAGACAACAGCCGCAACATATCCACAGTTGAAGAGGCAATTCACGACTCGGCAACATTTGAATGGAAGCCGGATGCAACACAACCAACGAAGAGCTGCTTTAAGGCAGACGGGCTGCCAGTTCAACCCATTTTAATATGGACCCGAGAAAAACAAGTCCTAGATCCCCCAAAACACAGTTTTACGGGTATAAAGACAACCTGGGAAAGCATTTTAGCCAAACGCAGCAAAATCCGAGCTATGGGCATAACACCTGAAATAGCCGCGCAAATGAACCACGCGCTAGGAATAACGAAACTACCCAATGGAAGAGACTTCAAAGGTGGAGACTTAGAGCGCGGGCACTACGCCAAGGGCATCATCTGGAGCCAGGCTTTCGCTGCTGATTTTGCAGGCGAATACGAACACCTTAGACAAACCCATCCAACTTGGCCTTCGGCTTCCGATTTGTTCGACCGCTTCGTTTCCCCCGGCAAGGAGTCACAAGGAAATTGGAATTTCAGCACCCGAGAAAGCAGCTCGAAGGCATTGCACGAAATTCTCATAGATGCAGGAGTTGACCCGGCGGATTTTGCTACAGTTACTAAAGACTCAGCAATCAGAGCGCTCGAAAAGCTTCGGATAAAGAAAGCCGTTGACAACGCACCAATCTATGGGCAGCTTAACTTGTACGAAACGGTTGTCAGGATGTTAATGGGCGTTGCAGGAATGAAAATTCACACTTATGACGCGCACGGAGGACACATTGAAACTGATGCCTTCAACGGCTTTGACGCACTCAAGCAACTCCTTCCGCCAAACGAACGCGAAGAGCCTAAGTTCAATGACCGGTATAGGCTTCTTAATCGCTTGATGCAAGACCCTTCAATAGCCATGAATGAAGGCGCGATAAAAATGATGCAAGCTGCAGTTACGCAGGCGGAAAGCTCCCTTGAAGACCACGCCCAGCAGGTTACAAACAGATACCAGCTGGGAAGGGAAACAACTGGGCACCGGTACGAAATTACCGGAATGGATCACCAGATACTAACTGAAGGCATAGCTGCATTGAGGGCATTTGCGGGAGGTGCCGGGCCAACAACTCCGCCCGCCCCCGGCGGGACTCCCACACACGGCCACCCATAATAGGTGCTAAAAATGGATTTTGAAATAGGATACAACATTAAAAAGAAAATAGGCAAGGCGGGCTACACGCTTGTGGCGGCAGGCGACTTGTTTGGAGTCACCGGAAAGAAGAGCAAAGACGGCGCAGATCTTACTTTGATTCCTCAAAACAACTGGCTGCCATTCCTTTCGTTCAAGATCGTGCTCTTTCCAGACCGCACTCTCAAAATGCTTGAGCTGAAGATTTTGGGTAAAAACCCGTTTGCATCCAAGGAGAAAAACATTTACGACGAAAACGACCGCATGACAATGGTTGTCAAGCGCGAGGAAGGCATTGCAGAGACGATGCGCCAGGCATCAAAGTTCCTCAACGCCAAGTCGTTCTACCCCGCGGGAATAATTGCGCGCTTCCACAACGACGAAGGCGAGCTAAAAATAGGCTGCAACGCATTTGCAGACGAAAGCGACATATATCCCGACATAGCAGTCTACGGACACATTGCTTCAATAATTTCGAGCTACCTTAACTCAAAAGAAGGCCGCGCGCTCAGTATGGATCCGCGGCTGCCTGCAGCAATCACAGAGACTGCAGAACTCATCGGGTTCCACGCAGGAATTAAGCAAATGGGTATTATCGAGCCGGGAATAGAGTACGGCTGGGATTGGAAGCAAAAAAGCGAGCTAGCCGAATTTTTCGAGAAAGGCCTTACTCTGCCATCAGTGAAAAAGAAATAGGCTAGGTTTTAGCAAGCTCGTAAGTTAGGGGCTCTTGTTCTACAGGCGTATCTTCCTTGGCTTTAGTTGCAACTGACTTATTCTTGCGATCTTGGACTTTTTTATCAAATTTTTCCTTGAAGCGCCTGGCTTGCGTACGGATAACCGATTTTGCAATCTTGGAAGCTGCAGCTTCACTACCAAGTCTGGCCGTATTATCATTAACCCAAGCTTGTCCTTTTGCTAGGACTAGAAAGTTCAAGTTGCCGTGCTGGGCATGTAGAAGCTCCAGAAATCTCCGGTGGCTGAAAAAAACGTGGTTTTCAAAACTCCTCCAATAAACTGGCGCAACATCCCGGCGCACTGCAGGGTTCATTTCATCTCGCTCTTGCTGAGTTTGAGGTCCGAAAGTCTTGTACACCCTCGCCGCGTGGTTTACATCAGCAAAATTTGACAAGTAAGGCCCAAATCCCTTTAAGACCGGAATTGCCGAATCGCGCCTCTTTTGTTCAAGCTCTAACGAAGACTTATAGTGAAGGAGAGTTGCAAGTGCCTGCGCTTCATCCGCAGTTGGTGGAAGCTGGTTTTTGGCCTTCAATTTAGCAAATGAAAGCATTTCTGCTTCAGTGCTTTTGACTAGTTGATTCACTTCACTTATGTGCTGACTCACTGTACCCTCAAGGGCTTCGTCTCTCTGCACCAAGCTCATCAATTGGTAATTATTTGCCTCAACTTTGGAGCGGTTCCACCTAGGGGAAATTTTTGAAGCCACCCAATCCACGCCAGGAATCTTTGCAATAAACGAAACAGCCATAGCAAACCTGCCTGGCGTTGAAGGGTCTTTCCTTGCAAGCAAGCGCGAAACCCAGTTTCTCGACTGCCAGCCTAAAATTACTTTGTCGTCCCCTTGCTCTGGAGTTCCATCATACTTGCGGCCTAGCGCCTCACGATACTTGTATTCTTGATCGATTCTTTTTCTTTGTTGTAACAAATCTGAGAAAGAACGCAATTCTGAACCTGATCGGCGCAAATCTGAGTAGCGTTTGTGCGCAGTGGAGGGCTTTACCGCATTCCAAAAAACTCTTGCACGCTGCCTTAAAGTAAATCTTTCCCTTTGCCAAGCACCAGGTATAGCCACATCAATCACTCATCTTTTCTCGATGAAACTACTCTTGTTATCAACGCGCCAGCCAGCACTGCCATTATCATCGCAATAATTGCAAACGCGTTGTCTGGCCAGCTGGGCAGCGACAGGGGGTTGCCCGATTGGAAGTTGACTGACGGCTCTAGCGCGGTGTTGGGGGGCGTGAACTTGTCCTGGCCTGCAAAGCCGCGCGTTCCGTCGGCGCTTCCCTGGAATTGCGCGCCCGTCTTTCCAAACAACCCGTCTGTTGGAATGACTATGCCGGGGCCTGACTTCCAAGTTCCGGTAGTTGGATCAAACCAAATGAACCCGTCTTTCCCTTGCGCAAGCAACAACGGCGAGTTTTCCCTTATGTTAGGGCCTGCAATGTTTATTGTCGGCGCGCCGGTTGCAGGGTTCATGTTGAATTCGAATTTAAGCGGCCCCTTGTCGGTTGGAAAGACTATTGCGTTGCCGTCGCGCACTGCAGGGCCGGTTATCTTGAGAGTGTCGACAGCGCCAGTTTCCTTGTTGCCTATCCTCACTACGGCGTTGCCGTTGCTGTCAGAGCCAAATGAAATGGCGTGGTTCTCTGTCTTGAAGTCGGTTAGCGTGCCAAGCTTGTTTAGCGCAGTGTTGAGCTTGCGGGCATTGTCTTCCTGGCCTGGCTTGCCGACAACGGGACCAAGCTTTACTCCGGGAATGTCCACTGAAGGGGCTGCGGCAATTTCGCTTGCAAGGCGCGTTTGTTCCAATGCAGCTTGGGCAAGCAGCTGTGCCTTGAGCGCCTGCTGTTGGGCAGTGAGCGTGCTGCCTGAAGCAATTGCGGTTGATAGTTCCTTCGCCCTCTCTGAGGGAGCGGTTGCGCCATCAACTGCATTCTTTAGGTCGCTTGCCTGCGACGCAGAAATTTTGCCGCTTTTTTGCGCAGAGTCAATTGCATTGGAGGCAATCGCCTTGTCTGCAAGCGTGAGAGGCGTTTGGCTTGCGAGCTTGGCTTTGAGCGCATCTGTTTGCGCCTGCGTTGCGCCGCCTTGCTGCAATGCGTTGCCTATTCCAGCAACTTTCTCCGGCGGAATTACTACTACGCCTGGGAAGATGGGCTGTTGCTGCGCCTTGCTAAGCAGCGCCGCCTCTAGGGGTGTAAGGGGCTGCCCTTGCGCGAGCTTTTGCATTGCAGCGCGCAATTGAGCCAATTCAGCATCGTTGAAAGCGTTCTTTCCTGAAGCAATCTTGTCTAGCATCTGCTTTAGCAGCTCTGTTTGCTTGTCGGAGAGCTTCTGGTTTGCATTAAGCGCAGCCTTTAGCGCGTCCATTTCGCTCTTTTCCTGCTGCAGCGCTTGCTTGGGGCTTTCCGAAACTGCCGGCTGCGCGCCGAGAGTCTGTATTGAGGAAGCGGGAATGTCTGCAAGCGTTTGTATCACTGCAACAAGGCGCTTGCCTTCCGAATCGTAGTTTATCTGGCCGTTTGTAAACTCCATTGTAAGCAAGGTGCCCAATTCATCTTCTGGTGTGCTCGCTCCCTTAACTCGCACTTTGCCATCGCCAGTGATTTCTATTTCCCCAAGCCGCTTTTCAGTTCCAGTCAAGGAAAGTTCCTTGCTATTTAGGCTGCTTTGCGTTGCGCCAGTGCGCTCTTGTATTGCGTTCTTTGGCGTGTCTGCAACTCCAGGCAAGTTGCCTATCACTCCCTCCCCCACAAAAGGCAGCCTCTCAACTATTCCACCCGTTGTCGTCCGCTTTACCTGCACGCCCTTGGTGTAAATGAACTTGAATTCTCCTTGGTGCACTGAGGCAAGGCCGAGCGTGCTTTGAATGCTTTGCAGCTGCCCAAACCAGTTGGGGTGCGAAAGGGCGTTGTAGCCTGAATAGCCAGTTACTTCCGCAAGGCGGCTCTTGAGACAATCTGTTGTGCTGCAAAGGGCGTCTACAAGCGTTACGCTTGCGTCGCTTGCCCTAGCTTCTGCAAAAACGCCACTCCCGCAAGTAAGGGGTGACACTATTATTCTGCTTGGAATTACGTTGCCTAGCTTTGGAATCAAGTAGCTGTTGAGCGCAAAGTCCTTGTCGGGAATGATGGTGCCGTTTGCATCGTATACGCCCCTCTTGTCGTCGAGGCAAACGAACTTGTTGCTGGAATCCACTAGGCAGTTTCTAAAGCAGCCCGCTTCGGATCCGTACAACGCAGTCTTTTGCATCTGAGCAAGCGGTTCTATGTGCACTTCGTACAAGTCGCTTGGCCGCACTTGCCCGTTCTGGTTTTGCATCAAAACCTTCAAGTTAAGTATTTCCTTGAGGTCCTGCGCTTTCAACTGCGAGCCTATGAATGTTTCAAGGCTCTTGCCAATGTTGAGGCCTTTCACTACATCGCCTAGGCCTACTGCGCTTGCAGTCTTTTCCTGCACTTTCTTTAACACACTCACAGGCACCTTGTCCGGTAGCCTCTGGAAAGCCATTATCTTGTACTGAGAGTCCTTGCAGGTGGAAGCGTATTGCAATGCAAGGCTACCGTAGTGTGCCTTCAACAAACCGACTGGATCAACTACTCCAAGCCGAGAATAGGAATTTATTGCAACTTCTGCGGCAGTATTTTTCATTAAAACTTTGATTAATTCGAGTGATTTTAAGTACGGTGCAGAAATTATCACGAAATTTTCGGCAACACCGACTGCAACAGTTGCCTTGTACTTTAGCAGATATTGTTGCAGGTTTTCGTCGTTACATTTTTCGTTGTCGCTGAATTTTAACGGATCAACAAAATTATCGATATATATGTCAAAAATTTGAAGCCTAAGGAGCGCAACTAAACCCGCAGGAGCTTCAACATAATTTCTCACTGCAAACCAGCCAAACAACGGCGCTAAAACACCAATTGCATCGTAGTACTGCTGGAATTCCTGCCTTCGGTTCAAAGTTGCTCCGAGTTTGGTGTAATTGATTGATATTGCCATGCTCGAAATTGGTCTTCCATCCTTTACATCCTCAAATAAGGTAGCTGAAGATTGGTCAACCCAAGCCTGTCCAATCAGCCAGCCAGCCTCACCCTGGGTAAAAGCAGTTCTAGATAGTTTTTGTTTTCCATTGTCGTCCATTGCTTGAATTAGCTGTACACTTCCTGAACTAAACGTTTTTCTAGGAATGCCCGATTTCGTCACATCTGAAATAAGGTCATAAATATGGCCTGAAAGAAGGAAGTCGCTTCCTTCTCTAAAAGCCTGGCTGAAAGCATTGTTGTTTATGAATATTACAAGCCTACTTCCAAGTGACTTTTCTGGAGAGCCGATTGAGGCGAAAAAAATGCTACTTGAAAATTCAAGACCAAAGCGGGCTGGCCCTAGCCACAAAAGCCCTAGGGCGGCTGAACTCCACGCCCTGCTTGCTGAAAGACTTGATGCAGTTTTTGCCAAATCAATTTCTTCAGTTAATTCCGTTATACGCCTTTGCGGACCCAACGACTTGGCTTGCAATTGAATTTGATCTATCGTATCTGCTGGGAATAATGTAGTTCGTTTATTGTAAAGATAAGTCATCTGAAGTTCTTTTGACCCCAAATCTGTAAATTCTTGAGCTTCAACTGATGATAAGCCGAACCCCCCTGCTGCACCAGGGTTAAACTGGTAAGGCAACTCCATCTTGCCCGACTTTGAGAGCAACGCTTTTTCAAAAGCGTCTTCAGTAGCTCTTCCATAGGGGGATAGAATTGCAGTCCGCACCTCTGGCTGAAGATGTGAAATTTGAAAGTCAGTGTTAAGTTTCACTTTCTCTACGGCTCTTTCTGCCGCTTTAGTGGCTTTTACCGCACTTCCAAGTGCATATAATGAGAAAGCCGAGGTTAACATAAAATCTAGCTTTGACCATGACTTCATTTCCGTAACTGCCTTTTCAACCATTCTAGGGATTACAACATTTCCATCATAGCTTTGAAAACTACCTTTGAACCCGTCCGAATTTATGTGCTGATTGTCTTGCGCTTCCGCGCTTTTTGCAACTTCCGCGCGGTCGCCTGCAATAGTGAGGTCCTTGTCAAGCATCGCCCGGTAAGAAAGCTTTCCAGTTATGCTTGCGTCGTTGAGCAAACAACTCTCGCCGCCTGTAAGCCTGTTTTTTATTGCAGGGGTTTTCATCAACTCGCTTAAAGGAAGCTCTACTCCAGTTGGAAGGCGCACTTTCATTGCCTCAAAGCCGGGCGCGGTTGGCTCGCCTGCCTTGGCGGCCTTGTTTTTTGAAACAAGGGAATTAAACACGCCCTGAAGCGAGTTGGAATAGCTTTTTTTTGCAGCCAGAGCGCGCGCCTGCGCAATTGAAATCTGCTCGTCGGGCCCCACGCCCAAGTCGGTTTCAACGTCTTTTAGAACGTCGGAAACTGACTTGCCTGCCGGGGCTGAAGCGAGTTGCGCAAACTCTTTTGCAGTCATGAACTGCGAGCTTTCCTCTACAGGGAAGTTATAGACGTTTACGTTGATGTTTTGCGCGTTTGCGGGGGGGAGCGCCTTGAGTGAAGTGTCAGGACGGTCGGTAATCTCCTTTCCAGCAAACTGGTAAACCGAGTCCATAAGGCGCTTGTACTGCGCGGGCGTTACTTCCTTTAGCTCGCAGCCTGCAATGGCCGAACCACTTGACTGCAAAGATAGCGTTGACAGGGTGGAGTCAAATTGGTTTGTCAGGTAGCCATCGTATTGGACTAAAGGGATTGCACTTCCTTGGCCTGCGCCTGTTGCTTCAATCTGAGAGGCGTAAGCCATTGGCGAGAGCATTTCTGCTAAAAGGAGCACTGCGGCTAGCAGTGGAAAACGCCTTTCAAACCCGTTCCCTTTGGGCATGAAAGTGTTTGGGAGAAAGATAATTTAAATGGGGCGTTTTAGAGGCAAAAACTAAGGCTTTGGAATGTGCTGCAGTAAGGAAAATCGCCTAGCCGGTGCCGCGCAGGGAGGAGGCTACTTGCGGGAGGGTGACGCCAGCGTAGAGTTCAAGCAGCGCTAGTGCGGCAAACACTGCAAGGAACGTCACAAGCGCCATGAGAACGATCCTGGGCGTGCGGCGGTACTTGTCGGCCAGTGACTCGTATACGAATGAAAACAAGAATACTACTGGGAAGGCCAGGGCGGAGACGATTAGCGATAGCAGGAGCAGGAGCCATGTTTCGCCGGCAATTGAAGCAAGGTCAACCAAAGTTTTTCACCAATCTACTGCAATTCCCAAATTTGTTTTGCGCTTTTTGGGCAAAGTTGTGCAAGCAGGTTTTTTGCAGCGCTGTTTTTAGGCAGTTGTTTGCCGCTTGGTGGATTACGTTTGGCAGCTATTTAAAACCGATTTTGGGCAGGTTTTTATTCGCCGCTGGCGTTATTCCACTCATGGCCGACTTGGTTCTCCCAGCAGTCTACTACCTGTTGATGCTGGCAGGCAGCGTATCGCTTGGAAAAGCAGTCTTTATCCTGGCGGGGGGAGGGGAAGGCTGGGCGGAAGATGAAAGGGCAACCGGCCTTGCTTCAGTTGTTGGCTTTGCAGTAGTGGGTATTTCGATTTTAACTGAAGTAGTTGCCCTGCGTGGGGCGGCTTTTCCGGCAGTGGTTGCTTTTGCAGGCATCGCCGCAATTGCAACGCGGGCGTTCCTGTTCAAAAAACCTTTTTACTCTTCAATGCCGCACTTAGACGCGCTAATGGAAGAAGTTTCGGCGCAAGAAAGGCAAGCCGCGGTTACAGCTGGACTGGCAACGCAGGCAAAGCAAGAGTGGTGGACAAATTCAAGCAATCAATCAACGCAAACGATTACTCCCGTCGCGCCGGCGGAAATTGAGCGCGAGCCGGCGGCTTCGCAGAAAATTGGCGAAGTGATAAGGATGCAGGGAAGCAAAACTGAATCGAGCGGTTCAACTGCACTCAAAAAACCGAAGTCGGGCAGTGACAGCAGTTTTGAGGAAATAACTTGGAAAGAGTGAAAAAATGGGCTTAAAAGAAGAGCTTGCAGACCTAAAGAAGTCGAAGCTTTCGGTCCAGCTGCCGCCAGCAGAAATTCCCGCTATGGGCCAGAGAGATTCACAAAAGCTGTCACAGCTGGCAGTGAGTGCAAAGGGCATGATTGCCGCGCCTGCATCTAGCGACGGCGATTTGCCGCAATTCTCTTCTTTTGAGGAAGCCAAAAAATCGGTTTCAAAAACCATTCCAGTCATCGCAGCCGAAATAATGCGCGAAAACGTGGAGAGGAAAAACAAGGAGCTGCAAGACGGCGAAAGGGCGGCGCAAATAATTCCACAAAAGGAGCCCAAGCTGCTTGAAATGGCCTCTCCTGGAACTTCAACGCTTTCTGGCAAGCTGGCTTTAGGCGGCTGGCCGGAACAAAGTTCAGCCATATCACAAAAAGGGCTGGCGCTCTCGCCGCGGACAGTGCCGGATGATAAAGTGCTGTTCCCGCCGCCAATGCAGAACGAGCCTCAAGTGGAGCCAGTTGGGCAGCGAAAATCAATTACCCAAATTGCTGAGCAGATTATTGCGGAGAAAATGCTGGAATCCGGTAGCGCGCCGTCCAACCCAAAGTCGGTTGAAGAGATGATGGAAGGAGAAGAAAAAATTCCTTCAAGCGAAAGTGGTTCAACTTCCCTAGCCAAGGACAATTTGCCGCGCAAGACCTTGCCGGCAATTGCAGAGGAAATACGGCGCGAAATGGGAATTGATGAAAAAAAGGGCGAGCTGGTTTTGCCCGAGCCGCCTGCTCCGCCTTACGCTGCTTCATCGACTCCAACTGCAATGATTGACAGGCTTGCGGAGGCAAAGCAAAAAGCGGTTACTCCTGAGCCAAAGCGCCTCTACTTGCTAAAGCCAGACGAGCGCGTAACTCCAGTAAAGCATCAGGAGGGCACGCAGCCAATTTTGCCGCACAGGCGCCTTTATGACAAGGAACAGGGCAAGGATGGTGGCGAGAATGAGCCGCCGGGCTTTGAGGACATGGTCTCCGAAGTTTACGTGCAAGTGAGGCGCAAGGAAGAAAGCGAAAAGCCGCTTGTTGAACAGGAAAGGAAGGACGAGGCAGAGCAGGACAAGAGGAGGCGCGAGGAGGAAGCGCGCAAGCAATTTGAGGAGCGCCGCCGCCAGCGTGACGCTCGCAAGATGTCTGGCCAGCCAAAGAAGGACGAAACTGAAGTTTCTGCCGTGCCGCAAAGCATGTCTATTGAAGAGCTTTTGGGAGAAAAGCCGGGGAAGGAAACAAAGGCAGGCGGCCTTTTCGGCGAGTTGGAGAAAGAAGCTTCCGGCGGGAGCGGAAAGAGCTTGTTTGCCGAGCTTGACGAAGCCTCAAAGCCTGCAGCAGGAAAGAAACAAGCCGAGTTCACCGTAGTTGACAAGGAGAAAGGGTGCCCGAACTGCAAGTCTGCTGCTACAAAAATCGTGTACTGCCCTTACTGCGGCGGGGCAATGTGCGCCAACTGCGCGACTAAAATCACGCCATACCCCGACCACTTCACCTACGTGTGCCCCCACTGCTCTGAAGAAGTGGAAGTCAAAAAGAAGGCGGCTTAAAAAAACTATTTTTTTATAGCGTTTGCAAACGCTATTCGAATTAATTCTTGCCGGGCCACACGCATATTTTTAGAACAAAGTCGCGCATCTCATCCATTCTGTTGGCTCGCGGCGCGCGGAAGGGCATTGAAACTGTGAGCACTTGGAAAGAAAGCTTCTGTGGCCCGTTTGCAGTAGTGATCTGGTAGCCATACTTTACAACGTCGTTGCAGCTTGCCCACTTCGAGCCAGCCGGATACTCATTTGCAGGCCAGTAGTTGGTTATCCTGTTGGTATTGGGGTTTAGCGGTATTGCGTGCTCTGCGGGCACTCGGTTGACTATTTCTGCAAAATAGTAGTAGCCCGCCTGTTGAAGGGGCTTCATAACTTCCTTTAGCGCGCAGCGCAAAGCAGTTTTTCCGTGCGCCTTTGGAACAATTCCAGTAGCTTGGCACGGGCCAGTTGCTCCAATGTTTAGGCCAAACCTGTTGTCGAGGCACACCCGAACCGAGTCATCGGGCCCTGTTACGCTGCCAACGTGGGCGTTAGGGTCGGAAACGTCGCTGTCGCTTAAGTCCCTTTTCAGCAAGTCTGCGACAGTGGTCGCGTAATATTGCGAGAGCACGTCGCAGTGGTCTTCTGCGTCGGCGGAGTAACTCAAGTCCCAGTAAGGGCAGCCCCTGCCAGCATCAGCGCCGGTTGTTGCGCAAGGAAGCTTGTCAATGCCTGCGCCGGCGTTGGGGTCTTTGCGCAGTATATCGTCGTCTATTGCAACGTTTGCAAGGGTCCGTACGTCGAGGTAGAAAAGCGACTTTGCGGCATCCTGCAGGTAGGCTTGCGTGTACGCCGAGCGCATTGCCTCGTCCTGCGGTATCCCGTAGCCGTTGAGGAAAACGAATATGAGGGCAACTGACACGCTTGAAAACAGCAGGAACATTATCCCGTCAAAAATTGCGGCCTGTCCCCTCGAAAGGCCGCGCGGCTTTCGCTGCGGCAGTGAAGCGGAGGGTTTTTGTTTTTTCAACTAGTCTAGCCCCATTCTATTTCCATACTATTATGTTAGCAAGGCCAGCGCCTTTGACTGTTCCGTCGGCGCTGCATTGCACGGAAACCGGGAAGGTAAAAGTTTGGAAGTTGGGCGGCGGGTTGGACTGGCTTACTTTCTTTAGCGCATTGTGCGAGTCTTTAACTCGCGGGAAGGAATCTGAGTTCAACGCAGGGCAAGTTTTTCCAGTGCGAGAAATTCCAAGCGGGCCGCCTAGTGGCTTGCAGTTGGGGTCGAAAGTTGGGCAGTCAACTGCAGGAGGGTAATTGGTCAAGTTAGAGAAAATATCGCCGCCGGCCGACTGGTTTAGTGTTACGTAGTTGCAGTATTTTTTAAGGGACACTAGGAAGCTCACGTGCCGCCGTGCAGCGTAGTCGGAGTATTGCGAGCCGCAGGATGCGTCAAAATCGTCGTCGCTCAAATAGCCGGAGCGCAGCACTACGTACGAGAGTCCCACTCCAGCTTTCCTCAGCTCTAGGTATTGGTTGCGCTCGTCTATTTTCTGCGTAGTGTATATTGCGGTGCCCATGAAAAGAAGCACTCCGAAAACGATTGGGAAGATGCTGGGAATGTCGTCGGCTATAGGGCCGATGTCGCCGCGCGCAAAGCGCCAGGTTGAAAGTTTTGCAAGCCTCATTTCGAAAACCAATTTGTAAACAAACTTAACATCATCCAAAAGAGCATACGCTTGAAATTGAAGGGGCATTTGCAGCATTAGCCGCGTAGGTGTTCGGTTTTCCAAAGTTTAGGCACCTGTCGGAGCTGCCGGGGTTGCCTCCAGTGTCGTCGTTTGCGCAGTCCTCTATGAACAAGTATTTTTCCCTAGAAACTGTTTTGTTTGTGCAGCTCATGACTATTATGAACTTGCTCCGGTAGTTGTTTGCCTTTTGCCTTTCTTGTGCGAGCGCTGGAAGCAGCGTTATTGTTTGCTTTATTGGGTCTGTCGAAGATCCCGTTGTCGTCCTGTCGGAAATGAGAAACAACCTTGTTTGCGAGAGAGGGCCGCCGGAGCCGAATTCGTAGAGCTTGGGGTAGGATACTTGCAGCGCAGACTTGCAGTTGTTATCTATTTCGGATTGCGTTGAAATTATGAGATAGGCCGCGTTTAGGCTGGAATCCAGCTTTCGTTTTGAAATGTCTATAGTGTACCTTGCGCTGCTTGACTCTCCCACTGCAAGGAAGGCTTCCAAAGGAATTACCCTCCTTTCGTCTTCAAGCGGGGAGTTTATCACTTGGTTTATTGCGTTTGCAATCCTCACGTTTGTCGAGGCTGCCGACGACTGGCACAGCCCGCCTTTTACTATGCCTCCAAAAAGCACCAGGATTAATGCCAGCGCGCCTATGAAAAAAAGCATGGCTATCTTGGTTAAAACCCACATTGACTGCCCGCTTCGCAACGACAACACCATACTAGCGTAAAAGCGGTGGCGTTAAAAATGGTTTTACTTGCGCATTGCAGTGGGTAAAAAATGGCTTGAAAGAAAAATGGGCTTAAGCCTGGCAGTTGGCGTTTTTGCACGGGCACACTAGCACGTTTGACTGGAAGCTCGAGCCGCCTTGCTTTGTGAACTCAAACTCGAAAGTCTTTTCCCCAGCTTTCTTTACAAAATTCAGCGTATGCACTTGGTTGGGCCCTGCAGGAGGAGCAACGTTGGGGTCAGCGGAAAAAATCTGTGAAAGCACGCCAGTGTGTCCGTAGTCGCAAGTTGAAGGCGTGTTAATATCATTCTGGCCTGGCTTGAAACTTGTGCAGAAAGTGTTGCTAATGTGGTCGGTTAGGCACTTGCTTGGATTATCTTCCTTGCTCAACTCAATGTCTGCCGGCATGTTTACGCAAGTTACTGCATCCACTAGGCGAAAGAGCTTGTCGCTGGCGTAGTCATATACCATTGGCTCGATTAGCCAGCAGCCGCCGTACGAGCCGGGGCAGGCCCTGCAGTAAGAAGGCTGGGCGTAGTATGAGAACCGCATTGCTTCCACGCTTTTTCCCCCGCAGGAAGGCATTGTGTAAAACACCCTTCGCGTGGTGGGCGGCGAACCAAGCGCAACGTCGAGCAAGGCGTTTTGCATTGCCAGCGTCTGGCTTTTGAGCTGCGAGACGCACTGCGCGTTCTGCACGTTCTGCAGAACATAGAACACTATTGACATGCTCATTGCTAGGATGATTACGGAAACGAGTATTTCCATTACTCCCCAGGCCTGGCCACGCAATGCCATTGAACAAATACCTCTTGTGGATTACCGCCTTGGCAATAAAAACAGTTTGGGAAAGAAGTTAGTTGTAATCTAGGCCGTCTGCGCCCAAGGGAATTGAATCGGGTGGCAAAATTGGTGTGGGCGTGGGGGATGGGGATGGAAACAGCCAGGGCCCGATTTCGGCAGCAGTGTCTGCAACCGGGATTATGCAACCTTGCGAGGCGCCTTGCGCAGTGCCTGAAACGGATATCTTGTATCCTCCACGTGTGCCTGCGTTGGCATCACCGCATACCACAAACCAGAAGGCAGTCTGCTTTCCTGTGGGCCCCACTTCGGTTGCGCCGCTTCCGGTAGTCAGATCGCACGGCGTGCCCGGTGTTGCTGGAACGGCTGCATCTTCAAATCCGCTTTCCGTGTCTCTTGAAATGCAGAACCTGACTATATCAGGGTTGATTCCAGGCAAGTCTGCGCCAACCACTCCCTTTGAGCTTAGGCGCGCGCCGAGCTTTACAACGCCTTTTTGTGGCTCAGAAAAACCGTACTCGCTTGCTGAAACCTGTTTTAGTGAAATGCGCATCTGGCTTTCGACAGAATTGTCTTCGTTGGACGACACGCCACCAATAATGCTTACAAGAACTCCAAGTATTGCCAAGGCTACTATTACTGCAATTACCAGCATCATGGTGTCAAAGGCCTGGCCGCGAGAGGATTTCAAAGAAACTACCTTCAACATTACTGCCAGATGAATAAAAATAGTACTGTAACCGATTTTTCGGCAAACTTACTCGAATGGAAACGCGGGCTCACGGAGTAGTTGGTATTATGCAATTGCCTGACGCACCCTGGGGGCTCACTGCCATTGAAATCTTGTATCCGCCTTGGAAGCCTACGTTCCCGTCCCCGCACACTACAAACGAGAATGCAGTGTCTTGAGTGACCGGGCCTATTTCGCTTGCACCGGTGGCTATGCTGGTGCTTGAGCCGCAGTCACTCGAAGGATTTGATGGCAGCACTGTAGCGTCAAAGCCGTCTGCGGAAGCGCGTGAAACGCAAAAGCGCACTGCGTTTGGCCCAATTTCAGGCAAGTCGTGTTTGAGAACTGAACGGACGCTCAAGCGAACTCCTTTTTTGAGCACGCCTTTTAGCGGAGTGGAATAGCCGTACCCGTCTTTTGCAAGGTTCTTTAGCGCGTCGTGCATCTGCGAGTCAACCCCGTTTTGCAGGTCTAACTGCACGCCGCCAATAATTGTTAGTAGAACGTTGAGTATTGCCAGCGCAACTATTACGGCTATTACCAGCATCATTGTCTCGAAAGCCTGCCCACGGACTGCCATTCAATACACCGCAGGCATTACGAAACCGGGGTTAAAAACAGTTTACTAAACGGCTATTTTTTCAAAAAGAGTGCTGCACCCAGCAATGCAGCGGAGCGCGCTGCTTGGCCGCTTGCCCCGATGTTTTGCGAAGCGGTAACTGCAGACTGTTGGAAAATTGGCTTTACAAGCGTGATGATGAGAATTGCCACTATCACTACCACTATGAGCATGTACAAAGGCGACCAGTCGCTTCCGCGTTTCAAGCTATCAACCAAACTAGACTAGGGGTTGCGAATATAAAAAGAAACAGGGAGGAAGGCCAAAAGGCCTTCAAGCTTAAGTTGTCGGGATTACGCAGTTGGTTCCGGCAGTCTTGGGATCTGCGGCTATTGAAATCAAGTACACGCCCTGGTTCAAATTTGCATCTCCGCAAACTATGAAGTTGAAGGCAATGTCCTTGCTTGCAGGACCCATCGTGGTACTCCCGCCAAGGGCCGCTGAACCAGATGCAGGCGTGCAGCCTGCTGCAGAAGGCAAATCACTTGTTGGAGTAATTCCCAATGAAGTCGAGTCAACGCAGAACACTACCTTAGCAGCACTAAGCGCGGGCTGGTCGTTCTTTATCACGCTCTTGATGTCAAGCCGCGTTCCCTTCTTTATGACCGCCTTTGTCGGCACAGAATACCCGTAGCCGGATGTTGCAATGGTTTTGAGTTGGTCGTGGATTGCCTGGTCGGGAGAGCTGGCTATGCCTATTTGCAGGCCGCCGATGATTCCAGTGAGCACACCAAGTATTGCGAGAGCTACTATTACTGAGATTACCAACATCATTGTTTCGAATGCTTGTCCACGGACTGCCATTTGCAAACCCCTCCAGGGAAATTCAATTGCGACTACGAATGCAATTTGTTCGTAGCCATAACGGAAAACCCGTTTTTAAACCTATTTTTTGCCAAGAGGAATCGGGTAGAGTGGAAAAAAACCGATTGGCGAAGCTGTAATTTGAAAACGCAAGTCAGCCCGGAATCAAGACGGTTGAGGTGAAGTACGAGACTGCGCTAAATACTATTGCTGCGACGGGGAGGGCGGTTGCAACGCTCATCCAAGTGTGGAGCTTGTTGTTGGGGTCCTCTATTTGCGAGTTGAAGTACGTCAGCAAAATCACCACTTGAATCACGTACAAGCCCATTACAAAGGTGAATTCTGCCGGGCCTACTGCGCTTTTTGGGTCGAGGTTGCAGAAAATGCCTGAAACGCCCGTTCCGCCTAACTGGCCACCTGCGTTTGCAGTCTGCGTTGCCGCTTCGCCTGCCTTGTCTGGGCAGCTAGAGGCCAGAGAGCTTATTATGAGCCTTTGAAGCGAAGTGACTACGGCTAGAACTATTGGGGCAATGAAAGTGCCCATTGTTTTGAGCATTGTCGTGACGTCTTCGAGTAGGTGGCGGAGCATTTCGTCTATTTTCTGGGCGTTGCGTATCTGCATTGCCAGGTTGATTAGCGCCATTGCCGCTACGTTTACTCCAAGCTGGACTGAGTCTACCATTATGCGCATTCCGCTGCGTATCACCTGGCTTGGCACGGTTCTTATCGCGCCATAATTTGGGTCAAAGATTGCCGCCTCTACCGTCATTCCAAGCTGGGTGATGTTTTCCAAAATTTTTCGGAATACTTTGTTTGCTACCGTGCTTTTTGGCAGGAATTCCACTGCCGATTTTAGCGCGTACTCCATTGGCCTGTTTTCGCCAAGGCGTGAGGCGAGCACGTACATTGCGTCCTTGAACTCCACTTCCATTCCGCGAATTTCGTCCTGTATTTTCTTCCTCTCGCGGTATTTGCCAATCAAGTAGATGCTAAGCGAAAGCGAGAACCCCACAAACAAGGCGTAAATTGAGGGGGAGTAAATTCGGTAGTTTGCCAACGGAATTGTTAGGTGCGGCAAGTCGTTGAGGGCCTTTTGCTTGTCGAGGAGGGAAGCGTTGTCAAGCACGCCTTGCGCAATGAGCCCGTCAAAGAAGTAGCCGGCGTAAAGGAAGCCCACTAACGCCAGGATGGCAAGCGGGATTGCTGGAAAGTTCCTGCCGCCAAGCCGTATTGTGTTGCGCGGGGGGAGGAGCTCGAAATCTGCCGGCACGTCTGGTGGGACGTAGGTGGGGGGGCGGCCGCCTATGATGTTGGCTGCAAGCAAGTAAATTATGGTGGGCAAAATTACGTTGTAAATCAGGAAGATTGGAAGCACTCCCTTCAAGGGTAAGTCCTTGATTACGCCTGCTGCGATTGGAAGGACGATTGCAAGCATGAGCGGCAGCAGTATTCCAAAGTAGTAGAGGTACACGGTTGGCTGGTGGAGTTGGCGCGCGTAAATGTCCATTTTTTCCTTGCTGCCTTCAATTACGTCCGCGCTTGCCCGGTCTAGGAGCTCTTCGCGCCTGCGCGCATCTCCCTCCAAAAGCGATGCTCTTATCATCATAAGGGAGTGCTTGAAGTCGTCGTTGTACGCACCCCACCGGTAAGCAAGGTCGTCGAGCCCTTCTTCCACGCTGATGAAAACGCCTAGCTGCACGTCCCAGAGGAGCTTTTTGAAGTCGTCTGCAATCTTCCCCCTTCCATGCGCTGCGGCAAACTCGACTGCGCGCTCCAAGTTGGGGTTTAGGCGCATGTTCATTACAAGGTAGTTGATGATTTCAGGCACGTATGCAATTGCTAATTTCTTCTCCTTGTCGGCGAGGTTTTGCGGGTAGTAGAGGTACGCAAAGGATACGCCGACTCCAAGCAAGAGCACTACTGCGCCGGTAACTACGGGAATCAGTATGTCGTCGGGGTTGCCTAGGAAAGCAAGCCCTGCAAATAAAATTGCGGCTACAAAGCCGAGTACAAACAAGCCCTTGTAAGTTCCGTACACTTGCTCTGCGGTGAGGTCGAGCCTTAGGAAGTCGAATGCTTGCTGCATTGGCTCGGAGAAAGTGCTTCCCTTGCCAAAGCCTTGAAACATTGCAGAGAAGCGTTTTGTAAAAGCTACGTATGCCGCTCCGATTATTTCCTCTTCTTCTGGCTTCTCTTTTCCGTAGCCTAGCTTGACTCCAGAGTAGAGCTTCTCCGGTTCGGGTGGTTTTCTTGCCATTGGAATCAACTATTTTCTTGGAAACATCGCTAGTAGTATTTCGTGGTGGTCGTGGAGCCACTTTGCTGCGTTGTGGGCGCCAAGGTCTGGTTCAATCGAGTGGTTTGCAGGCGACCCGAGTTTTTCGCCGTAGTGGAAAAAAACAACTTTCTCGAAAGTTTGCCGGTTTTCGCGCAAGGCTTCCTCAATTATTTGGGCCTGCGCGGACAAGACCGCGGCAACGCCAGGATGCCCGTGCGAATGATGCCTAGATGCTGTTGAACGCGCGTTGTGCAACCGCTTTTCCATCGCGTGTATTTTTGCAGCCCACTCAAGCAGCAAGTGCTCGCTGGCAAGCAGCGTTATGTTTTCATCAGCTTGCAAAAACGCCTTGTAGCGTGGGCTCTCGTGAGTTTCCCAAGTTGCAGGAAGGTAAATGTGGGGTATGCTCCGATCGAGCCCGTCAACCAGCTTTTTTGCCTTTTGCCTGAAAACCCTGCCCTCTTGAACCGAGGCGAACTTCGTTTTCCGTGCAACTTCCCTTGCCTTTTGGCTAAAGAATGTTTTCAGATTGCCAATGTGCGCCATTTCGTGCTTTTTCAAAGGCATTTTTTTCCCCAACCAGTTCCACTAAAACAAATTGAAATCATTTCTTCTCGACGCTTTTTTGCGCGAGCGCTTCTTTGAGGAGGTTTTGCTTCACCCATTCCTTCCAGTCTTCCAAAAGCTGCTCGTGGTCGAGGCTGCCAAACTCTTCCCTTTGCTTTTCGCCCATGAGCATGAACTTGTTGTGGGAGCGTATGGTGAAGTCTGCTTCAAGGAGCTGGGGCACTTCGTACCTTCTCTTCAAGTCGACTAGGTGCCACTTGCTTTCCGCCCTTGTTCTTATTTCAGACATGATGTCGTCGTACTTCAAGCCACGCACTCGCTGTATTTTCTGCATCCACTCGCTTCCCTTCAAGTCATCCTCGTAAAAGTCGAGGTCGTCCTTGTTGGCGTCAAAAGCCAGCCACTGCAGCAACCCCCCTTCCTCGGCGGGGTCGTGGTTCCAGTGCTTCTTGATTTCAGTCACTTCAAGCAGGCGGCGGTTTCTTTTCAGCGAGCCCTTGAAGCGGATTGGCGCGGCAACCACGGCAAAATCTGTTGCCTTAAAGCTTGTAGTGGGCACTCCCAAGTCGTTTACCACTCGGTCCCATATGGAATAAGCATTTTCTCCGTGGATGGTTCCCATGACTACGTTGCCTACTGCGCCTACTCTCATTGCCTCATAAAGTGCGCGCGCTTCGGTATTGTGCAGCAATATTCCACCAAAGCCTCCTATGAAGTTCTGGCTGGGGTCAACTGAAAGATCGTAGACAAATTCCGGCTCGGCTAGGGTAATTTCCTCAATTTTAGCAACTTGGTCTAGGAAGAATTCTCCGTTTGCGAAAGCCTTGAATTGTTCTGAAACGCTGCAGCGCGGGTCGTTTGCCACTTTCTTCAAGTAATTTTTGCTGCACTTGAGGAAACGGAAGAGGTGGCGGTATTGGCAAGGGTAGCTCTTTAGGTGCTTTCCGAGAATTTCTTTGTCGAAAGCAACCGAGTTAGCAGTAGTATGCGCCCATTTCTGTACAATCATTTTGGGCTTGTCGTCGACAAAGCCGATTTCTTTGAGGAAAGTTTCAACCATTTGCCGGTCCTTGAACTCCAAGCTCCAAAGTTCGTTGCCTTTTGCGGGAGTCCGGTGCCGTATTGTACCAACGATTCCGAACGCCAGCAGCAAATACGCTACGTCTTCCACAAGCTTTCTGGAAGTGGAAAAGTAGCGTATGGAATTTCCGGAAGATGGGCTTGCAGTGAAGCTTCCGTCGCCTGAATAAAGCGTCTTTAGGAAAGCCGCGATCTTTGGCTTGGACAAGCCGAAAATTATTGGAGGAATTCTTTTTTCGGTGCAAGTCCTGCCGCTTCCAAGCTTTTCAAGCATTGCCGCCAGTGGCGAGCTGTTCAAGCGCAATTGGAAGGAATCGCCTGCGTCGTGGACTTCCCTAAGTGAAGGAGTTATTCCGAAGAGCTTTTGTGAAAGCGCCTTCATGTCTGAAAGCAGCTTTTCGTCGGAATTGGTAAGTATTACGCTTCCTCCCTTGCCGTAATTGTTGGCGTAATACCCTTCTGAAACATAGTAGCCCAAGAACCTGCAGAATTCCTCGTTTACCGGGATTATTGCGGGAATTGGCGTGCTTGTTCCCCTTCGGACCATCAATTCCTCGGGAGAATAGTCTATTCCTGCCTCGCTCATAAGAGATTTGAAGGAAGAAATTGGCAGATACGACTTTTGGCTGTTCCTAAAGTAGTTGTAAATGTCGCCTGTTTGAATTCCGCATATCTTGGTTGCTTGCTTCCAGCCAACTTCAACTATTGCCTTTCGCACATCTTGCTCGAAGTTTTGCACGCGGAACTCTGGAAGCAACTCAAGCAAGTTTATTGAATGAACGTCATTGAAGCCTGTTGGAATTGAGGAAGGCAAAACTATTTTCTCGCCAACTTTGAGGTCTTTGCACTCTATTGGCGCCACCTTGAAGTCCTTTGTCGCTGTGAAAAGGCTGTGGTCGTGCGTGACAGTCACGCTGCGGCCGGTTTTGGTAGTGACTTTGAGTAGTTTTTCGCGCTTGGGGTGCTTGACAAAGGCCTTGAGCGGCTTGATGCCGACTTTCAAGTCAAAGCCCAGAGTCGGGACGGAATAATCTGAAACGCTTTTTCCCTCTAGTTCCGCGATTGGGATTCTCTTTGTAAGGCCTTTTTCCACCACTAGAACTTCCTCGTTTCCACGGATTGAAGAACGCACTTCCCCAACGATGAGGACGCTGTCTCCCAACCTTAGGGCAGTTCTTAGCGCGTCTTCGGCGCTGATTTCCGACTCGCTTGACTTTCCAAGCGGCGGGCGCGTCTTCAATCTCTGTATGTTGAAGCCTAGCTTGCGCAAGGTTGGCACGGGCAATTCCTGCGTGTTGTGTGCAATTATGTTTTCGCAGACAAAGTTCTCGCAGCTTGGAACTGAAAAATCATAAACGAACTGTTCTTGCCCTTGTGAAACCAAGTCTACTGATTCAACTTGGTCCCACAAAACGCTTGCAACCATCTCTTGCTTCTGCAACATTCCGTTGTTCCAAGTAACTTGATTGGACAATCTGTAAATCAATTCTAGATTTGCTGGCGCCGCTGCAATGTAATCACCGGGAGTTAGAAGGGACGTTTTGACTGGCATCGACAAACCATTTCGCGCAGTGAAAAGCGAGTGGTCACCAGTAACTTTCAGCTCTCGGCCAGAGCGGGTCTTTACTCGATAAATTGGCTTTGACACCCTGTGGCGGATGAACTGCGAAACAGGCTGTAAAGAAATTTTGTTTTTTGAGTCAAGTGCAAAAACTCTCACGTTTTCTTCATTGAATGCAAGCACTTCATTTGAACCTATTTTCTCCGAGACGTATCTGTCAAGTAGCTCGTCAACTAATTTTCCAACAGTTGTTCTCTCCATAATCCCATTGCGCTCTAATAAAATTTGCGAATCTCCAGTAACGCTGTCTTCTTGCACGATTATTCTGGAGTTTTGCGGCACTTCCTGCATCATGGCCTGCAAAACGGACGTTTTTCCGGATCCCCTGGAACCCACTATTAGCATGCTCGCCTGCGCGTCCACAAAAAAGCTAAGCAAGCCTGCAGAGAATGGGTTGAACATTTTCTGGTCGAGGAATTGGCAGAGCGTCCAGGGAGTTGTCTTGTGCAGCCTGAATGCAAACGCTATTCCGTCGAGTGAGAGGGGCTTGCCGATTACTGCGATTCTGGTTTGCAGGTCTTCGAGGTCAAAGTCGAGGATTGGGTGGGCTTCGTCGAAAGGCCTGCCTGAGAGAGCGCGGAACCTTGACACTACTGCGCGCGCTTCTTCTTCGCTGAAAACCACGTTGGTCTGGCACTGGCCGTACTTGCTGTGGACAACATAGATTGGCTTGCTTGCAAGCGGCGCGTCCATGTACACGTCGGTGAGTTGCTTGTCGCTAAGCAGTATCTCGAGTATTCCATAGCCAATGGTATACCTTGAGACTATTTCGGCGAGGTCTTCCTTTTCCTCGACAGTCAAGTTGATGTTGTTTTTCGCGGCAATGTCGGAGATTGTTGCAACGTATACTTTGTGGAAGTACTGGCGCGCCTGGCCTACGTCAAAAAAGTTCACTTCGCCAGGCCGGTGGCCTGCGACTATTTCCTTGGTCTTTTCAAGCAGGAAGTACTTGTCGGGCGGCAGCGTGTACTCTGGGGGGTTGACGTAGTAAAGCAGTTCCACTTTGTCGGGATGCTTGTAAATGTAAACTTTGGTTCCAGTGACGTCGTACTGGTCAACTAGCTCTAGGTTGTCGCTGGATGAAAAGAAGATCCTCGAGCCAATGAAGCTGGGCTTTATTGATACTTCAAAAAGCGAGTGGTAAATCCCGCGGTCTGCAGGCAAGCTGCCCAATTGCGTGACGTACACTTTCATTTTTTTTATTATCGTGAGCTTTTCTGCCTGGTCGCGGATGAAAACAAGCGTCTGCAGGTATACTTTCAAGTCCTCGAGCTCTTCTCCTTGCAGCGTGTTTGCCCTGGAAACCTGTGTTTTTACTTCAGTGAGGATGTTGAGATAGCCCCTGAAAGGATCGGAGCGCAGCTCTTCGATGATTTTAAGCACGGTGTCGTGCCTTGGCGAGAGCTTCTTGCTTTCGGTTGACTTGCCAATGTGCGAGGGGCTCCATACCGAGTCTGATTCAAGGCGCGAAACAAGATTGGCGAGTTCCTTGAGCATTGTCGTCTGCTCTTCGTTGTAAATCCTCTCGTAGTACTCGCTGAGCACCACTTCGTCGACGTCGGCGCTCTGCAGCTTCTGGATGACGTCCTTCATCACTTGAGGGTATAGTGCAATGTCTGCGCCGTAGGGCGAGCCCTTGTAATTTATTACTAGGCGCCGCTTGCCACCGTCCGATCTAACTACAGATTCCCCTACCATTCACGCACTCCCTAACTGACTAAACAGCAAATGTTCTTTAAACTCGACGCGGTCATTACTGAATCGATTAATAAATGGGTTTCGAGAAAGCGGTTTGTGCTTAAAATGGCGGTAAAAAGGGCAGTTGACTATTTCCGTGGGAAAAAGCCACGCGCGCTGGCAGGCGGCGCAGGCAAAAAGCTAAGGGAAGCTTACGCAATGACGATTAAAAATAAAGAAATTGCACAACCATCAAAAGCGTTTACTAAAGCAAAGCGGGCGGAAATGGCGAAACTTGCCAATTTTCTTGCAGCTACTTCCGGGCCACATGCAATCTATTACCCGGTGAGAAACGCGGTTTCTGCACTAAACCGGCTTCCTTTCGCATACACTGTGGAGTCTTCGCACCCTATAGTTTGCAACGCTAATTCGTGGGCCCTATTGAGCATAACTGAAGCAGCCTTTGCCAACAGGGTTAGGTTTAGCCCAGCCTTCGTTAACTTCGAGATCGATCCCACCCACCTCCACTCCCAAAAATTCTTGCAAGCACTTGAAGCCTGGCGCAAGGAAAACTTTCCCGATGCAAAGATGGATTGGTACAAACACGCTGGCAAAATAAAAGTAGGGTTGCAAGCTGGAAAAAAGAGTGCCGAGAAGATTACAGGAAGGCAGATGTGGGGAAAGATACGCGCCTCGAGGCAGTTAATGAAAGCCCTTGAAGAGTGGGTTAGAAAATATCCACTCAAGAAAAAATGAGCGCGGCTACTCCAAGATAATTGCGGGCTTTAGGGGCATTGCCTTGCCTGCCTTTTGGCTAGAGCTCCCTTCCTCTTGCTCCACTGCAAACTGCAAGTTGAGCTCCTTTTCAATAAACTGCTTTGCCTGCTCAAGCACTTCCCCTTCGTCGACTGCCTTGCTTTCGCTTGCAAGCTTGTACTGCAGTGCGTAAAATTCTTTCAAAACGTATTCCTTTAGGCCCGCGTGGTCAACCGCGTTTGAAGCATCTTTGGCTGACTTGAATGCAATTGCGTCAAGAAGCGCACCCCACTTTGCTTTCGAAGCCACTACTACTGTCACTTTTGAAAACTTCTTGCCAGGCTTTCTTGAAAGCATCTGGACTATCGAGCGCGCGTCGGAAATAACTTGCCCAACCAAGTCCTCCCGCAGCTCCACTTGCGGAACAATTAGCTTCTCGTTTGCTGTAGGCCACGCCGACAAGCTGACAAACTGCTTGCAGCCTACCCTCTCCCACAGTTCTTCAGCCGAGTGGGGAACAAGCGGCGCTACCAGCGCAATCCATTTTTTAGTGTACTCCGCTGCAAACGTATTTCGCTCCTGTTGGTTTGCGCGCTTGCTGAAATAGTCGTAGTCTTTGAGCAGCTCGTGGACGGAAAACTGGACATAATCACGCAGGCGGAATTCCTCGAGTGCCTTTGTGGACTCGCGGACTGCCTTCTCAAACTTGCTTGCCATCCACGCGTAGGCGTTGCTCACGCCCTTTTGAGAGGAAGCATTCATTTCATTGCGTGTTTGCACAAGCGAGGAAAGAACGCTCACTAGCCTATTGAGATTTTTCCGTGCTACTTCCACGTCCCGTGCGCGGTAGTTAAGCACGCTTGAAAACTCCGCAGAACCAACTATGTAGAACCTGAAAACATCTGCCATTCCCGCTCCTGCAACAGTGTTGAGCAGCACGACGTTTCCTTTGCTCTTGCTCATCTTGCTTCCTTCGCTGAGGATGAATTCGTTTAGCGAAATGGCTTTGGGCCAGTGGCGTTTCTCGAAAATGGCTGCGTGGGCGAATACAAAGAAGCTCAAGTGGTTTGTAATGTGCGCAATTCCTGTGTGGCGCAAGTCGTTGGGGTACCAATAGAGGAATTCGTCGCGGATCTGCTTGAGGACTTGCTCGCCGATGCCAGTTGCTTGCGCAACTTTTCCAACATCGCCAACGCCTAGGAAGACAAAGTCAAAGAATTCCTGCGAGAGCTGGTCGGGCTTTACGCCTAGGCCGCGGATGTTTTTGATTATTGTATAGAATGCCATGTAGATTGTCGAGTCGCTTAGGCTCTCTACAATCCATCCTTCCGCAAACGGGAATTTCGTGCCTAGGCCGCGCCTGCGCGCGCACGGTCGCTTGTCAAGCCACTCAAAAACGTCCTGGAATTGCTTTCTGTAAACTTCGGGGTAGATGGTCATCTCGTCGAGGCACTCGTGGGCTTTTTCCTTCCAGCCTGCGCTTTTGTAGTCGATGAACCACTGGTCGTCTAGCACTGCGCAGACTACTTTTCCGCCGCAGCGGCACACTGCCGGTCGGGAGTTTTCGTAAAAGTCTATTGACTTGCCTTCCTTTTTGAGAAACTCTGCTATTTTCACTTTTGCATCTGATACTTTCATTCCCGCAAACTGCCCATTCATTGAAGTCATCACGCCGAACTGGTGGTCGAGGCGGTAGAGCTCTACGGTTGCCTTCTTGATCTTGTCGTGCTCGCGGGAGTTGCGTATTCCCATTTTTTCAGCTATGTCTTTTGCGGCAACTGGGCTAAAGCCGGGCAAGTCAACTATGTTAGGTATTTTCACCGACGCCACTTGCTCGCGCAGGCCAGGGTATTTCAACAGGCTTTTTTCATCCGCCTTTAGCTCTTGCAACGAGAAATAGTCAACTGGCGCGCGCGCAGAGCTGTGCACTATTCCGCTGCATATGTCGGGGTCGGCAAAGCTTGCAGGAAAGATTGGCCGCTTGTTTCCGAAGTGGTCTATGCACCACTTTGCAATAAGCGTGCTGCCTTCAACTTCCTCCAAAATCTTTACTTGGTATCCCTGCGTAGCAAGCTTTTCACAAAACTGCCTGCTTGCAATCCACTGTTCTTTAAACGCGGCAGTGCCGTGGTTGCCGTTGTGGGAAACAAGCGCCTTGACGTATACCGTAGAGGGGTTTGCGTACAAGTTTAGTATGCCGTATGCCGTGTCGGGGCGCAGCGTGCAGGTTATGAGAAATGCGTCGCTGCCTTCGAGTTGGTACTTAAAACTCACAAAATGCTGCATTTCGACAGGCACCGTGTCGGCTTCCTTGATGTCGTCTTCGCCGACTGCGTTCTTGTCGTTGAGGCAGTAAAGGATTGGGTAGCTTGCCTGCTTGAGAAATCCTTTTTGCTTGTACTTGTGGAACTGCCACTCAATGAGCTTGTTGTACTCCAAGTCGCCTGTTGTGAACTGGCGTGAAAAGTCTAGCGAGTAGCCCATTGATGCAAAGTCGCCAACGAGTTTTTCCGAGAAATAGTTTACAAGCTTCCAGGGGTCGGCAAAAGAACCGACTATTTCTTTTATTTTTGCAGGCTCTTTTTGGTAAATGCCCACGTACTCCTCAAACATCTTGGTTGTGTCAGCGTCGCCTGCAGAAAGTTTTGCGCTTATTGCCAAAACAGGCGTTCCGGTAATGTGGAATGCCATTGGCCAGAGAACGTTGAAGCCCTGCATTCGCTTGAATCTGGCAATCACGTCGCCGTTGGTGTAAGTCCTCCCGTGGCCCACGTGAAGCAGGCCCGAAACGTAGGGGTATGGCACTGTGAAAAAGAATTTTTCCTTGCCTTTCTCAATTGATGGCTGGAAGGCTTTCGCTGACTCCCACTTGCCTTGCCACTTCCATTGTATTTCCAGGTCGTTCCAGTCCAAGCATTGCACCATCTTTCGCTGCCGCGGGATCCTCTCCCGCAGGCCATTAAAGCCAATACTTATTTGCCCTCAAAAACATTTTAATAGAGTGTTTTAGATGCCCGCCGTGCCACCCATCCTTCAAAGCCTGCTTGTGCTGCTCTCGCCGTTTGCCCTGCTGTTGCTTGAGGGGAAAAAGCTTTCAAAAATCCCTTCACTGCTTGGGCTGCATGCCAAGAACTTTTTGGGCCAGGCTGGCGGCGGCGTAACCCTCTTTTTTGTGACTTTTGGAGTGCTGCTTGTCCAAACAATTGTTTTCACTCTTTTTGGGGTTGCCGACGGGGAGAAAGTTTCCGGCGTGCTGCAGCAGCAGTCGTTTCTCACGCTTTTTGCAATTGTTTTCATTGCCCCAGTTGGCGAAGAGCTTCTCTTCCGGGGGTATTTGCAGAAAAAAATATCTTCCCTTGTCGGGGGCAGTGACAAATTCGGCATAATTATCACCAGCATTCTTTTTGCCGCGTTGCACGCCGGCTTTGGCAGCGTCTCGGAACTGGCAGGCGCACTGACCGCAGCCCTTATTTTCGGTTGGTACGTAAGCAAAAACAAGATAATTCTTCCAGTAATAATTGCCCACGCGTTAGTGAACGTTTACGCAGTGGGCGTTTCAAATCTAGCAAAATAAATTCGGCAGGCAATGCACTTGAAAAACACAATCGTTTTGGGAATAGAGGCAACTGCTCACACTTTCGGCGCAGGGATAATTGAGTCAAAGGCAGGCAGCGCCATCGCAATAACTTCCAAAAACACAAAGGTGCTTGCAAACGAGTTCGACAAATACCCTTCATCTCTCGAGGGCTTCATACCACGAAAGCTTGCCGACCACCACTCCAACGAGGCAAAAAAAGTAATTGAAGCATCCTTGGAGAAAGCAGGTATTTCGTTGAGGGAAATTGACTTGATTGCCTACTCGCAGGGGCCCGGCATAGGCGCATGCCTACGGGTGGGCTATTCTACTGCGCGCAGCCTCTCGCTTCTTCTAAGCAAGCCGCTTGTTCCAGCCAACCACACAATAGCGCACGTCGAGATAGGCAAGTGGGAGTGCAACTGCAAAGACCCGCTCATCGTTTACGTTTCTGGAGGCAACACGCAGATTGCCGCAAGGCAGGAAAAGAAAGGAAAAACGGCTTACCACGTTTTTGGAGAAACACTTGACATAGGGATAGGCAATTTCCTCGACGTAATCGGAAGGCACCTCTCGCTAGTGCCGCCCGACGCAGTTGGTGTGATGAAAAAAGCAGGAGAATACTCGCAACAGGCAGGCGGACCGGCAAATGCAGACTACTTTGAACTTCCTTACACCGTTAAGGGAATGAACCTTGCATTCAGCGGGCTGCAGACTTCTGTGCTGCGCGCTGCGCGCGAGAAAAAATCGCCTCTCGGGCAGCTTTGCTTTTCCGCGCAGGAAACTGCGTTTGCAATGCTTGTTGAAGCAAGCGAAAGAGCGCTTTGCCACACGCAAAAATCTGAAGTTCTCCTAGTAGGGGGCGTTGCTCGCAACACGCGCCTGCAGGAAATGTACTCCTCGATGTGCCGGGGGCAGAAAGTGCGCTTTGAAGTGGTTTCACCTGAATACGCCGGCGACCAGGGTGCAATGATTGCGCTGGCGGGCTTGAAAAACCATTGGGGTAAGGTAAAGTTCGCTTCAACTTCTCCAAACCAGGACTTGAGGCTCGACTCACAGGAAATCAAATGGTAGAGAATTTGTTTAAACCACATTTAAAACAACTTAAAAAAAGTGAATGAAATGAAAACAAAAATAATTTCTGTTGCGGAAGGCAGCAAGGCGGTTGCAGCAGCCTCGGCAATCCTCTCCAAAGGCGGCGTTGTAGTCTACCCTACTGAAACAAGCTACGCCATTGGCTGCGATGCAACAAACGCTCGCGCGGTGAAAAAAATCTTTTCCCTAAAGGGCAGGGAGAAAAACAAGCCGCTGCCAGTAATTGTTGCGAGCGTGAAAACAGCGCAGAAATACGCTGTGCTCACGCAGGGCGCGCTTGCGCTGTGCAAAAAATTCATGCCAGGACCCCTTACGCTGGTTGTTGAAATGAAAAAAGGCACGCTGCCGTCAAGCTTGAGCAATGGAGGAGTTGCGTTCAGGATTTCATCGAATTCTTTTGCAAACTCGGTTGCGCGAAAGCTTAGTAGGCCAATTGTTTCAACAAGCGCCAACCTCTCTGGCCAGCCAAGCATCTACTCATCTGTGCAACTGGCGGAAACGTACTTGTGGAAAATCGAGGCAATAGTTGACGCCGGAGAGCTTGCGCCAGTACGCGCTTCCACTATAGTTGACTTGCGCGGCAAAAACCCCCTCTTGCTTCGCGATGGCCCGATTCCTTTTACAAACATTTTGAAACTCTTGACAAACCCGGTAAGAAACAAAAAAGGTGCTTTGAAATGAAAAAAGAACTTTCCCTGCTGCTTGCGACAAATTACCTCAACTGGTTTTCCGCAGGGCTGCTCATTCCCCTTTACGCATTGTTTGTGCTTAGTTTGGGCGGCACGCCAGTGGACGCCGGGCTCACTCTGGGTGCACTCTACCTTGAGGCAGGAGTCCTCATCATAGTTTTTGGAAAATTGGGTGACAATTTCGATAAGAGGAAACTGGTTGTTGCGGGCTACTTTATTTCAGCAATTGCATTCATGTCATTCTATTTTGTCCAAAACGTTGGCCAGCTTTACTTTTCGCAGTTTCTCAACGCATTGGGCATTGGTGTTCTGTTTCCAGCTTGGAAGGCAGTCTACTCCACTCTGCAGGACGCGGGCAAGGAGGCAAGCGAATGGGCGTGGTTTGACGGAGGCAATTACATTGTTTGGGCGATCGCTTCCCTTGCAGCAGGGCTGGTATACGATTACGCTGGCTTTGGTGGATTATTTGCGCTAATGGCAGGCACCCAGCTTGCGGGCGCGCTCATTTCCCTAAAGCTTTTGTTCCCAAAAGCAAGCTCGAAACCACTCAAGGCAAAGTCTAGGAAGTGAAACCAATGGCTGAAAAACTCTTTGGAAAAGGCGCTGAAGCCGAACTGCTTGAAAGCAAGTGGAACGGCAGGCAAGCGTTGCACAAAATACGCGTTGCCAAGAAATACCGCGTCCCCTCTCTAGACCATTCCCTGCGAAAGAGGCGCACGCGCAGGGAAGCAAAGTGCCTGCGGATTGCGCGGGAAAGCGGCGTACCAGTGCCGGAACTATTTTTGGAAAACGAGGAGAAGTTCGAACTAGTGATTGAAAAGCTCAATGGAACTCTTTTGAGCAGGAAGAAAGTTTCTTCCAAGGAAGCGGAGCAGGCAGGCGAGGTGCTCGCGCAACTCCACTTGGTAGGAATAATCCACGGCGACTACTCTACCAGCAACTTGATGTCTGTGAAAAACTCCAGCGGCGAGAGGGTTTTTGCTATAGACTTTGGCTTGGCGGAGCTGAACAAAAACGTTGAACAGCGCGCCGACGATGCCATTGTATTTGAAAAATCTCTCGACGAGCCCTCGCTTTCAAAGGCATTTCGGAAAGGCTATTTGCGCAAGGCTGGAGCAAGCCAAGGGCAAGCCGTTTTTTCAAGGGCAACGCAAATTCTCTCGCGGGCAAGGTATGCGCGCACGGTAATCTGAAAAAATGGGGTGGCAGGCGTGGTTGATTTTTCGATTGAAAAAAGCGTTTTAGAGAAGTTTTCAGGCCTCAACATAGGCATTGTAGAGGGCGAATGCGCCTCCAACGAATTTTCAGACACTGAAAAGTTTCTCGAGTTTAGGAAACTTGCAGAGGAAAGCGCAAGGCAGGTCGTACCTTTGGCAGAAAACCCCCACATAGTCGCGTGGAGGAAGGTGTTCAAGGCTTTTGGCGCAGACCCAACTAGGACGCGCTCTTCGGCGGAAGCGCTAGTGAGGCGCTTGCAGAAAGGCGATCCCCTGCCGAGAATAAACGCCATAGTTGACGTGTACAACGCAGTCTCCTGCAAGCAAATCATGCCAATTGGTGGGCAAGATGCAGAAAGTCTGGTTGGAGGAGTTGTACTAAGGTTTGCTGGAGTTTCTGAAGACTTCCTACCTTTGGGTGCAACTGAACCGGGTAAGGTAGAAGAAGGCGAAGTAGTCTATTCGGATGAAAAAAAAGTGCTTTGCAGCAAGTGGAATTACCGGGACTGCGAGCCGGCTAAAATTAGCGGTGAAACTAGGCGGTTTGTTTTGTTCGTCGACGGCGCCCCCTCCATCCCGAAGGTAGAGGTGGAACTAGCCACGAGAGAACTTGCCGTATCCTTGACTCAATTCGTGAGAGGCTGTAATGCAAGCTGGAGGATTTTGCCCTGAGCAAAAAAGCTGCTCAGAGTTCTCCAGTCCTGCGTTTCATCCTGCGTTTGAGGCGGCGCCTTCGCTTTCGCACCCACTTCCAACGCATTCTGCCTTTCTTTTTCCACTTTCGTGGACGCGCACCCAATTCAACACGCTCCAAAAATATTTCTAAAATTTCAAGCTTTTCCTGTCCTGCAGATGGTTACGACTGCTATATTCCGATTTGACGGAAAAACAGGTACGTAATTAGTAGGGCAAGGATTATTAAAACAATTACGATTTGCACCGGGTGGAATGGAAACCACTCCGCCGCAGGCAATTGACCACGTTCCATAACCAAAACCACTCGCGCTATACATATTGCTAGGTAGCTTCCCCTTCTTCAGTTTTCTGCTCAAACTTGCTAGAGCCCTTCTCGTCGAGCTTTTCGGCAACTTTCCTTCCAACAAGCGTTTCCACCAACTTTTTGTCGCCTGCGCGCACTTCCTCACGCGTCTTCATTCCAGCATTCCACAGTCGGCGTGCTTTCACGCGGCCCACGCCCCTAAGCTTAATCAAATCCAGAAGTTCTTCTTTTACACCATATTTTATGCGTTTTTGAAGCTTTCTCGCTTCCATTCTGGCAGTGCCGGCGTTGAGCAGGAAGGCCAGTTCCGCCATTGAATACGCCAGCCACTCCAGTATCCTCATTTTTGCGTGCAGTATGCCCGGCGGCAAGTCAAATTGGTCTAGGATGGCTTGCTCGCTTTCCTCGTTTGCCCAGGCGTTTGAGAGCTTGGCGTACTTGTATTTTTCAAGCGCCGCCCTGTCGGCCTCCCAGGCTTCCAGCTCACTTCCCTCTAGGTGCGCAAACATCTCGTCCCAAAGCGCCTGCTCTTCAGCTTTTGACACGCGTGGGAGCGGCCGCGCTTCGAGAGCACCGCATATTTCAAGCAGGAATGCGAAAAAGGGCGCGACGTCTTTTCTCGCAAATCCCTTGTTTTTAATAAACTGCACGAACTTGTTTGCAGTTAGCGGGTCGAGGTACAGTTCACTTACCCTTCTTCCAACTGGCGTTGCCACAAGCACGCCGTCCTTTTGGCGCACAAAATCGTATTTCTCCAAATCCTCTAGAGCGCCGCCTATTTTTGCAGTGAATTCCTTCCCGCTTCCAAACTGGTGGGCAAAGAAAGTCCTGGAGAAAAACTCGTGCACGCTTTGCACCGAGTGGCATTCGCCTGTTGCAACAAGCGCCAGCGCATGCGTTCGCAGTGCAGGCTCGCTTGAAAGCTTTGAGTAGATTTTTTCAAGCGGTCCCAGGATGTACTTGTCGCGCACTGCCAGCAAGTCCTTTCGCTGGCAAATCATCACCCCAACGCCGCGCTTGTCGTAGCGCGGCCTTCCCGCCCTTCCAAGCATCTGCTGGCACTCAATGTTTGGTATGAAGTCTGAAAAGTCGCCGTCGTACCTTTTGAGGTCACGCACCACCACCCAGCTTGCAGGGTAGTCCAAGCCAACTGCTAGGGTGGTTGTTGCAACGATGCACTTGATGCACCGGTCTTTCTTGAATCCCTTTTCCACTATCCTCCTATCTCTTTCAAGCAATCCTGCGTGGTGAAATGCCACGCCGCCTGCAACGCACTCGGCGAGCTTTTTGCACTGGTCGGTTGGAATTGAAAGCGCCTTAAGCACCTTTACAGAAAGCTCGCTGCACTCCCTCTGTTCTTCCTCTGCCAAAGATTTTCTTACCGAGCGCGACAAGTCGCTTGCAACTGCTTCGGCGCTCCTTCTAGTTGAAACAAATACCAGCACCTGGCCTTTGCCCTTATTTTCTGCAAGCGCGCTTTGCACAAGCTCTGCAAGCGCGCTTTTTTCGTTTATTGGCTCGGCGCCTTCTTCGGAGAAAAGCTTTCCGCCAGAGCATATTTTCTTTTCCAGTGGGGTGGGCCTCCAGCTGCTGGTGAAAAGCTTTGCAGAAAGCCATTGCGCAACTTCCTCGGCGTTGGGCACTGTTGCGCTCAATGCGAGTATTTTTGCGCCGCGCAGGCGCAGCTTGCTTAAAACTACTTCCAGAGTAGCGCCGCGTCCTTCGTCGTTGAGCAGGTGCACTTCGTCTGCAACTACAAGAGAGATTTTTTCCGTCCACTTTGGCTTGTGCCGCAAGATGGAGTCCATTTTTTCGCTTGTAGTTATCACAATGTCGAATGCGCCAACCGAGTCGCTTGACGAGTCTAGTTCGCCTGTGCTTAGAGCCACGCTTGCCTTTCCTGCAAGCGCTACCTTGAACTCCTCGTACTTTTCAAAGGCCAGCGCGCGCAGCGGGACGATGTAAACTATTTTGACTGGCCTTCCCGCCAGCTTGCACTCCTCGATTTCCGAGAGCATTTTGAGCAGTGCGAGAAGCGTTTTTCCGCTTGCGGTTGGCGCGCTTACCACAAAGTTATCGCCTGAAAGCAAGCCCGCTTCGAGGGCTTTTTTCTGCATTGGGTTTAGGGAGGTATAGCCTAGGTTGAGCAGCGCGGGCGGGAGCTCGCTTGCAATAGGCTGGTCTTTTGAAGTGGGCATAGGAGAAGTTGTGGAAAAATAGGGTTTTATGCCTGCTGGAGAAAATACGGTTTGGAGGGAAAAAGGGGAAATACCTTATTTTCTTCTTTTGGGAGCCGCTTTGCGTTTCTTGTCCTCAAGCATTATTTTGTCAATGCATTTGATCAGTGCGTTGCACGCTTCATCTTCAGTGTCAAAACTTTGCAGTGGACTGCGCTCCCCCCGCTCGCTGTAATAAAAGGTCCACCTCTGATCAATGAGACTTATACCGTGACACTCGCCGCCACCTAGGCCGCCGTCAATCGCATAATAATGATCGGGAACGCCATTCGCCCTAAACAAGCGAACCATTTCTTTGACTTTCATAGAATTACCTCTTTGTTTTGGTTAAATTACTCAAACTACTTCGAGCACGATTTTTTCCAATTCTATTACGCTGACTTTCTTTGAGGCGTCGATTCCGTTTGCAAGCAACTCAGGCGTTGTGGCGTACAGCTCAAAGAGCTCTTCACCTTGCATCACTTGCTGGCCTTTCCTCACCTTGATTACCAGGCCGGCTTTCTTGTCTTTAGGCGCGCCGAGTGCGCGCAACACCCTTGAAACTGCTTGGTTGTCTATGTGCGAAATCCTTCCCTGGCCGTTGCAAAAGACTGCTTCCCTGTGGCTGCCGACCGCTATTTCTTCGGGTTTTACGTGCGGGTTGCCGCCCTGCGCTTCAATGATTTGCTGAAACTTCTCGTAGGCCTTGCCGTTTTCAACTTGCTGTTTTGCTATATTGTACCCTTCTTCGCGCGTAATGCCGCGTATGATTGCAAGAAGGGCTGCCGAGCCAATGCACGCTTTTTCCAGCAGGGAAATTTCGCCTTTCTTTCCACGCGACTGAAGTGTTTCAATTACGCCGCGCGCTTCAAAGGCGGGGCCCAGCGAGTACATCAGCGGCTCGCTTCCGTCGCTTATCGTGCTCACTGCTCTTATGCCGAGCTTTTCTGCGAATACTTCGAAAGTCCTTGCCAACTCCCTTCCTTTCTCTGCGTCGGCTATCTTGACGCCACGGCCCACAGGTATGTCGAATACCACGAACTGCGCTCCTTCGGCTTTCTTCTTTGCCAGTATGCTTGCAATCAAGAGTGGCTGTGGGTCGAGGCGCAGGGGCCGTCGTATTTGTATGAGCTTGTCGTCTGCCGCGGCCATGTTGACTGCACCGCCCCATACGATGCACGCTCCTGCCCTGCGCAGCACGTCCATGATTTGAGTGGAGTTGAGTGAAACTGGCGCAAGCACTTCCATTACGTCTGCGGTTGCCGAGGCGGAGCTTATTGCGCGCGAGGCTGTTTTTGGCACGCATATTCCAAGGGATGCAATGATTGGCACAAGCAGCATGCTTGACCTTCCGCCTGCAACGCCGCCTATGCTGTGCTCTGATGCAACTGGCTGGAAGGGGGGCGTGATTGTTTCTCCGCTGTCAATTATTGCCTGCGTGAGGGAAGTTGTCTCATCTGTGGAAAAGCCTTTCGTGTAAACTGCCGAGACAAAGCTTGCAAGTTCTGCAGCGGAGAGCTTTTGGCTCATCACGTCGCCAATTATCGTCCTTATTTCCTGTTCGCTTAGCACGCCGCCGTCGAGTTTCTTTCGTATGTACTCCAAGCTTGCTGGCAGGGGAGTTGGCTCTACTGAGATGGTCATCCCTTCTTCGATAAAAAGTGTTTTTGCCAGGTCCTGGAATACGCCGAGCTCGTGGTTTTTTACAAAGTGGCGGGTGTGGTCGACTATTGCAACTGCAGAGCGGCCGTCTACTTTGACTAGCACGCGGTCGGAAACGTCAAAGCCAAGCGAGCTTGCAGTCTCCTCGTTGATTACAACTACGTTGTAGCCCGGCTCTATTTCAATGAGTTTTGCCTTGAAGTCCATTTAGATCTAAGTATCAAAATGAAAACAAGTTATTTAATTGCAATGCAGGGGGGTTTGGTGAATTTTCCTCTAGGCGGGTGCTTTTACTTTTGCAGCAAGCTCGTCGAGCGAAATAGGAGTGTAGTCGAGTAACTCTGCACCTACGTTGACCGTCCTGTTTACGTGGTGTACTAAAGGGAAGTTTACAAGGTCGTTGTTGTGGTGGTGTCCGTGTATCACCCATCCATTCCATTTTTTGGGCGCGTTTTCTGGCTCATGCACTAGCATAAAATTTATTCCAGCGTGGCGTATTTTCATTTTTTCCAGCAGGCGCACCCCGCTTTCGGGCTTGTCGTGGTCGCCTCGTATTATAGTGACCTTACCGTTGAGCCTTGCAAGCCACTTTGAGATTCTTTTAGGGTCTTTCCCTAACGCCAGGTCTCCCACTAAATAAACTTCGTCTTGTTTTCCAACAACCCTGTTCCAATTTGCCACCATTGCCGCATTCATCTCCCCTAGGCTCCTAAAAGGCCGGTGGCAGTAGTCAATTATGTTTTGGTGGTCGAAGTGCGTGTCGGAAATGATGAACACCCTTGGATTGGAAGCAGCAATTGCGGGCAGTGGCATTGCCGTTTTTCTTTTCTTTATGAGGCGTTCTAGTGCCTTGCGTGGGTTGAGGTTCAAGCTTTCAAGGAAGCTACTTTTCTGCGCTGCAGGAATGCTGTGGAGCACTGCCGACATCAGCGCTTGGTCGCTTTGCCCAACTTGCAACTGTACTCCCAGCATCCTCCTGTTTTCCTGCGGTAGGGAGTATATTGCGTGGGAAAGGTGAATCAGAGGATTTTTTGCAAGAGAGCCGGATATGAATGTTTTACGCAGCTCATCAAATCCTTCTGGCAAGTTTGCTTCATTCAGTGTTTCTTGCGAGAACTTGTGGGTACGCCGCGACATTTCTTCAAGGTCAACCATTCCCAGAACTTGCCCAAATCTTGCCAGCGATGCTTTTTTTTCCGCTTCGCCGCCGCACATCTTTCGCAAGTACCCTTCCACCTTTGCTTTTGTAAAGAGCCTCTTGCGCTTTTCGCCGGATGCTATTGAAGAAAGGTAAGTCAAGTAGTCGAGGCGCCGGGTCCAGCCTACGGTTGGCAGGGAAACCGAGCGCATCAGGCGGGCGACAAGGAAGTTGAGGTCAGGTAATTTTACCATGAGGCGCTCGCTCACTCCAGGTACGGAATGCTCCAAGTTGGCTTGCACGGTAGAGAACGGAATGTCGGTTAGCTCCAAGTCTACTCTCAAGCCGCTTTCAGTGTGCGTATTGTACACTTCGTGCCTCTTGCTAGTAAACTTCTTTACCTGCTCAAAAGGCGGCAGTATACCTTTTAATTTCTTGTTCAATGCAGGCAAGTCGGAGGCAGTGCCGTGCACCACCAAGTCCAAGTCGTTGTGGAGGCCGTGGAAGCCCGGCTGCAAGTAGTGCTGCACTGCAACGCTGTCGGTTACAGTAAAGCCGAGTTTTGAAAGCCTTGAAGCAAGCCTGACTATTTCCGGCTGGTTTTGCTCAAACCTAACCCTGTTTGCAACCATGTTACAAAAAATTTCTCTTAAGAGTATAATAAGACAAGCTATGAGCTACTTGCGGCTGTTTGACCGCCGGTTTGGCAAGCTGCGCCGCTCTTAAAAACCTTTATTAATTGAATTCAAGCCAACTTATTTGCATTGGGTAGTTTATTGCAATTTTTGAGAGGCGAGTGGTATTATGGCGAACGTGGATTTGGAACAGCTTATCAGGAACAGGGCGTCTGGGGCTGGTGGCCAGGAAATGGAGTCAATGACACAACCAGGTCATCAGGTTAGCAGCCAGGACCAGGAATTGATGAAGTTCCTTGAGGAAAGCATGCCCGCCATATACGTGATTGGCACCGGCGGAAGCGGCTGCAACACCATCAACCGCATGCGCGAAGTAGGGATTTATGGCACCCACCTTATCGCAATGAACACTGACGCCCAGCACTTGCTCAAAACCACTGCAGACCGCAAGCTCCTGCTCGGGAGGAAAAAAACTCGGGGATTGGGCGCGGGAAGCAACCCTGCAGTTGGTGAAGAGGCTGCAATGGAGAGCGAGCCGGAAATAAGAGAAATGCTCCAGGACGCCGACATGGTTTTTGTAACTTGCGGAATGGGCGGGGGGACTGGCACTGGCAGCGCGCACGTCATAGCTAGCGCCGCAAAAGACGTTGGCGCACTTGTAATAGGAGTCTGCACCCTGCCATTTACCTCTGAAGGAAAAAAGAGGAAGGAGAATGCAATGGGCGGGCTTGAAAAGCTGCGCCGGGTTGCAGACACTACAATTGGCATTCCCAACGACAAGCTCCTCTACTACGTGCCCGACTTGCCTCTCAACGCGGCGTTCAAGGCAGCTGACTTGGTCTTGACAAACTCCGTGAAAGGAATTACCGAACTTGTAACAAGGCCCGGTTTGGTGAACCTTGACTTTGCAGACTTGAGGACGGTTTTGGAGAAAAGCGGCAACGCAATGATTGGCCTAGGGGAGGTTACCGGCGTTGAAAGCAAGGACCGCGTAATACAAGCTGCGGAAAAAGCTCTCAGCTCTCCCTTGCTTGACATGGAAATCCGCGACGCCAACCGCGCGCTCATCAACATCACCGGCGGTGAGGACATGACGCTCGGTGAAGCCGAGGCGGCAATCAATGCAATCAACTCGCGCATTGCTCCCAACGCCCACATAATTTGGGGCGCAACTGTTGAGGAAAGCATGGAAAACCACACGGTGCGCGTGCTTGCAGTGCTTGCAGGAGTCAAGCCAATTGACTTCAGCGAAGACGCTGAAAAGATTGGCGAAGACCTAGGGATAGGCTTTGTCGGCTAAACGGGCGTGGTTTGAAAATGCAGGCAAAAAACGAGAAAACGTTAAGTTCGAGCGCAAAGCTCCCTGATTATTTTGGCCCAGTCAGCGCAGCAATTGTAAAGCACGAAAAATTCAGGGAATTCCACGACAAGGCAAGAGAACTTGCAATGGAGCTTGGCGCCCACCGCAAGACGCCGGAGCAATTGCTTGAGGCGGTTGAAGCGCACCGCCAAAGAATGCTTTTAGAGAGCGTGAACATGCTCAAGGAAACCGGTTTTGAAGCAGCGCACGCTGGAGCGCAAGGGTATGAGGAAATAATGGAAAAGATAGAGGCAGTTGACAACGAGCGCTTTATGGTAATAAGCGCCTGCTGGGCTCTCGAGCACGGCCTGCAAAAGGCAGCAAATGGGCGCGCGTCGCTGCTTGGCAATTCTTTTGGCAAAGCAAAGGCAGAAAAATCAGGCAAGGCATTATCATTGTAGAAGAAATACGAAGTACGCGGTGCATTCTAAATGGACGTTCCAAGCTTTCCCTCAATGCCTTCAATGGACTCACAGAGCGGAGGCCCCCTTGCGCCGATAACCAATTTCATCAAGCAAAGCCAGCGCGTGCTCAACGTAACGCACAAGCCCGGCCCTTTCGAGTACAAGCAAATTGCGTACATTACTGGCATCGGCATGCTGCTCATTGGCGCAATCGGCTTTGTTCTCTCAATGGTCTTCCACTTCGCCAACGGCTCGCTTTGAAAAACAAGGCACGCCAGCGGCACTTTCCCTCCAGCAACCCAATGCGCGCGTTTTAAATTCTTTTTCACCCAAATTAATTGTAGTTACAACGTCTAGTTGGTGGTTTGAATGCTGTTTTCCTATAGAGTCACTGCAGGGCAGGAATCCATAGTCGCAGACTTGCTTTACGAAAAAATCAAGAAAACCCACTCGCCCATTGAGGCGATAGTGGTGTCGCCGCGCCTTAAAGGCTATTTGATTGCCGAAGCGCACGACGAAATCGAGGCCAAGCGCGTAATCACCAACGTGCCCCACGTAAAGGGAGTGCTGCACAGGACCATGCAGATTGCCGACATTGCCGAGCTGCTGCAAAGCAAGCCCGCAGAAATCACTTTGAACAAGGGCGACTTAGTCGAAATAACCAGCGGCCCGTTCAAGGGAGAAAAAGCCAAGGTAGTCAAGCTCAACCCGGAGAAAGACGAAATCACTGTAGAGCTCATTGAAGTTGCAGTGCCAATTCCCGTTACAATCAAGATTGGCGTGGTAAAGGCAATACCGCAGTAAACTCTTTTTCTTACTTTTTATTTTCTTTTTGAAAACCTAGCTAGAGCCCTTTGCGGAGCGGGCTGGCCGCCAAGCGAGCCTGCTTTTTCCCTCAAACCACGCGCCAACCCCTTTACCTTTTCACCAATCGGCTGCAGGGCTTTCGGCGGCCGCAAGTAGCCACGCCATCGCCAAGGGTTTAGCCCTAAATACTTTACAGGGCGAGTTTGTTGTAGCTTCCAGCGCAGGCGCTCCCTGGCATTTTCTTTGAGGAAAACCAAGTCGCCGTTCATTGCAACGTAAAAAATCGGGTGAGTTCTCGCCACTTCCGCCGGCCTCATCCAGTCAGGCGGATAATGCTGTTCGTGCTCTGCCGCAAGTATGCCGTGGGAATTCATTTGCTCCAAAAGCTTTTCGTGCTGGGTCTGAATAACTATCGCCAATGCCGTCCTTCCACCGAAAGAAATTAAGCTTCCTGCCGCATTTGCGGGTGCCCGTCCAATAGTAAAACTTGCAGCATTAAACCCGGCTATCAGGTCATTCAACGCACGCCAAGTTCTCAGAGTACGAATTGGTAGCCGCAAACCTGGAACAGAAAAAGAGTTAAAATCAATAAAAGAACTGCCAATCTTTTCCTGCAACTCTGGGTTGAGGTGCGCAAACTTCACGACTACTTTCTTTTTGCGCAGGAAGGCTCGCTGGTCTGCCAGTGTTTGCATCCAGTTGCACCCAAAATTAGTTACTTGGCTTCCATTACCTTGTTCTCTACTTTATCCGCAGTTGCTTTTGTTTCGGCGTCTTTGGCATCCGCTGCAGTCTCCGCTTTTGCGGCTGCCGCTTCAATCATTGCCTGGCCGCTTGAGCCAAGCTGGAAGTTCTCCCTAAACTTTTCAGTGGTTTTTAGCAGGCGCGTGTTTCCGCTCTTTTCGGAAGAAATGTAGCCAAGCTCCTTTAGCTCTGCAATGTAGGCGTAAATGTCCCCCCGGAAGTATTTTTTCAGCTCGCTTTGCATTAGCTTTCCTTTCTTTGCAACAAGCGCGAGCATGCGCGTTGCCTTGCGAGTCATTTCAATGTTTTTTGAAAGCTGGGCAACTGGCGCAAGGTAGTCTCCCTTCACCTGCATTGTCACCTGCGCGGCATCGCACACCAACTCGATTGCAGTATGCCGGTCGGCATATTCTTTTGAAAGTTTTTCTGCCAAGTCTTTTGCCTTCTTCACGCTCGTCTTTGCAATCAGTGCAAGTTCTGGGTAGGCAAGTGGCTTGTTTGAGAGAAACAGCGCGGCCTCTATTACGCGTGAAGCGTCCTGCGCCTGCTCTGCTAGCACCGTCTGCTCGCTCTTGTCAATACTGCCGGAAGCTTGCGCACTAGCGTTTCTGCTGGAAGTAACTTGCGGCGCGTCGGGCTGTGAGGAAATTTGTTCCCTTGCTTGCTCGAAAGAATCGGTGCCATCTTCCTTCAAAACATCTTTGTCGATGGTGTTTTCTTCGCCGCCGGCTTGCTCGTCGGGCTGCGCCTCGTCGGAATCAAGTTCTTCCTCTGGTTTTTCTTCTAGTTCGTCGTCTTCGTCCATTTTTACCATCTTTCAACAAAGTTGGCGCAAATCTGCCTAAAGCTGTTTTTGTTCTGCTATTGTCTCCTCAAAATAGCTTTTTATACCTTGATTTTCAAAACTACTTTGGCAAGCGCGGCCTAATTTAGTTTAAAGCGCTTGACTAACGGCTTCCGTAGGTTGCTTTGCAACGCATGGAGCTTTCAAACAACAGGTGTGTGTAGAATGGAGTTTCTAATCCCGCAGGAAAAATATTTGGAGTCCGGAGTGCACATCGGCACCAAGATGAAGCAAGGTAGGATGCGCGAGTTCATTTACAAGACGCGCGACGACGGGTTGAACGTCCTTGACCTTAAAAAGACTGACGAGCGCATCCGCGCGGCAGGCCATTTCCTCTCTAAATTCCAGCCGGAAAAGACTTACATTATCGGCAACAAGGAAAACGCAGCCTCGCCCATAACAAAATTCTGCGAGCTCACTGGCTGCCAGCCTCTCACTGGAAGGTTTACGCCCGGAAGGTTTACCAACCCCGAACGCGAGGACTTCATTGAGCCGACTGCAGTGCTGGTTACCGACCCAGGAGTTGACAGGCAGGCAGTAAAGGAAGCTTTTGAGCTCAACATTCCAGTAGTTGCCTTGTGCGACACCAACAACACTTTCAAGTTCATTGAACTTGCAGTGCCCACTAACAACAAGGGGAGGAAGGCGCTTTCGCTGATTTACTTCCTTGTCGCAAGGCAGCTTCTAAAGGAGCGCGGCGCAATTGCCAACGACGAGGAGTTCCCAGGCAAGCCCGAAGACTTCGATTAAACACTTTTTTCTTGGCGCGCAACCGCCAAATATTTTTTCCAAGCACTAGCCTGCGCTATACCGCCAACTTGAATTGCTTCCAGTGGAATTAAAAAATGCCAGTGAGTAAACTGAAGGTAGTTGAGTGAATGAAAACCTTTTTGCTTGCAATGCTTGTTTTTGCCGGGCTATTGCTTGCAGGCTGCACGTATTTTCAAAAGGACAGTTCAAATTCAACTGCAAGTAATTACAGCGCGATTACCATCCCTAGCTCGCAAGCTTTTCCACAGGCGTGTTTTGAAAACGGCGAGTGCCTGCAGCTTGAAATCGCATCAACGCCTCACCAGCACGAGGTTGGCTTGATGAACCGACCGGTGCTTGATGTGGGAAGCGGAATGCTATTTGTTTTCGAGCAGACAGGAAAGGAAGCTTTTTGGATGAAAAACACGCTAATCCCCCTCGACATTGCCTGGATAAGCGAGCAGAAGGAAATAGTTGACGTACAGCACATGGTGCCTTGCAAGCAAGAGCCTTGCACTATTTACCAGCCGAAAGCGGTGGCAAGGTACGCGTTGGAAATGAATTATGGTGCGGCTGCAGCAAATGGCTTGAAGGAAGGGCAGGCAATTTCGCTTAAATTAATTCCATAAAACTAGTGCATTGGATTTCGTTCTAACATTCGGGCGAATTCACTTTACTTCTATTTTCTTTTCGCTTCTAACTGCCTGGCGCTTTTTGGGTATTACTACCGTGAGGATCCCATCCTGGCAGCTTGCCTGTGAATTTTCAGAGTCGGCTTCCGGTGGGAGTACCACGAACCTGTAGAAGCCCTCGTAGTTTCTCTCCAGAAAGCACACTCCTTTGCCTTCGTCTACTTCTTCCATGCCTATTTTCCTTTTTGCAACTACTTCAAGGCCTGCTTCCTTGGCGTTGACTGATACATCTTGTTTTTCCACGCCGGGCATTTCGAGCTTGAGTATGAACTTGCTGGGCGTTACGCACAAGTCACCCATTGGCTTGCGGTAGTTCTCGTATTTTCCTGCAACCTTGTCCAGCTCTGGAAACCACATTTCGGAGGAAGACGAGTGCGCGATTGCTCCTACAAAGTCCGCAAAAATCCTGTCGGTCTCGCCTTTGAGCTTTTTTGCTTCCTTCAACAAGTTGCTTTCAGCCATTTTACCCACTTGTAAAATCTAGGTTACTTAATTGCTGCTTAAGGAAAAAAGCTCCGAATGCTTAAAATAAGCGTAGCAAAAGGCAACGAATGCCACGCAAGCGGCAAACAGCACGCCTGTTCCGCCCAGCGTCCACTCCCCTGCCAAAACCAGCACTGCCAGCATTGCGCTCAACAGCACTCCCGCCGAGAGCACTCCAACGGTTACCAGCAGCGTCTTGGCAACTAAATCAAAGCCGGGCAATTCAGTTTTTGCAAAGTAAAAGCGCATTCCAATCAATCTCCTTAGTGCGGCTGGTGGCCGTAATCAGGCAGCCTTACGCCGTTTTCGTCAAAAGCCCATGTTTTCTTTGCGCGCTCAAGGCCGGGAATGCGTGGCATGAGAAACCACGCTACGACCAGCATCAACGCGAAGGCAAGCAATTCGAATGGGCTGGATTGCAGCAATTGGGCGAGTTTGAGGGGCACTATATTCACTTCCGTTACGACTCATTTTTTAGTTTCTATCTTGATTTTCGCTTGCAGACCATTGATTGAATTTTTTTAATCGGGCTGGGGAGGCGCGTTTCTGGATTGAAGTGCCTACAACTTTGTGGAGGGGTTGCACCCTCAGGTTGGCTCTTTTCCGTGCGCCTCCCGGGACGACACTCTTGCCCTCCCAGTTACTTGCGTGCTGGCGGTGGCTTGGTGGGCCCCGCGTCCCGCTGTTCTTTCCTTTCTCTCCCTTCCCTCACCTTCTTTCCCTTTCTTTCCTTCCGTCCTTTCTTTGCTTTCTTTTTGGGCTTTCTTTTTCTTTCTTGCTTTCTTTCGAGGCAGTCCCTTCTTTCTTTTTGGGGTTTTTCCCCAAGGTACTCTTCCAAGGGGGGCAATAAAAAAGTAGTTTAACAACTGCCACCTAGTAAAAACGGGTATTTATATGAAACAATCAAAAGTGCTCGTGCTTGGAGGGGGGATTGCGGGGCTCTCCGCCGCGTTCACTATTCAAAAGAGGTTGCGCAGGAGGAATTCCGTCACTTTGGTTGCAGCCTCGCCTAAGGCGGAGCTGCGGCAGGCCTTCCCGCGCATGGCTTTTGGCCTCAAGCACGGTGAGAACACGATAATTGACTTGCAGGAGGCGCTTGAGCAGAAGGGGATTTCTTTCCAGCAGGCGCGCGTAATGAAAATAGACGCTGCCAACTCAACGGTTGAAACTGACGTGGGCAAAATGAAGTACGATTACTTGATGCTTGCTTTGGGAGCAAAGTGGGACAGGCAGGCGGTTGAGGGAAGTGAATGCGCTTTTTCCCTTGGTTCCATGGAAGAGGCGCTGCGGGCGCAGAGGGCAATAAATTCTTTTGAAAGCGGCGGGATTTGCTCCATTGCGGCAGGGGAAAACCGTTGGGAGGGCCCTGCTTTGGAAACGATTTTCCACGCGCACGCCTTCCTCTCCGGCTTGGGCTTGCGGGAAAAAAGCGAGCTGCACTACGTTACCGCAAAGAAAATGCCTTTCGAGGAACTGGGCCAAAAGGCCAGCCAGCTGATCGAAGAGCAGCTCAAAAAGCGCGGGATTGCGCTGCACCTGGGCACTACAGTGAAAAAAATCTCAAAGGAATCCGTTTTGCTCTCCAATGGCAAAAAGATTGCAAGTTCCCTCTCTTTCTTTTACCCCGGCTATTGGGGCAACGACGCAGTTGCAGGAAGCGCTTTTGCCGACGGCCGCAATTTCGTGTTGGTTGACGAATTCATGCACGCAAGGGGGGCTGAAAACATTTTTGCTTCAGGGGATTGCGTAAACAGCCTTTCGCTTAAGCTGGGCTTTAACGCCCTCTCCGGCGCCGCAGTTGCCGGCGAGAACATTGCGCGCACTCTTTTAGGCAAGCCGCTCAAGAAATTCGTGCCAAAAATAGTTTACGTGATGGAGCTTGGCAGCGGCGAGGGGCTGCTTGTCAACGCACGCCTGCAAGGCGGCAAGTGGAACGCCAGGACTTCCTTGGGGGGCCTGCCTTTCTTGCGCAAGCTCGCGTTTGAGAAAAGCTTTTTGCAGCAGGATGGCACGGTAAACTATGTGATGGGCGAGAAGCTTGGATGAGCAGGTAATCGCCGTACTGCCATTTCTTGTTTTAGGGCCCTCATATTTTGACGCACGCGTCGCACACTTGGTGGAGCAAGGGGACGAGTTTAGCCGTTTGCTCGTCGTCGACTGCTATCAGGTACGCGTGGATGCCGTTGGCGCGCGCCTTGCCGGCAAGGTAGTGGACAAACCGCTCGACGGTATCTAGCCCTTCGTAAGTGAGCAGCGTGGAAAGCGAGTCAAAAACGATGAAATTGAATTTCCCGTGCAAAAACGCTTCCCCAATCGCAACGGAGAGCTCGGTGAGGGCGCCGGGGCGGCTGACGTAAACTACGTCCGGTTCCGGGCTCGTTAAGCCTAGGCTTTTGCTCACTGCGTCGATAAAGAATAGGTTGGAGGTTGAAACACCCGACTGCTTCAAGTGTTCTTTTACCGTAGTGGCAGAAAGGTTTAGGCTAACGTAAATTCCCTTGGCTTTCGCCATTGCAAGATAGCCCAGCAGTGTAAGCACCGTTGAGCGGTACTTCTCTGGCGTGACGTAGAATGTGTTGACCTTGTTCTCGCCAAAACCCTTGAGGTTCTCGAAAAGCTTCTTCTCCAGGACCACTGAATCCATTTTTGAGGGCTTGCCCGGCGAAGGTTTTCCCGCGTGTTTCAAATTATCCCTTTCTCCCGAATTTTTCGAAATAAGTAAGTTCGCTGCGCTTGCGCCGAGTGCGGTTTCTTGCAAACGCGCCTTTTTTCTCCTTTCCAACGCCCAGCAGGAGCACGGGCACGTCTTGCTTTGGAATGGAAAGCACTTTTGACACGTTTGCACGGCTTGGGGTGAGGATGCACGAGTCAAGGCCAATTTGCTTTGCCTGCAGGGCAGCCTGCATTACTGACATTGAGACGCAAAGGAAGGCGTCGTGGATGATGCCGTCGCTAAGGCAAAGGTGCTTGGCACTGAGGCACCCGCCGTCTGCCACGAAAGCTATTATCAGGGGCGGGTTTGAACTCACGAAAGGGAAGTTAACCAGGCGCACGCCTTGCAGCAGCGCAGCTATTTTCTTGGCATCCGTGACTATTACAAAACGCCAGGGTTGTGAGTTCGAGCAGCTCGGCGTCCAACAGGCCGCCTCCAAAATCGCTGCAGCCTGCCTGCGAGTAACAGGAGTTTTTTCAAACTCGTAAACAGTTTTTCTCGCCTTCGCTAACTCCATGAAACTCGAGTACTTGGTTTTTTCTGGCATCTTATTACCGCAAGAATAAGCATTCCTGATTAAATAACTTTTACCAATCCCGCTCAACCGGTTTTGCGGCCGGTGCGCAGCCCTGACTGGAAATTTTATCCGCTGTCCGCGGTACGGCTAGGCTTTTATTCCTCGCAAATCTACTGTTCAGTATGTAAAGCCCGGCAACTGGGCAAAAAGAGGTTTACACCCACATGGCTAAAATTGCTTTCTTCGAACTCGAGGAATGGGAAAAGATTTACCTCAAAAAGAAGCTTCCGGGCCACAAGCTGGTGCTTGAAACCGGAAAGCTTGACTTGAACAGCGCGGCAAAGGCAAAAGGCTGTGAAGTAATCTGCTCATTCATTTACTCGCAAATTAACGCCCCACTTTTGGAAAAGCTGCCTGATGCCAAGCTTTACTGCACCATGTCAACGGGCTTTGACCACGTTGACTTGAAGGCCTGCGCGAAAAAGAAAATTACCGCTTGCAACGTGCCGGCATACGGGGATAACACCGTTGCAGAGCACACTTTTGCGCTCATCTTGGCTGTTTCACGAAAGCTCCTGCCGTCCATTGAAAGGACGCGCAAAGGCAACTTTTCGCTCGAGGGGCTGCGTGGCTTCGACTTGAAGGGAAAAACGCTTGGCGTGGTTGGCACTGGAAAGATTGGCAGGCGGGTGGTGCACATTGCGCGCGCTTTTGAAATGGAAGTGGTGGCATACGATGCGCATCCGGACCTGCAGTTTGCAAAGAAAGAGGGGTTCCGGTACGTTCGCTCTGTAGAGGAAGTTATGGTAAAGTCGGACATCATCACGCTGCATACGCCGCTCAACGCAGACACGCAGCACATGATAAACGAGGGGAACATCGATTACTTGAAAAAAGGCGCGGTGCTTGTCAACACTTCCCGAGGTGGGGTGGTTGAGACAAAAGCCATCCTCAAGGCACTTAAGAAAGGGATTCTCGCGGGAGCCGCGCTTGACGTTTTGGAGGAGGAGTGCTTCATCAAGGAGGAGAAAGAGCTTCTCACCGAGGCTTTCCGCAAGACCTGCAACTTGCAAACCGTTTTGGAGGAGCACATGCTTCTCTCGCACGACAACGTGCTGATAACGCCGCACAACGCGTTCAACTCGCAGGAGGCGCTCGAAAGGATACTTGACACTACAGTTGAAAACATAAACTCTTTTTTGGCAGGCAAGCCGTCAAACACGATTGGATGAAAGAAAACAACGAATTGCAAATGCGCTTGATCGGTTCACTGCACTTTCCGGCATTTATGAAAAGCAATTGAACAACTTACTTGAGCATTCTCCCACCGTCTACAAAAATAGTCTGTCCGGTAATGAAATCGTTTTCCAAAAGAAACGCAACAGCGTGCGCTATCGCCTGCGGCCCGCCCCACTTTCCAAGCAAGGTTGCATTTGCAATCGCCTTCCTCTCTTTCAAGCCCATTTTTTCCGGTGGTAGCACTGGCCCTGGCGCAACGGCGTTCACCAGGATTTTTGGCGCGAGCTCTTTTGCAAGCACCGCAGTCATGGCAACAACGCCTGCCTTTGCAACCTGGTACGGCGCGTACCCCCGATATGGCTTGGCAGGCGCCCAATCCGCAATGCTCACTATCTTGCCGCCAGCTGAATTTTCTTTGAAAAGTTTTGCCGCTTGCAGCGAGCAGGCAAACGCGGCCTTCAAGTTGCTGTCAAGCAGCTCGTCAAACTGCGCCTCGGAAATAGTTTCAAGAGGGGTCGCGTAGTAAGTTGAGGCGTTGTTGACCAGCGCGTCCAAGCCTCCGAGCTTTTTGCTCGCCTGCAAAACCATTTGCTGCGCATCCTTCCAGTTGCGCAAGTCTGCGCGCAAGGCAATGGAATTGACGCCCAATCCCTTTATCTCGGCAACAGTTTCAAGTGCCTCTTTTTGGCTGCGAAGGTAATGCACTGCCACGCTTGCTCCCTTTCGTGCTAGCTCTAGGGCTATTTCCCTGCCAACTCTTTTTGCAGCGCCGGTTACTAGCACTTTTTTCCCTTTCAAATCCACTCGAGGCACCTGCAGTTATTTGAAAACTTGAGAATAAGTTGCTTGCTATCTCGGAGTAACTGTGGCCTGGAGGAAAGCATAGTACTCCTCCTGTTGCCGCGCCCAGTTTTCGGAAGGCTCTTGCTTTTGCCTGTTGAGAATCATTCCACCGCGGCGCCCCTGGCTTTTTTCCAGCACTCCTATTGGCGGGCCTGCAGCGCGCGGCATTATTTCAAAAACAATGCCCCTCCCATAGCGGGTAACCATCCAGTTGTAGCCAAAAACGCCTTTGTTGATGTCCCGCCTAATCATCCTGTTCGATGGTTCAGGGAATTTTCTTTTGAGGCTTGCAAACGCCTTGCGCAACCCAGCTATCACTTCGGCAATTTTATGCTGGGAATCTGCAAGCTCTGCTGGATTGTTGAAGTAAAGCCTCACTGAAGGATATTCCCTGAGGTTTTCGGTAGGATGCACCGGCTGGCCAAGTTCGCTAGCGCGCGCTATTATTCGCCTGCCAAGCGCATCTGCAATCATCATGCCCGGCATTATTGGCCGTATGCCTAGCTCGCTCTCCTCCTCTTTGAGAGGGTGCTCCAAAACGTGCACGTGCAAGTGGGGTATTGACTGGCCTGCAACTTCACCTAAATTAGCTCCAAACACCGTTTTTGGCCGCTCTCTTAAAATCTCGCCCATTACTCCGACCAACTGCGCAAACTTCTCTTGCGGAAGAAACTCTATTGACTGGAAATGCCCCTTTGGCACTAGCATTGCGTGGCGTGGAATGTATGGGAAGCGCGCAGGCAGCAAATAGCCAGTTCCATAGTCCTGCAACGGCTCTTCGTCTAAGTTGCAGAACCGGCAGGCTTTCGCACCACCAGACTTTATGCGTACGCCCTGCCCATAATCTGCTTGCTTTTCCGGCCAGACTGGCGCGTGAACCAAGCGCAGCACCGTTTCTCCAGTGAGTGCCATCCGTGGCTTGAGGAACCTCATTGCAACACCTAAAAAGCTTGTAAAACAACTTTCTTTAACAAGAACGCAAAGACTGGAATAAAAGCAGTCGTGTTACCAAACGCAAAAAGATAATTTCTCTAGCAGGTGAAAAAAATGAAGTTCAACGTTCGTTTCTGGCAGGCAACCGTTACAGCGTGGGCAGTTGCCTCAATAGTCCTCTACCTCTTCCACTACCCTATTTTGTCAAGCTTCTGGTCTGACTTGGTTTCGCAAGGCGTAATACGCGCTGATTTCAACTCCATTTCAACAAACGCGTTGTTTGGCGTGGGCTTGTTTGCTGGAGTTTACATAATGTGCGAGTTTTTAGAAAAGCTTGCGCGCACTGGAAGAAAAAAGGCGCTAAAGTACGGGGCAATGTTTGGCTTGCTTGTGGGCTTGACTGAAGCCGGGCAGGCGCTGCTCTACCACGTCCCTTATTCCCTGGGAATTGCTTACGGAATTGCAGACATTGCCGCGTTTGCAATGGCTGCAGTAGTCTACCAGCAATTCGACTCTGGGAAATGAACAGTTTTGAAGTGATTTGCCCTCTTGACTAAAATAGAATTATTCACTTCGCCCACTTGCCCTTTCTGCCCGGGCGCCAAGAAAGTAGTCGGGCAAGTTATGGAGGAACTCAATTCCGCAAAGCCGGATTCGCTGCAGCTCGACGAGTACGACACTTTCACCGGCTCAGGCTCCGCCAAGGCGCGGGAATGCGACGTTACCGGCGTGCCAAGCATCTTTGTTTCCGGCAGCGCAATTGCGCAAAAGATCTTGATTGAAGGCGCGCCCAGCAAGGAAGAATTGCTGCAGGCAATTGAAATGGCCGAAGGAAAACGCTCGATTGAGAGGCCGAAGGGCTTTTTTGAAAAATTGTTTGGCTGAAAAACTAGGTTTGTCCCGCGCTTCCGCCCGCTTGCGCGTCTTGAACCTCGGTTTTTGCGGAGTACTTTCCTTTCTCCGCTCTTGGAAACATCAGCTTCAACTCTTCCTCGTTTTCTGCCTGCTCTTTAGAGAGCCACTTTTCATAGTACTCGCCAAAGTTCTTGATTGGGTTTGTGAAGCGGTTTATTTTTACGTACACGTCGTCTTTTTTGTCAAAAAAACCCATTTGGTAGCCTAACTCCAAATACCGGTACCAAGTTGCCTTGGGCAAATCTTGCGGCATTTCCTTCAAACGCACGCTGCCCTTGCTTTTTACAATGCAGAGCACGCGTGCAAACCTGTAGGCCTGCGTCTCGTTTTCAAAAAGAGCGGAAACGAGTTCCTTGCAGGAGGGCTTCTTGCTTTTCTCCTTTAGCTCGTGCGCCTCCCACTGCCAGTACTTGAAGTTCATTTTGCTTTTTCCTCCCTCGCAATGATTTCTTGTGCAAGCTCTTGCATTACTTGCCGTAAATGTGAGTGCGCTGCTTTGTGTGCATCGCTTCCACGCGAAGCAAAAATTTCTCCGAGTCTTCTTTCCATTATTGTTGTTCCGTTCCAATAGGGAGGGACGAATGCCGGGATTCCCAAGTCGTTATGGCGTGGGCGCGCAAACGCGGCAGTCGTGACCAAAACACCTGATCCCTTCAAGCGAAAAGCAATATCATCCAAACTCCTACCAGAACCAATGCAATCGTCAAACAATACTACTCGCTTTCCCGTCAAATTTTTGGATTTCAACCATTTGGAAAACTTGCCACGCCACGCCTCGGACTCCTTAATTGTTGGACGAGTATGGTTTACCCTCAAGGCTGGCGGAGAGAGTAAAAACAGTTCTGGCTTTTTACCCAATCCCAATGGCGACCACAGCTTGCTTGTCAGCCATGCGAAAGGCCTCGCTGAAGAATCAAAGAATACTATCGCATGCGGCGATTGGTCAGCAATTTTCCTCAACAATCCGGGGAAGTGCTCGCGAATTAACCTATGGTAAATGTTCCGTCGTTCCATGGCGATTGGGTCGGGCATTTCAAACACAAGTAAAAAGAACTCGTCTCAAAAATATAAAACGCTCGTTGTGGGAGAAATAGTTGAAAAAGACTAAAATTAGTCAAACTGGCTTGAAAAGAAAAAAAGATTACTTGAGCGAGAGCACTTTTTTCTGCGCGTGGCTTTGCTCGCATAACTCTAGCATCTTGATGCTTGCAACGCCTGCCTTGCCGTCTGCCAAAGTAGAAGCTTTGCTTTTGCCTCCTTCGAGGAAGGCTTTGAGCTCTTCTCCAAGCATGTTGCTTGGCGTTACTTCAATTTGCTCCATTGCCTGCGTTTGGTTGTCGCACACGCTCATCTTCTGCTCTGTTAACTGAACAAAAACGGTTTTCTTGCTTCCAACTAAAACCATTTCCCTCACTTTGGGCGGAGTGAGCCAGCTGAGCTCAACGCTTACAAGCATTTTGCCTAGTTTTGCGGTTATGAAAGCTGCTTCCATTATTTCTTTTTGGTAAAACGAGCTGCCAACGCAGCAAACTTCGCTTGGAATGCCTTTGAACAAGTAGTTTACCAAGTCGAATGGGTGCGGCGCAAGGTCGTAGATTACATCCCTGTCGGTTACAGTCCACCTGCTGCCCATTTCGACGTTTGCCCAGCGGAATTTTACAACGCTTACTTCGCCCAACTCTCCTTTCTCAAGCATTTCCTTTGCCTTGTTGACTGCGTTGTTGAAGCGGAACATGTGGCCCACTGCCAAATTATCTGAAGATTTTCCTGCCTTTTTTGCAGTTTCAAGCAAGTCCAAACCTTGCACGGCGGTTTTGCACAGCGGTTTTTCCACCATCACGCGCTTTCCTGCCCGCAGCGCTTCCTTTGCAAGGGGATAGTGCGAGTCGTTGGGCGTGCATATGCTCACGCACTCAATGCTCTTGTCTTGCAGGATTTGCTCGTAGTCTTTGGTTACCTGCACTCCAAACTTTTGCTTGCAAAAATCCAAATTCTCCTGCTTTAGGTCGGAGACGGTCACTTTGGCACCTAGGCGCACGTATTCATCCACGTGCTTTTTTCCCCAGTAGCCGGCGCCGATTACTCCAACGTTCCATTCAGGCATTAGATTCACCAAACTTGTCTTGTTTGAAAACGCAACTAGACTGTTCTATAACTAGTATTTTTCCCTAAAACCTTTAAATTGCTCGTTTTGCGCAAAAAGAAAGCGGCGTTTTTACGTGCGGGGGCCTGTGCGAAAACTTTAATTGCTTGCCTTAAATAACTACTTTCAAGCAATCTACTTTACTGAGTTGATTTTTTTGAATGAAAAAGCAAACCACCGGATGCTAGTCATACTCCCCGCCTTCAACGAAGAAGGAAAAATTGGCAACCTAGTGCGCAAATTCACGCTAAAGCCTGCAGGCGTTGTTGACGAAGTGCTAGTTGTAACGGATGGAAACACCGACAACACTGTGGCAGAAGCCAAATCTGCAGGCGCTACGGTGATTGAGTTCAAGGAAAGGAAGGGAATTGGCTTTGCACTGCGCACTGGAATAGACTATGCGATGCAAAACGGCTTTGACTTGTGCTGCATCATGGGCGGCGACGACCAGGACGAGCCTGTCGAGATACCGCGCCTGTTGGAAAAAATAGACCAAGGCTACGACTTTGTGCAAGGATCTCGCTACATTCCAGGCGGCAAGACAAACAACCAATCTCTCTTCCGTTTTCTTACAACAAAGTTGTACTCTATTTTCTTCTCGCTTGTAACTTTCCAGCATGTTACAGATGCTTCAAATGGCTTTCGCCTCTTCCGAACTGAAATTTGCCGCAAAATTAGCCTGTGGAACCCCAAGCTCGACGGGTACGAATTGGAGCCGTTCTTGCTTGTGCACGTCGTCAGGGAAGTTAAGTGGACTGAAGCGCCTGTTACAAAGAACTACCACTTGAACATGAGTTACACCAAGATGACTCCAGTGATTGACTGGTGGCGCGGCACGATAAAGCCGGTGTTAAAGGCGCGTTTCGGCCTCTACTAATTTTTCAGCGATAGCGATAAATTCGCGCATTTTCCTATTAGCTTATGCAACAGGCAAAGCCTCTAGGAGTAAAGGCAGTGATTTTGGCCGGCGGGCTTGGCACGCGCCTAGGCGATTTGACTAAAACGCTTCCAAAGCCTATGGTGGAAGTGAACGGAAAGCCCTTCCTGGAACACCTCATAGCGTATCTTAAAAGGCTTGGAATTTCATATTTTATAGTGTCAGTTGGCTACCGAAAGGAAGCGATAATTGACTACTTTGGCGATGGAAGCAAGTTCGGCGTGCAGATAGAATACGCAGTAGAACAGAAGCCTTCCGGCACTGCAGTTGGGGTAAAGCTCGCTTCCGCAAAGGCAGGCAAGGAATTTTTTCTGCTCAACGGCGACAGTTTTGTGGAATTTGACCCGCTTGAAATGCTTGCTATTATGAAAAAACAGCGCGCCAAGTGCGTGATAACAGTCAATCAGGAAACTGAAGAAAAAAACAACTTGAGGATAGAAAACGGAAAAATAATAGAGTACCACAAGGGCGGCAAGGGCATGGAGTACATGAACTGCGGAGTGTGCCTTCTTTCAAAAGAATGCATTCCACTGCTTGCCTCAACTGGCAGCTACGAGGAATCACTGTTCTCTTCCCTGATTAAAACAAATGAACTTTCTTTCTGCAAAGTAGGCAACTGCCTTGACATGGGCACTTTAGATGGGTTGGAAAAAGCAAGGGGTAAATTAAAATGATAATTTCAAAAACGCCTTTCAGGATAAGCTTTTTTGGAGGCGGGACTGACCTGCCGGACTTCTACTCAAAGCACGGTGGAGCGGTAGTGAGCACCACCATCAACAAGTACATGTACCTCATGGCGCACCCAAAATTTGACGGCAATTTTAGGATATGCTACTCGCAGACTGAAGACGCGCGCACCCCCCAGGAAATACGCCACCCAATAGTGCGCGAGTCACTCAAGCACTTAGGCATCAACAAGGGGCTCGTTATTTTTTCAATGGCAGACGTTCCCGCAGGCACTGGCCTTGGCTCTTCAAGCTGCTACACGGTAGGCTTGCTTCACGCGCTCCACGCTTTGAAAGGCGAGCTTGTTGACTCGGCAAAACTCGCCGAGGAAGCGTGTGAAATAGAAATTGGAAAGATTGGCTCGCCGATTGGAAAGCAAGACCAGTACGCTGCGGCTTTTGGTGGCTTTAATTTCATTCAATTCAACAAAGACGAGAGCGTGAAAGTCGAGTCGTTGAGCCTAGGGAAAACCACTTTGCGCGACTTGGAGGAGAGCATGATGCTCTTTTACACCAACGTCAGCCGCAACGCCGACGAAATACTTTCAGAGCAGAAAAAAAACATTGCTTCTAAGGAAGCGACGCTAAAGAAGATGACTGAAATGGCTTTCGAGTCGCGCGACAAGCTAAAGGCAGGCGACTTGGAGGGCTTTGCAAAAATGCTCGACGCTGGCTGGAAGCACAAGAAAACTCTTGCCTCGAAAATAAGCAACAACACGCTTGACAAGTACTACCAGAAAGCCATCAAGGCAGGCGCAATAGGCGGAAAGGTTCCGGGGGCCGGCGGCGGCGGCTTTATCATGCTGCTTTGCGACCCTGAAAAAAAACACGCAGTACGCGAAGCCCTCTCAGATTTACAGGAATACCCAGTCAAGCTAGAGAAAAGAGGCAGCCAAGTGATTTTCATAGGTGAGGACAATGGAGAAATTTAAGGACCTGCCGTTTCCAGAGTACATGGCCAAGATGAAAAAGGCCATCGACCTAATCCCACAGAAGAAAGTGGAAGAGGCAGTTGCACTCATTTTGAAAGCACGCAATGAAGGCGGCTCTATTTACTGCGTTGGCAACGGCGGCAGCGCGGCAGTTGCATCCCATTTTGTAAACGAGTTGTGGAAAGGCTGCTCTCAAAAAGGAAGGAAGAGCTTCAAAGCTATTTGCCTCTCCGACAACGTGCCAAACTTTTCTGCCTACGCAAACGACGAGGGGTACGAGAACGTTTTTTCCAGCCAGCTTGATGGAATTGTTTCAGGAAAAGACGTTGTTTTTGCAATAAGCTCTAGCGGTAATTCAAAAAACATTCTCAACGCAGTTGAAGTTGCGCAAAAAAATGGAGCGAAAGTAATTGGCTTGACTGGCTTTGGCGGTGGGAAGCTTTCCGAACTCTCTGATGTTTCTGTTCACGTTGCCGACGACCACTATGGAAGAATTGAGGACGCGCACATGATAATTTGCCACTATATTGGCAGCCACTTGCGCAGAATACTAGTTGATTTGAAATGAACAAGGCCGTTTTTCTCGACCGCGATGGTGTTGTAAACAAGCGCGCGCAACTGGGTAAATACGTTCTTTCTCAAAGCGACTTCCACCTCTTACCAGGCGTACTGGAAGCGCTAAAGTACGCCAAAAGCAAGGGCTACCTAACCGTTTTGATTACAAACCAGTCGTGCGTTGGCCGAGGATTAATTAGCGAAAAAGACCTCGCTGCGCTTCACAAGCACCTGCAAAAACTTCTTACAGAAAAAGGGGTTTGTTTCCTTGACGCAGTGTACTTCTGCCCTCACTTGCCAACAGAAGGGTGCGCTTGCAGGAAACCCAAACCCGGAATGCTTTTGAAAGCCTCAAAAGAACTAGGCATTGACTTGGCGCAATCAATTTTTGTAGGCGATTTTGAAACCGACTTGCTTGCAGGAAAGGCAGCAAACTGCCCAACTTACATAATAAAACCAGAAGAAAATCTCTCCACTTGTCTAGGCAAGCTCATCTAACGCTTTTTCTCCACCCAGTAGTCGAATATTTCCTTGAACAAGTTTTGGTAGCTGTAAGCCGACTTCCAGCCGAGTGACTTTATTTTTGCCGGGTCGCCTAGCACAACTGAAACGTCTTTCCCTCGCTCAGCTATCCTTGCCTGGTCGTAAACCAGCTCGACTTCCTTTCCAGTAAAGCCAATCATTTGCTTGACTATTTCTTCCACGCTTATTGCCTCGCCGCGGCAGATGTTGTAAGACTCTCCTTTCTTGCCTTTTTCTGCAAGCAGCTTAAGCGCCTTGACATTGTCGCTTACGTGAATCAAATCCCTTTTCTGCGACAGGCCTTCCACTTCCAGCTTAGGCTCGCGCTGCCCTAGGCTTATTTCCGCAAGCTTTGTTGCAAAGTCGTTTGGCGCATCGCCAATCTTTCCAGGGCCAGTTGTCGGGAATATCCTTGCGTTGACTACTTTAAGGCCATACTGTTGCGCAAACATTGTGCCCAAGTGGTCTGCTGCAACTTTACTCAAGCCATATGGGTTGGATGGAACGAGTGCATCTGTTTCCTTGAAAGGCGGCTTTGCAGTCTGGTACATTATGCTAGAAGTAGCCGAAACTATCACCGCATCAAGCTCCTGTTGCATCACTGACTCAAATACGTTTAGCGTACCCAACACGTTTGTTTCAAGTGTTCCTTTCGGGTCTTGCCATGATTTTCTCACGTAAGGCTGGGCTGCCAAGTGGAATACTGCATCAGGCTGCACCAACTTCACTATTTTGCTTACCTGCTCCTTGTTTTTCACGTCGCACTCGAACACTTTCACGCCCTGCATTTTGTCGTGCTTTTCCAAGGTGGTTCCACTAACTTCATAGCCTCCTTGCAAAAGGAGCTTGCACAAGTTGCTGCCGATAAAACCGGTTGCGCCGGTCACTAAAGCCTTTTTCACACAAACCACCCAGTAAAAGCAAATGCAGTAAGCACTTTTGGGCAACGCAGCTTAATAACTTTTTTAGACAAACAAATTACATGAAAATAGAGTGGCTGCATAGCAAGCACAAAGGGCACGAGCTTACTCACTGGAGTGTTTTGGGCCCAATGGCTATCTTGCATTCCCTGCAAAACCCATTGGAGGATTTTGGCGGCAGGCCTGCTGCGCGCCTCCACGAGATTGGCGCAAGAAAATTCGTTTCAAGGAGTTTTGAGCACCAACAAGCAGTAGGAATTTTTGAAAGGCTGAAGTTAATTTCGCAAACTCACCCAACTGTACTGGAAGCTCCTGCCGCGCTTGTAAAAACGCCTCACTCCGGCACAATAATTCTCACTCGCTTTAAGGCAGACACAAACGGAGAGAGGATGACTACGCTTACTGAAATACTCAAGTCAGGTTCTCTCAAGCAAGTCAAGCGCGCTACTCTTTCGGCTGCAACTGAACTGGCTCTGCTCAACTCCCAAGGCGTGCTGCATAACCACCCCTCCCCAGGCAACATTTTAGTTGACTCTAAAAACAAGGTGATTGTGGCAAATACGGAGCAATTTAACTAGTTTTACGTTGTTTTTACCTCTATGACTGTTGGTAGTGCCATGTACGTACATGGCCGTAAGTGTTGGTTTTGCGGTTCGTACGGCTTGTCGCGCTTGAAAGACAAGCG
>OBEQ010881246.1_pt1 | contig 60629 bp, 68 predicted proteins | sample 1670901 | NCBI WGS metagenome assembly OBEQ01 (sample SAMEA104232315, study PRJEB22302) | groundwater metagenome | biome: forest; feature: aquifer; material: groundwater | place: USA | collected 2011-08-07 | depth 5.4 m
CGATACTGAAGAAAAACTCGCTTTCAATAGACGATTTGGACTTGTTCCTTTCAGACTCGGAAGCGCGCAGGGACACTGCTGAAAAAAACTTTGTTTCCTCGGTAAAGCAGCAGCTTGAGCTCAAATACCCCAACCTTGATTTTGGGCCAATAGAGGCGAGCCTCGACCAATTCAAGCAAAAGCAGGAGGCTGCACGCGAGTCAGTGAGCGCGACTAGGACAACGAGGGAAAAATTCGAGGCGTTCCCAAGCACCGTTGACTTCGACGAGTACTTCGGCCAGTACAACTCTACGCTTGCTGCCCTCCAAGACCTTGCATCTGCCGGCGACGCGTACCACAATTCACTGAGGGTTTTCACCGAAGGCATAACAAATTCGGCGAGCCTCAACTTCAGCGACAAGCAGCTCATCAACGACGTGCTGCAAAAGCTCTCCGACATTGGCGACTACCGTGGTTTCCGCAACAACCAATTAAACCCGGCAATAACCACCTTCAACGCGCTTTCGGTAAAAAGCGACAGGCTGGTCAAAGACAGGGTGGAAAGCACGCTCGACAGGGTTGCAAAAAAAGACGCAGAAGTTGCCTACACTGCCGAGATTGACGCGCGCATGAAATCCTTCCTCTCACCCGACAACGAGTATAAGCTGAAAACCTGCGACATAGACATTTCAGGCATAAAAAGCGAGTGGAAGTTTGTCAAAGCCGCTATAGGCATTAACACCACGCGCGACAACTTGCTTAAAGTTCCTTTGAAAATTGAGGCGATAGGCAACTCGGTTGATGCCGCGCAAGCCAAGTACAACGACTGCCTCTTGGCCCCACGCCAGCCTCCCCAGCCGCTCAAAAACGACTCGAGCGGGATAGTCAACCTGCTCATAGTCATACTAGTTGCAGTGGTAGCTTACGCGGGGTACAAGAAGTACAGGGAAATGAGGGAGCAAAGCGAGTAGAATACTTTTTCTTTAAAGGCGAAATAAGCCACTTAATTTCTTTAGCAGTTAGTTAGCGCTTCTTTTCCACCATGAAGGTGTCGCCGTCTTGCAAAATGTGGTCTGGCCCTACCCTCTGGCCGGGATGCTTTGCGGAAGGGCCCCATATTTTTGCTGCCTTGAAAAGCGTTTTCAAATCGCGGTGGAGCTTTTCTGCAGCAAGGCCCACGCTGGTGCCTTCCCTTACAATCAGCGGCTCGTCCTTGTCAGCGCCGTCAAAGCGCGAGCGCGTGTACACCCTAATGAGCTTCAACTTGCTAAAAATCGCTTCCTTGAGCTTCTCTATGTTGTATTTTTTCTCAACCGAGACGGGCAGGAAGCCGAAGGGCACTTTCTTTAGAAAATCGGGCTTGACTAGGTCCACCTTGTTTATTACAACTAGAGTCTCGGCGTACACTCGGTTGCCTACAAGCACGTCGATGAGCTGGTCTACAGTGGAGTCTTGGCGGAATATAACGCTGGCGCTGAAAATACCGTATTCTCCGAGTATTTGGCGCACGAGCTTTTCGTTGAGCTGCGACTGCTTTTTCTCAAAAATGGCTTCAACCCCACCGCGCACAGTGGTTGCAATCGCTATCTTGGGCGGCCCGCAGTCAAGGCGCACGCCGATTTTCTCGAGCACTCCCTGCAGCTTAGGCAAGTAGAATGGGTCGAACACGTCGAGGACAAACAGCACCAGGTCGGCGTTGCGCGCTACTGCAATCACTTCCTTTCCCCTTCCCTTTCCTTCCTCTGCGCCTGCAATGATTCCAGGCAAGTCGAGAATCTGTATCTTGGCGCCCTTGTACTCGAGCATGCCGGGAATGCAGGTGGTTGTAGTGAAAGCGTAAGAGGCGGCCTTGGAAGCCGCGCCCGTCATTGCGTTTAGAAGCGAGGACTTTCCCACTGAAGGCAGGCCAATGAGCACTACAGTTGAGTTGCCTGCTTTCTTCACATCAAAGCCGTGCCCGCCACCGCCGCCTCCCTTGCCGGCGCCTGCCTCGACGTCTCTCTTCAGGCGGGCAATCTTTGCCTTAAGCAAGCCCAAGTGCCCTTCAGTTGCCTTGTTTTTCTGCGTCTTGGAGTACTCCGCCTCCAAATCCGCAATCTTGTCAACAATACCCATGGCAAAAACCTTTGAAACTACTTCAAATTAAGCTAGCAAAAAAAGCTTACGCAATTACTAACGGCGGGAACGTATTTATTGGCGCATAAAGCAAAGCAATTCGGTTTTAGCATGCCAGAAAAACGCGCCGAGTGGGAGCAGTGGAAAAAGCCAAATCCAAAAACAACTCTTACTCTTACGAGTGAAAAAGATCCAGTCAGTGGACGTCTTCCATACCGGCGGATAGGTGGCTTTGGTTATGGTAACGTGTATCTCGGCAGGCTGCACCTTGAAGGCGACAAAGTAAAAAGAGTTGCCGTAAAAGTTTTTGACAACGCGCTCTCCGACCAAACAGCTGCAAAATACCAAAAAGTAATAGAGGATTTATCCAAGGCAGGTGTAAGGCTACCTAAAATGGCAATGTACAAGCACCCCAAACACGGCTGGGTTCAAGTGTCGCAACTTTTTTTCTCAAAAGGAAAATCGAAAATCGTCAATAAAAGCAATATGAAGCTAAACTGCCATAAAGACCGCATAGAAGCCATACGAGAGCTTACCAAATGCGCAAACGCCGGATACTATCCTGCATACGACCTTGTAGAGCCATTTAAAGACCGTCAAGGCGTAATTCCAATGGATTTGGATGAAATAGTTAGACTTGGAAAATTTGATACCCGTACCCTCGGATTACAACTTGACGATCACATAGCTTGGTTAGGAAAAAAGGGAAGGAAACAAGAATTTTTCCAAGCCGCTTTAGAAACTGCCAACCCCGAACTGCAACAAGAGCTTCAAAGAATAAGGAAAGAAAATATAGAAACTAGATAGCGTTTCGAGCCTTGAAAACAACTAACTCCTCAAAAAACAGCTTCTGCCTGCCAACCACCTCGCAAGTAAAACCCTCTTTCTCGAGTTTTGCAATCGTTTCCTTGTTGCCGTCCTCGAACTCTTCAGAGGAAGAAAGCGAAGATGACACTAGCAGCACGGTTCCTCCAGGCGACAAGTGGCCTCTCACTGCTAAAATGAACGCATCCATTTGCTTTCGCCCAGTCAAGCCACCGTCCAAAGCCAAGTTAAACTTCCCCTTGACCTGGTCTTCTGCGCTTGTAGGCAAGTAGGGGGGGTTGAATGCAATGCAGTCGAATTTTGCGGGAACTTCGTGCAGGGTTTTCAAAGTGGAGAACAAGTCGCTTTTGAAAAAAAGGCATTTTCCGGCAACGCCGTTTATTGAAGCGTTGTTCTCGCAAGCAACAACCGCCTCCTCGTTCAAATCCACGCCTACAACTTTTTTCACAGAAGCTTTCTTTGCGGCCAGAATGCACTGTATGCCGGAGCCGCAGCCTATTTCAAGAAAGTTCCCAAAAGCGTGCTTTTCAACTGCCAGCGCAAGCAACTCCGAATCCTCAAGCGGAGAGTAGACGTTGTCGGGTACAAGGAGTTTTGCGCCGTGGAATTCAACCAATTTGCCAGTAGGCGCTTTCAATTCCCTTGAAAAGTTCAAGACTTTTTCTTTTGCCACAGGCTCTCGCTCCCAAAAATTTGAAAAAAGGCCTCTAGCGCCTTCGGCGCCAGTTGCCAGCGCCTTTGCGCCCGTGCCCGCCTGAAGGTTCTGGGTTTACTTCCTCGCGCAGCCCCTGCTGCACTTTGGCTTGCTTGACGGGGAATACGACGGTTTCGTCACCCCACTTGTAGAGCTCGAATTCTACTTCCTTGCTGTCAAAGTCACGCACTTGTATTACGGGGCGGGCGAGGTCTTGCTCGCGCATTCCAAACGGGGTTTTGACGGTAAAGACTAGGTCGAACACTTTTGCAATCTTTCCTTTTTGGATGAACACGATTGTGTCAATCACTTGGGGAATCATGCCCAAGTCGATCTTGCCGATAAACCTCTGCACCGCATCGATTGGCCGCGAGGCGTGGACTACTCCAACCATCCCGATTCCTGCCAAGCGCAGGTCGCTGAAAGTTACAAAGTCGTTGGTGCGCCTCACTTCGTCGAAAATCGTGTAGTCGGGCCTAACAAGCAACAGCACGTCGGTTGTTGCCTCAAAGCTCCCTTCAAGTTGGCCGTATTGCGTGACTTCCTTGTTTACCTGCAGGTCGCGCGGCTGCTCCAGCGTTTTTACAACCGCATTTTTCCTATGGTAGTAGTCTGCAAGCGCTGCAGCGAAAGTGCTTTTTCCGCTGCCGGGCGGGCCTGCAATCAGGATGCCTTCCGCCTCGCCGTGCAATCGCTTTTTGAGCCGGTCGGTCAAGCTGTAATCTTCCAAGGAGAGCTTTACAATTGGCTTGACTATAGTCATTTCCGCTGCTTCGCTCAAAGGAGGCTTGGTGTAGGTAATGCGGTAGTCCATTACTTGAAGGACTGTGACACCTTGCTTGTCCATTTCAATGTAGCTGCGCGGCTTGCGTTTCGCGTACTCGACTGCCTCGCGTATTAGCATCTCGAGTTCCTTGCGCTTGAGCTCCCTATCACCAATTTCAGTTAGGAGAAACTCTCCGGGCTTGCCAATCTTTGCCTTTGGAGTGCATCCTTCCTTGAGGTGCACGCTGAGCGTTCCGGCGTGTGAAAAGAACTTTTCTATAGTTAGATGGAGCTGTTCTATCACTGGCTCGAGGTATAGCACCTCGATTCCTTCCGCTTCGGCCACTTCGCGCTGTATCTTGTCAGTGGTTATCAGCACGCCGCCTACTTGCTTGGCAATGCCACGTATCTTGGAATCTATTTCCCCAAAGCGCGCGTTCTCTATTTCAAACGAATTAGGGCGTTCGCCGAGAAACTCAATTGAAATTAGCCCTTGCTTTGCTGCCTGGGAGATCTTCTTGAGCTCTTGCAGCCCTGCCAGGCCGGTTTCCTTGCCTACGTTGGCCTGGTACTCGAGTTCGGCTACCGCGCTTTGCGCGACTACCACTTTTACCTTGTTCTTGTTTGCGCTTTCTTTTTCGATGGTTTCGGTAATCCTTCCGTCGATGAGCGCTCCCGTGTCGGGAACTATTACTTTCATTTCTATTTTCACCTAATTCTTTTACTTAATTTGTTACTTCACTTTACTATTTTAAGCGCCGGGTAGGAGATTCGAACTCCTGAGCCCTTGCGGACACCAGTTTACCTGTTAAACCCTTTTTCGTTGACGAGGGGTAGAGGGGCACGAGGATGATCGTGGAACCGAAAAGGTTCCACGCATCAGACGCAAACGGCGCACGTTTGCGCTGAGCTTCGAAGCGGCGTAAAGCCGCAATGAGAAGCGACGACGTCCCCCTATTCAAGACTGGCGCGATAACCACTCTGCCAACCCGGCACCATAATTATTTTGTCGCGCTTCGTTAAATATGCTTCCAGCTGGGGAAGATTTTTTCCTTTCGCTTGACTTTGTGGAGTGCACCCGGTGATTGGTTGACCGAACAGCTACTTTTTACTCCCTGCTTTCTTCCTGCAGTCCTCAACAACTTCTTTTGGAACTAGTTTTAATGCTATGAAAACCAGCGAAGGCACGATAACGAGATCGTCAAGCTGACCAAGCACTGGAATAAAATCTGGAATCAGGTCGAAAGGCATGAAAAAATAGCCAATAGCTAATCCGAGAAACGCTTTGGCAAGCCACGGAGTCCTCTTATCTTTCAGCACTAGCCGATGCACTTTGATTTCATTTTTGATTCGACGTGCAAAAGTTTTAAACCGTTCAAACATTTTCTGGAGTGCACCCTTATTTCAGTACAGTCAGTTAAGCGTTGACTTCTATTAAAACCTGCTCCTCAAACTCGTCCGGCGGCCTGTAACCGATGGATGAGTGTAACCTCTTCTTGTATATGAATCTCTGAAAGTCTAATAGACATTTTAGAGCGAACCTCTTTTTGCGCATACAGTTAGGCGCGTCTCTTAAGCGGGGGATGACTGCATTGCGATGTTTACCGAGGAGGGGATGCGCACGCGCATTACTTCGCGCAGCACGCGGCCGTCGTCGAAGACTTCGATGAGGCGCTTGTGCACGCGGAGCTCCCATTTTTCGTAAGTGTCGCTTCCGTCCCCACAGGGCGTCCTGCGGGTGCTTATCTTGAGCTTCTTGGTTGGCAGGGGGATTGGTCCCTTGAGCTGTACGCCTGCGCGTTCCGCTACTCCGCGGATCTGCGTGCAGACGTCCTCTATGTCGGCAATTATCTGGCTTTCCAGTTTAATCCTAACCCAAGCCATGTAAAACCACTTTTTGTACTGAAACACTGTTGTGAATGTAAAGGCAAAAAAAGGTTTGCTGGTAAGGCGAAGAATAAATGCCTTTCCAGAAAACAATTTTTGTTACCAAATTTAACTTGCCCAACTGCGTTGTTAGACTGCAGTTGACTTCTTGACTTCGAGAACGATTCCAGCTGCCACAGTCTGTCCCATGTCGCGGATTGCAAACCTTCCAAGGCCGGGGAAGTCGCTGTACTTCTCGACTACCACTTTCTTGGTGGGCTTGACGCGGATGACTGCAACGTCGCCGGTCTTGAGGAAATCGGGCTTTAGCACTAGGCCCGTTACAGGGTCTTTCATTGCCTGGCCTGTCTTGGGGTCCTTCTTCTCAAGGATTTCGGTTATCGTGCATGCAAGCTGCGCCGTGTGGATGTGGAAAACAGGGGGGTAGTTCTTGCCTATTGCAGTCGGGTGGTTGAGCACCACTATTTGGGCAGTGAACTCTTCAACTACCATGGGTGGGTGGGCGGGGTCGCCGAGCACGTTTCCGCGGGTGATGTCTTTTTTGTCAATGCCTTTGAGTGCAAAGCCAACGTTGTCGCCTGGGATTGCCTGGGCGAGCTGCTGGTGGTGCATTTCAATGCTCTTGACTTCAGCCATCTTGCCGGCAGGCATTACAATTACGCTCATGCCTGGCTTCATTATGCCGCTTTCAACCCTGCCTACTGGCACGGTTCCCTGGCCGGTGATTGTAAAGACTTCCTGGATGGGAAGGCGCAATGGCTTGTCTGTCGGCTTCTTTGGCTCGACTAGCAGGTCAAATGCTTCAAGAAGCGTTATGCCAGTGTACCACGGCATCTTGTCGCTCTTTTTGGCCACGTTGTCTCCCAAGTAACCGCTGATTGGAATGAATGGGAGCTTGTCGACGGGGTAGCCCATTGGCTTGATCTTTGCAGTGAGTTCCATCTTGGCTTTTTCAAAGGCTGCCTTGTCGTAGTTGACAGAGTCCATCTTGTTGATGCATACGATGAACTGCTGCACTCCAAGCACCTTGAGCAGGAAGGCGTGCTCTATAGTCTGCGCCTGCACTCCCTCCTTTGCAGAGCACACCAGCACTGCTGCGTCGGCCTGCGATGCGCCGGTAATCATGTTCTTGACGAAGTCCTTGTGCCCCGGCGCGTCAATGATTGTGAAGTAGTACTTCTGTGTGTTGAAATCCCTGTGGGCAATGTCAATGGTCACTCCACGCTCCCTTTCCTCCTTGAGCTGGTCCATTGCGAATGCAAACTCGAAGGTTGCCTTGCCTACCTTTGCAGCCTCTTCCTTTAGCTTGCGCAAGTCGTTCTCGGAGAGTGCGCCAGTGTCGTAGAGGATGCGTCCTACTAGCGTAGATTTCCCGTGGTCAACGTGACCAGTGAAAATAATGTTTAGATGCGGTTTGTCTGCCATTGAATTCCACCTCGATTAAACACATTGCTTGAATGCGAACTTTTTCACATACTGCGGAACGGAAAGACCAGAATAGTTTGTGGTTTCCCCGAAATTCCAAAAAGAGCAATCGTAAGCCTGTCTGCTCGATAAGAATATTGGCGAAATCATTTAAAAAGGTTGCGACTAGCGAGCAGTTAACGCGGATATTTTTTGTTTACAACGTTTTCAAGCGACTTTTTGCAATCACTCTACAATTACTTCAACCGGCATTCGCGAGGGTGCTTTCTTTAGCTCCGAGGGGGGCATGAAATTGAGCTTTTCAAAGCCAATCACTTGCCCTTTGCCGTCTTTCTCGAGTATTATTTCCTCGCCAGTTTCCTCACTTAGAGCCTCGCTTGCAGGGTCGCCAAACCACACGTCCAGCGTATTGCCTTTCCTGTTGAAAACGACTCTCACTTTCACAGAAATTTTTTTATTAATCATTTTTGCATCAGATCGAAAAATTCTTCCCTGGTGATTTCTGCTTGCTTCAAAATTCCCAAGAGAGTACCAGTATCAAGCTCCTTGTGAAGAGGCACTATCGTCACGATGGTTCGCGCGGCCAGTCTTTTTTTGAGTTTTACGTGGCTGCCAGATTGGCCTTCTGTATTGAAGCCAACTTTTGAAAGTAGCTCGATTAGTTCAATTCCAGAAATGACGGGCAGTCGGGGCAAACTTCCACCTCAAGCAGTAACTATCAGTGGAGTTATGTGCGCTGGCTTGACAGGGTGTTTTTTGAGCATTGCCTGCACGTCCTCGTCCTCCAAATAGAGTTCGACTGCCTCGCGCAGGTTATCGAGGGCTTCCTCTTCGGTGCCGCCTTGGCTGGTGACTCCCAACTCTGGGCAGTTTGAAACGAACACAATTTCGCCTTTAGTAATTACCGCGGAAAAAACTTGTTTTTCGGCCACTGACATCACCTAAAGTAATTAGCCCGTCCGGCTATAAAAACGCCAATAGGAACTTGAGAAAAACAAGAATGCGAAAAAAAAGGAAGTAAAAGAAGAGTCTAGTCAAGGAAGTCCTTGGCGGTGGGAGGGCTTTCGAACTATTTTTTTCCTCGTTTTGCGAGCCTGCCCAGCGCAAATTCATTCTCGTCCTCCAAGAAGCCGAAGTCCCCTATCACCGCCCTGAAAACGCCTGGTTTTGGCTCGTGCGCGAAGAAAGCGTCGCGGCCAATCTTTATACCTGCCTTCTCGGCCGCATCAATGTGCCGGTCAATTTGCCGCAAAAGGTTTTTGTGAGCGGGGACGGAAAGCCTTTGCTCCAACTCCGCCTTTTTTTGTTCCAAACTTTCCAGAGTTGAAGAAGAGTTCCCCCCGAGTGAATCACTCAGCTCGAAAAGCTTGGCAAGCGCTCGAACAGCAGGGTGATCGGCGGTGTTTATTTGCTCCCTTTCAATCCTCTGTTGAAGTTCACTAATTTTTCCATCTAAACCGTCTTTCTTCAAATCTATTGCCTGCAGCACCGCCTGCAGTGACTCCCTCTCAGCAATGAGATTGTCGGGAAGCAGGTGCCGGTTGTTCTTGAGCCTGCCGAGCACGAGCGTGGGGCTTCCGCGCGGGCGCCTCAAAAGCCAAAAAGGCACTATCGGCAGGCCAAGTCCGTGCTTTCTGTTGGCTTCAAGTAGCTTGCTCGCACTTCGAAAATGGTTTTCGGCCGCCCTAGCCGCTTCAATTCGGGTATAAACATTTTCTTGGGCAACAAACTGTTTCTCCACTGCCAAAATTGGCTTCGGCTTTCCCGCTAAGAAAATTTCGGATTCGTAAACAAGGCTGCCAGTTCCTTTGTCAACCAGCTTTCCACGCTTTATTTTCCTTACTGGAAGCTTTCCACCAGAAGGAGTTTCAAGAAATTGCATGAAAAAATTAGTGGAGGCAGCTAATAAAATAATGCTTCAAAATAACAAGAGTAACAAACTAGTCCAAAAAGTCCTTGGCGGTGGGCGGGTTTTCGGGCTCGCCCTTGCGCTTGCGGATTTGCGTTACCGTCTGCGCCTGCAGGCCTTCGGGCAATTTCTCGTAGCCTGCGTACTCGTAGTACCAGGCGGCGCGGCCTTGCGAGGCCCCGCGGATTTCCGATGCAAAGCCGAACATGGACGAGACAGGCACTTTTGCAACTATGGCGATTGCTTCGCCTTCCTGGTTCATTTCCAGAATCTGCCCGCGCCTTCCTTGGATGGATGCAATCATTGAGCTCATGTACTCCTGTGGGGCGTTGACAAACAGCTTTTGCTTTGGCTCTAGCAGCACGGTCTTGCCCATGATCATGCCTGCGTAAATGGGCCGCTTGAGCGCGGGTATCACTTGGGCGGGGCCTCTGTGGGCGGGGTCTACGTGGATGGTTGCGTCAGTGAGCCTGACTTTCACCCCAACGCATTTTTCCTTTGCAAGCGGGCCTTGGTCTACTGCTTCCTCGAATGCCTGGATTAGCAGTTCCTTAATGTCTTGTAAGTATTGCACTCCCTTTGTTCCGTCGATGAAAATGTTGTTGCGCCACACGCGGATTACTTTCTTTGCCTCGTCGCGCTCCAATCCGGCTGCAATGAGCTTTTCGATTAGCTCCTTTCCTTTGGCCTTTTCGTCAATTGTTCCGTCGTCGAATGCACTGACGACGCTTGCTTCAAGGGGCGATACTTCCAGCTTGAACTTGTTGTGCTTGTTGGGTGACTTTCCTTCCAATTCGGGGCTCTCGCCTACCACTGTCTCGTGGTAGACTACGATTGGCTGGCTGGTCTCTATTTCCACGCCGTTTTCCTTTGAAATCTTGTACTCGATTATTTCAAGGTGAAGCTCGCCCATTCCGGAGAGCAGGTGCTCGCCAGTCTCCTGGTTGATTTCGACAAACAGGGTGGGGTCTTCCTTGCCGAGTTTTTGCAGCACTGAAATGAGCTTGACTAGGTCGCGCGGGTTCTTTGCCTCAACGCTTTTTGTGACTACTGGCACGCTGTGGTGCTTCATTTTTTCGAAAGGCAGTATTTCGCCTTCGGAAGCGGATTCTCCTGCAAACACGTCGCGCAATCCAACTACTGCAACTATGTTTCCTGCAGTGACTGCCTCGACAGGCAGCCTGTCGGGCCCCATGTAAATTGCCACTCCCTGCACTTTCTGGGACTTGAAGTGGCCGGATAAGTAAAGCTCAGTTCCTTTCCGCACAGTGCCGCTGTACAATCTTCCGACTGCAACTTCCCCTGCGTGCTCGTCCATTGTAATTGCGGTAATCATAAAACAGGCCTTGCCGTTGTCGTCGCAGCTCAACATGGCCTTGCCGTGCTCGCTTTCTGGGTCGCCTTTCCAAATTACCGGTATGCGGTACTTTTGCGCATCGGCGGGGTTGGGCAAGTGCTTTACCACTATCTCTAGGATGACGTCTTCGATTGGCGCCTTTTCGCGGAGAGTCTTGTGGTCGCCTGCAGAACAGAGGTTGTACAAGTCGTTGAAGCTAATCTTGTTCTTCTGCATTTGTGAGTAGGAGATGGCCCACTTGTTAAAGCCAGTCCCAAATGCAACGTTGCCTTTTTCAACGCCAATCTTCCACGCTTCGCGGACGTCTTCGGGGGCGTAGTTTTCAATGAGCTTGTTGATTGCGTTGATGATTTTTATGAAGCGTTCCTGCATTCCCTTGCTGTCGAGCTTGAGCTCGTTGATCAGCCGGTCAATCTTGTTGATGAAAAGAACTGGCTTTACCTTTTCTTTCAAAGCCTGGCGCAATACAGTTTCAGTCTGCGGCATTACCTGCTCTACGCTGTCTACAACAAGGATTACTCCATCTACTGCCCTCATTGCGCGCGTTACGTGCCCGCTGAAGTCAACGTGGCCTGGAGTGTCAATCATGTTGATTAGGTAGTCTTCTCCCTCGTACTGGAAGCCGAGGGAAATGTTTGCTGCCTTGATGGTGATGCCGCGCGCCTGCTCTTGGGGGTCGTAGTCGAGTACCCGCTGCTCTCCTGCAAGCTCGCGTGAGATAAGCCCTGCAACTGCCACAAGCGAGTCGCTTAAAGTGGTTTTTCCGTGGTCAACGTGCGCAACGATTCCCATGTTGCGGATGTTTTTCTTAGTACTCATCAGCTTGACTACTTCTTCGACAACTACTTCTTTTCGCGCCATTTTCAAAACACCGTTAGTGGGAAATTGTATGAAAAATTCTTGTAAAGAAAATAAAAATGCGCCCAGGCTTATCGCGCCGAGCGGGACATTCTCTCGATTTCGTTCTTTGTCTTTACTGCGTAGGAAGTCGAGTCGCCGTTTGAAGCCAGCACTATTTCGTTGGCGAGCGCTTCTGCCAGGGTGGCTTTCTTGTTGAAAGATGCCATGATGGCTGCAACGGATAGGTTGCGGAGCCCCATGTCGAGGCGGCGTTGTGCGCTTACGTCAACTGCAACTTGGTATGCAATCCCACCAAACCTCACTCGGGTGATGTCCTCGCGGGGGGCGCTGTTTTCAAGCGCCTTGATAAGCAGGTTAATGGGATTGAGTTTTGTCTTTGCGGCAACGATTTCAAAAGCTTTTTCGATTGACTTTAGTGCCTTCATTTTTTTGCCTTGCAGGCCCCCGTGGGTGCGGATGACTTTTCCTGCAAGCTTCTCTCCAGTGCCGCCGCGCATGAGCTTGTTTGCAAGCCTCTCGACAATGTTTACGTGGGACTTTGCAAACTGCTTGTTGGCGTGCCTTGCAAAAGTGTGCGGGAGCTTTAAAGGACGAAGCGAAACGTATCGCGCAAGGCTCTCGTCAGTGACAACTACGTCTTCGTAAGAGTATTTTCCAAAGAGCTTTATGCCGCCTGACGCGCTTGCCTGCTTGGCAGGTGCCGGCGCGGCAGCTTTTTGTGCGGGAGCTTGCGTTGTTTGTCCATCCATTTTTTCTCACTTCTTCAAAGTTCAACAAATACTTGAAATAAAACAAATGATTTTGTAAGGAAACTATCTCTTGGGCTTCTCCTTCTTGCCCTTCCTGAGCATTTCAAGGGATACCCCGTTTACGGCAATTACCTTGTAGCGCACTCCAGGGATTGATCCCATTTGCCCGCGTTGCGAGCCGCCCAGTCCGCAGATTGTAACTTCGTCGTGCTCGTCAATCTGGTTGATTGACTTGTCGCGCGGCGAGTGTGCGCTTACTTTCTTGCTGTTCTTTAGCAACTGCACTACAACTACCTTGATGATTCCAGAGTGGGGCTGCTTTTGCTCCACTCCCTTTTTCTTGATGACAATGCCTTTGGCCATTGGCGCGCCTTCAAGCGGGTCGTACTTTTCCTTCAAGCCAAGTGCCTTGCGCTTCCACCACTTCTTGAGCCAGCGCCTGCTCTTTCGGCTGCGGGCCAAGTTGCGTCCAGCGTTCAATCCAAGTCCCATATCAAATCACTTCTTCAAAACGTCAATCAATTCAAAACTGCAATCAAATTTCAAAACAAATTTTTTGTTAAATTATCTTCACGTCATCTACATTGTAATGCCTTTTGAGCATCATGCGCGCGCGGTTTATCTTTTCCCCACGGGAGCCTATTGCAAGGCCCTTGCTTTTTGGGTCGACTTTGACAAACAAAACTCTCTTTCCCTGCGATGCATTTTCCTTTACTTCGAGCACTTTGGCAGGCGAAAACAGGTTTGCGGCAAAATGCGCAAGTTCAGGCGATCCTTCAATTACTTGCACTTCGCGGGAAAAAAGCCTCTTTAGCATTTCAATGTTTTTTCCCTGCTTTCCTATCACCCTGCCCAAATCACCTTGCTTTACCACAAATATGATGCTCGAGTCCGTCAATACCGCGTCAGTTGCCAGGGCGCCCGTGCTTTTCTCGAGCATTCCCATGGCTTCAAGTTCTACATTTGAAATAGTCAGAGTCAACTTTTTTGCACCGCCTTGAGGATGTCCGAGTTGCCTTCGTCAATGACACTCATTGCCGAGACGGGAAAGGGCTTTCCGCATGCAACTCCGAGCTCCACGCTAGAGCCAATAAATTCAACTACAGGGACGTTTGAGAGCTTGGAGTAGTGCTCCAAGTCCATTTTCCTCTCTGCAGGGCAGTTTGAGGAAAGGATGACTAGCTTGGCATCGCCGTGCATTGCGCGCTTGAGCGTGCCGTCGGCTCCCAGTGCAACTTTTCCAGTGTCAACTGCAATACGAATCGCTTTGCCTAAATCCATTGGAATCACTTATTGGTTCTCTACAAACCCTTTCTGCGCGCTTTTCGCTTGGCGCTCATCGCGCTTGAAAGCGTTTACGGAAAGAGTCTGTCAACTCCCCTATTTTTACTGTTCAAAGTAAAACGAGTAAGTAAATAGTAGTCAAATGACTTTATAAGCTTTTTTGAAAGCGTGACTTTGTACAAGAAGCACGTAGAAAGTATAGGGCGTATCCTCTAAGAGAAGAATGGGTTGAGTGAACTAGACCTGATCTATGATTTTCATTATGTCCTTTGCAACAAATATTTTGTTTCGTTTCCTTGCAAGGTTTATGTCTTCTAGAATGCCTTCTGCTAGTAACAGGTTTGTTGCACGCTGCGCAGTTTGATAGTGAACCTTTAGCCGCTCTTGAGCCAGAGGGATAGTAAAATAGGGATACCTAAAGAGCAAATCTACTAGTCTATAAGCAATGGAAGAGGAACTTTTAGTGCGCAGTGTTTCAACATATTGATTTCTTAGGGCGAGTAGTTGCAAGGTCCGATCTAATGCAGCTTTTGCTTGTATTGAAACTCCAGTAAGAAAGAACTCCAACCACTTTTCATAAGCTCCATCTTGGCTCACTAAAAATAATCTTTCCTTATATTCGGGCTCGTATTTTTCGAAAAACGGACTAAGTGACAACAAAGGTTGGCTCAAAATCTCTTTCTTGAGCATATATAGTAAAATTAAGGATCGGCCGATTCTTCCGTTACCGTCTTCAAAAGGATGGATTGCTTCAAACTGATAATGAATTAGCCCGGCTTGGATGATTGGGGGCAGATTGTGATTAGAATTAAGGTATTTTTCAAAATCTTGCATAAGCGGTTCTACAAATTCGGGGGCAGGCGGGATAAACCTTGCATCCTCTATCCTTACGCTTGCCCCGATAAAATTTTGTTCTTTTCTCAGCTCTCCAGTTCGTGGCTTATTTGCCATCATTCTCTTGTGCATTTCCTTAATCATAGACAAGGACAGGTTATTTTGCTTAAGGTAAACAATCCCATAATCTATGGCATCTACAAAAGAAGCTATCTCGCTTTCTGCGTTTTCATTTTTTTGTGGTTTAACGCTACTTTCATACCGCAAAACTTCTGGAAGAGAAATTTTAGTGCCCTCTATTCTAGAACTCGCAATTGCTTCTTGTTGAATGTGTGGGCTAACTAACAACATCGGGTTAGGCAACATCCCACCAGTTCCCAAAAGTTTGCCAGCTCCCGATAATTCAGATAACCTAGCTTCTGCAGAAGTTAACAGGGAGACGAACTGATTACTAAAAGAAAGCGAATCTGGAATTTCATAAGGATAGAAGGTAGGTATTTTCAAAGCATTGAGCCTAAGTTCTCCCGCTTTGCCATTAAAGTTTGTTTGATTCATCCGATAGTCTAAAGACACAAAATCACTAAATACATAATAACGCTTAATATATATTAAGGCTACTATTCGTATTAACGCCCGAGTAATAGTATTACGAGTGAGTTAATTTCTACTACTATTACTGTTTTTATTAAATAATGTAATAACCGTAGTAAAGCAATATATAGCCGCATTTTCTCAATAATTACAGAAAAATGGGGCTTTGTTGAAAGTCTTGGGTTTCCTTCTCTGGGGCTTTTTTCACTTTTCTGCTGAAATACGCGCCTCAATGGACTGGATTTGCGGCTCGCCTTCCACCTTGACTGATACTGAAGTTTCCTGCTCTTCTGCCTGCAGGTTGAAGTGCACGGTTTTTGCAGGCGGGAAGCCGTTGAAGTAGGTGGCGGAGGCGTTTGTGTAAGCGCCCATGTTGCGCGCAAAAACTATGTCACCAACTTCAAGCTCTGGCAGCAGCGCCTTTTCCGTTATCGTATCGAGCCCGTCGCAAGTTGGGCCGAAAACAACGCTTGAGAGTTCATCGCCTGTTTTAACTGATTTTATCATGGGAACGAGGTGGTCGAACAAAATGGCGGAGAAGGAATGGTATACGCCGTCGTCAACGTAGTAGCAGGTTTTTCCGCCGCGCACTGCCTTGTTTAAAACTTGCATTACGCTTGTGCCGGAGTTTGCAACCATGAACCTTCCAGGCTCGGCAATTATCTCTACTCTCTGAGAGAAGAGCTTGTCAAACTCGCTGTTGAGCTTTGAGGCAAGTGCGGCGAATTTTTCCTCGTCGCCGTTGTAGCGAACTGGAAAGCCGCCGCCAATGTCGAGAAGGCGTATTCTGTTGCCGGAAGCATCCAAGTAGCCTAGGGGCATTCCAAGTTCCTCGGCCCTGCCAAAAATGCGGGCAGCGCTTTCAAGCGCAGTGCGGTAATTTTCGAAATTGTTGCACTGGCTGCCAACGTGGAAGCTTACTCCATCTACTGCAAGCCCTGCTGCGAAAGTCTTTTTTAAAAGTGGCAGCGCCTCACCTAGGGAAATGCCGAACTTGTTGGAAAGCTGCACTACTGAACCGGAGTTGGGCACGGCAATGCGCAGCACCAGCCTTGCGCCGGGCGCGTGCTGGAGTATTTTGAGCATTTCCGCTTCACTGTCAAAGGTCACGCGGGGGCAGTAGGCGGCCATTTCGCGCAAGTGCTCCTGGCGCTTTACAGTGTGGGCGTAAATTACCCGCTGCTGCACAAACTCTTTTTTCTGCTCGAGGGTAGTCTGGCCAAGGATGGATTCTAGTACTTGGAATTCCTGCAATGAAGCCACGTCAAAGCCTGCCCCCAATTCGAGCATGGTGCGCACTATTGCGGGCTCGGAGTTTGCCTTTATGGCGTAATAGGGCTTTACGCGTGGGAGGTGCCTTGCAAAAGACGCGTAGTTCTTTCTTATCTGGGAGTGGTTGAAAACAAGCAGGGGAGTGCCGTTTTCCTTTGCGTACTTGGAAATAGTTGCCTTATCCATTTGTTCCGGTTGATCACTACTCGTTGTTGTTTAAACTGCACTTTGAGCCCCTCGAGGGGGCAAGCCAGCGGCTAGACGCAACAGGCAATTTTTTCGTCGCACCAAGCACGGCCCAGACAAAATGTTTTTCCATTTCAGTTCGTTTCGTTTTCAGATTTTTACCAAAAACCAACGTGGGACCGGCACAAAACGAGTCCGGAAAGGTCCCAAACAAATTTTCCTGAAATAAAATAATGCATCCAACTATTTAAAGTTATTCCCAACTGTCCACGAAAATTTACAAAAAATCGCTCGCTGACGAAAAAATAGTTTTTGTGGCAGCGCAGCAACACAAAAAATGGTTTTGCACCTCTTTTTGCAGAAAAATGTGCTCTACAAAAGTTTTTATTCGGCAAAGGCTTTCTGCTTGCGTATGGTAACTGAAACTGAAATAGTCTACCGCGTGGCAGCCGCGCTTATAGCGAGCGCGTTGATTGGCTGGGAGCGCGAATACAAGGGAAAGCCAGCGGGGCTTCACACGCACGTGATGGTGGGAGTTGGCTCTGCAGTTTTCACAATAGCCTCTTTCCTCATAGCGCCAACAAACCCTGCGGCAATTGCCTCAGGAGTGGTAACGGGAATTGGTTTTCTCGGCGCGGGAATGATTTTCAAAGACAAGCTGGCAGTGTTTGGCTTAACTAGTGCTGCAACTATTTGGGCTACTGCGGCAGTGGGCTTGTCAATGGGAGCTGGCTACTTCCTGCTTGGAGGCATTGCTGCACTGATAGTTTTGTGCACTCCACTCATCCCGCACAAGCACCAGGACCTTCTTTTTGACGGCGGAATGTGCCACGCCTGCGGAAGGAAGCTCTCGCGCAAGTAAGAGGGCTTTAAACTCTTTCTTTCTATTTGTTTGCTATGAGCGCAACCAATTTTGAAAGGCACGCGGCCATTTGCAAGGCGCTTTCCTGGCAGGCGCGCATTGACGTGCTAAGGAACCTCAAAGGAAGGCAGCTTACCTCTGCCCAGCTTGCAACGAAATTAGATACGGATCATGAAATTGTGCACAAGCAGCTAAAGCACCTGGAAGCTGCGGGGCTTTGCAAAATTGAAAGCGAGGGAAAACGAAGGTGCGATCACGTCTGGAGCGCTAGAAACGCTGCGTTGCACGAGTTGTTGGACCAAGCTTCCGCAAAGGCATTGGAAATAGACCAGTATGATTCGCGCGAAATTTTCAGCATCCTTGCGCACCCCAAGGTAATTGAATTCCTTGGCGAGACTGGAAGCGGGCCAGTGAACAGCGAAAGGGCTAGGGAGATTTTTGGAAGCGATAATGTAATAAATAATTTGAAAGTCATGAACATAATTGAGAAGAGAAAAGGGCGGCAAGGCGCAAAAAAGATAACTTATTTGTATCGCGGCAACGCCCTTGGAAAAGTGATTGAAAAACTCTCGGCGCTAGTTGCTTCACTTGATGCCAAAAACCCAAAAAGCTAGGCGCTAGTTATAAGAAAAGTAAATCTCCAAGCGGAGAAAACAGGAAAAAATAGTTTGAGCTGAAAGCTTTTTTTCTACTCGACTTGCATTTCGAGCTTGACTTTGCCGGTTCCTAGCGGGATGGTTTGGCCGATGATGATGTTTTCGGTCACTCCGCGCAGCAGGTCCTCTTCTCCGCGCACGCTGGCGTTGAGCAAGTGCTTTGCAGTCTCTTCAAAAGCTGCCCTGGCAAGTACCGAGGCTTTCTCGCCTGCCAGTCCGTGCCTGCCGATGCTCTTTATCTTGCCCTTGCAAGTCATCGAGTCTGCTATGAGCATGATGTGGCGGACGTCCACCTTGAGGCCTTGGGCGTCGAGTACCTTCATTATTTCGTTTACAATTGCATTCCGTCCTGCTTCCGTGCCGAGCACGCGCGAGATTTCCATTATGTTGTTGGTGGTTGTGCGCGTGGGGTCGACTTCCGGCACTTTGAGCATGTCGGCCAAGTTAGTGCCTTCTGTTGCAAGCGTGTACTCGCCGTCTTTCTCGATTATGATTGCGCGCGATATGCCTTGCACTCCGCGCATTATGATTTCGCGCAAGTGGGTGGTTATCTTGCGGACGTTTTTAATCGAATCCACTTTTGGCTTGACTGTTACGCCAGCCTGCGTCTTGTCAAAGGGAGCGACTTCCTTTATTTTCTCGTAAATTTCGTCTAGCTTGATGCCTCTTTCCTTGAGCGCTTTTTCGTCAAAGACTATTCTAATGCTTTTTCGGTCAAAGTTTTCTGAAACTTCGGCAACTTCCTCTAGTGTAAGCTGTTCCAAGCTTGCTGCGACTTTCTTTACTTTCTCGAAGTCTTTGGCGTATTCTTTTTTGAGGTATACTTCCATGACCGGGCTCTTTGGCGTCTTGGTTGCGTCGACGATTTCCACAAGCCGGGTGAAACCAAGTTGGGCTAGTGAGGCTACTCCTGCGTAGTGGAAGGTCCGCAGCGTCATTTGAGTGCCTGGCTCGCCGATGCTTTGCGCGGCAATTACTCCCACTGGCTCTCCGTATGCAATTGGGTCGCCGGTTACGTTGTTGCCGTCGTCGCCGTACAATAGCTGTATGATGTTGCCTTCTGCGTCGTAGACTGCCTTGTTCTCTGCGACAATCATGTCCTGGAGTGCGTTAACCAGCCTGCGTTGCATGTAGCCGGTCTTGGCGGGGTTGACTCCCTTGTCCACTACAGAGTCTCTTCCTCCTGCTGCGTGGAAGAAGTATTCCAGAGGCGAGAGGCCTGACCTGTAGGAGTTCTTGACAAAGCCGCGCTCTGCGTCTCCAAGCGCGCCTTTTGCAAAGTGTGATAGAATCCTGTTTTTGTAGCCGGAGCGCATTCTCTTTCCGCGGACTGCCTGCTGTCCCACTAGGCCGGTCATTTGGATTACGTTGATTGGCTTTCCACGGGCTCCCGCGTTGGCCATGAGTATTGCGGGGTTGACTTCAATTTCACTCAACCCAAATTTTATCGTGTTCTTGGAAATGTGCTTGCGGACTATTGGCCAGCAGTCGTGCCTTACTTGTTCGAGGATGTCCATTACCTGCTCTTCGAGAGTGTCGCGCAACGACTTTCCGGGCTGCCTTTGCAGCTTCTTGTCCTTGTACTTCTTTACAAGCTTTCTCACGCTCTTGCGCGCAGTATCGTAGAGGTCCTGGATTTCTACATTTGCTTTCTCGGCAAGCTTGTAGTCTGCAAGCGAGAGTGAGAGCCCAAATGCGGTTGAGACGCTTACGCTGGTCTTTGTTACCTTGTCGAGGTAATCTCTTGCAGCGTCGCTTCCGTAATGCTTGAAGATGTGGCCGACCAGCAAGTCGGAGACTTTTGCGTCAACGTGACCTGCAGTAAGCTTGCCTTTCTTTATGATGGTGCGCGAATCGTGGTCGGAGCACTTGCCTGCAACGCAGTCCTTGCAATCGCGGTGGTAGCTCCTGTTGCGGGACTCAAAGTCGAGGTCTTTTGGAAGCAAGAGGGAGAATACTTCGCGGCCGGTTACTTTATCCGAGTCGAATTGCGAGGTTGCGCCGGTTCCTTCAAGCAGTTCGCCTGCCTGCAGCTTTGTAAAGAGGGCGTCCTTGATTGTCATTAAGTAGAGGCCTGAAACTTGGTCGAAGTCGGGCACGATTATTGGCTCGCCGTTTCGCGGGGAGAGTATCTGGTCCTGTACGCGCATGAGTATTTCGGCTTCAGCCTGCGCTTCCTCGGTTTGGGGCACGTGGACGTTCATTTCGTCGCCGTCGTAGTCTGCGTTGTATGGCCTGCAGTCTGCAACGTTGAAGCGGAAGGTCTTGCCTGGCAGCACGCGGACGTAGTGCGCCATCATTGAGACTTTGTGCAAGGAAGGCTGTCGGTTGAATATTACTACGTCGCCGTCCATTAGCTGCCTTTCAACTACGTATCCTGCAGTGAGCTCGCCGGTTATTTCCTCCAAGTTGAGGTTGGTGAGCTTCTTTCTCTTGTTGTCTGGGCGTATTACGTAGTTGATTAGCTTGGAGTTGTCTTTGATGAATTGCTTCATGTTCTCCAAGTTCCACTCCGATACTTGAACTGGGACCGTGAGCTCTTGTGCGATTGATTCGGGCACGCCCAATTCATTGATTCCTAGAGTCTGGTCGGGGGAGATTACCGTGCGTGCGCTGAAGTTGACGCGCTTTCCGCTCAGGTTGTACCTAAAGCGGCCTTCCTTGCCCTTGAGCCTCTGGAATAGCGTCTTTAGCTGCCTGCCGCTGCGGTGGCGTGCGGGCGGTATTCCGCTTGTTTCGTTGTCAAAGAAAGTGGCAACGTGGTATTGCAGGAGTTCCCACAAGTCTTCTATGATGAGTTGCGGTGCGCCTGCGTCAATGTTTTCGCCAAGCCTCTGGTTGATCCTCAAAATGTCCACTAGCTTGTGCGTGAGGTCGTCTTCGCTTCGCTCGCCGGTTTCAAGCGTGATGCTAGGCCTCACTGTAACTGGGGGAACTAACAGGACGGTGAGCACCACCCATTCGGGGCGTATTTTCACGCCCAGGGCTGCAAGGTCCTCGTCGCTCATGTGCTCGAGGCGCTCGCGCACTTCGTTTGCAAGAAGGCGGCGGTCGTCTTCAAAGAATGTAGTTGGCTTTACAAATTTTACTGCGCCCTGCTTTTCGCCGCAGTGGGGGCATTCGGGGGTGCGCTTTATTTTTTCAAGCTTGCTTTCCTCGTTTAGCAAACGCGAGCAGCGCCTGCATATTGATTTGAGGATTTGGTAAACGGTCTTGGCGTATCCAACGTGGATTACTGGGCGGACTAGCTCGATGTGGCCAAAGTGGCCTGAGCATGACTTCATCCTGCCTGCGCATGACTTGCACTTTAGGCCGGGGTCGATTACTCCAAGCCTCTGGTCTGCAAGGCCGCCGTTGATTGGGTAGCCGTCTTCGTCGTAAGTGTCGGGCACCGTTATTTTTGCAGCCGACATCTTGCGTATTTGGTCTGGCGAGTAGACTGAAAATTCAATTGAGCCGATTACTTTCATTTTTTTCACCAATCAAGCAATGAATCCAAAACACTGCCGCAAAATACTCTAACCTTAAACTGATACCCTGTCTTTTAGCTTTATCTTGGGGAATATGCCGATGCTCTTCATTTCGTCGATGAGCAGCTTGAATGCGTAGCTTACCTCTATTTCTTCCACTGCCGCGCTGTCGCAGAGGGGGCACGACTTGGTTCTCTTGACCTTGTCGTACACTCCCATGCTTCCGCACTGCGAGCACACTAGCTCTGTGGTCTTGTCGCTTGACTCGATCATTCTCTCCTTTAGCAATTGCGATGCGCCAAAGCCGATAAAGCAATCGCGCTCCATCTCCCCCAGCCTCAAGCCTCCCTCTCGGGCGCGGCCTTCAGTTGGCTGGTGGGTGAGCATCTGCACGGGCCCACGCGAGCGGGCGTGTATCTTGAGCGAAACCAGGTGGTGCAACCTCTGGTAGTAGATTACTCCAGTAAATACGCGTGCCGCCATTTTCCTGCCAGTGCTGCCGTCGTAGAGGAACTGCTGGCCGGAGGGTGCAAAGCCGGATGAAAGAAGCGCGTTTTCGAGTGATTCCTGGCTTTCTCCAGAGAAGGCGGTTCCGTCGCGGAGGTCGCCTGTAATCGATGCTGCCTTGCCTCCAAGCATTTCAAGCAAGTGGCCTGCAGTCATTCTCCCGGGAATTGCATGCGGGTTGATGATCAAGTCGGGCGAGATCCCGTCGGCAGTGAAGGGCAAATCCTCCTGGCGCAATACTAGTGCTGCAACTCCTTTTTGCCCAAAGCGTGAAGCGAACTTGTCGCCAATTTCCGGCACGCACATGTTGCGCACGCGCACTTTGACCAGCTTGTTGCCGCTGGTAGTCTGCGAGAGCATTACTGCGTCAACTACGCCTTTTTCGTTGCTGCGCACTGAAACGCTTGACTCTCTGCGCTTCTCTGTTTCAACGTCTAGTGCGCTGATTTCCTTCAAAAAGCGCGGGGGAGAAGTTTTTCCAAGCAATACCGAGTCGCCGTTGACCGGCGTTTCCGGCGCAATTATGCCGTCTTCATCTAAGGTCTTGTAAGACTCTTCGCCCATGTACCCCTGCACGTATTCCTGCGGGATTTCAAACTTGTCTTTCTGCCCGCCGGGGTAGCGGCGCTCTTCGGAGGTGTAAGTGCGGATGAATGCGCTTCGGGCAAGGCCGCGCTCTATTGCGCTGCGGCTCATTATCACTGCATCGTTCATGTTGAATCCCTTGTAAGAAAGTACTGCTACCACGAAGTTCTGCCCGCTTGGCCTCTTGTCGTTTTCAAGCGTCTTGTAGGCGCGCGTCTGAACCAGAGGCCGCTGGGGGTTAAACAGGATGTGCGCGCGGGTGTCGGTGCGCAGGTTGTAATTTGAAGCGTAAAGGCCGAGTGATTGCTTTGTGTGCTGCGCTGCCATTAGGACTCTTGGGGCGCTGTTGTGCTCGGGAAACGGCACTTGCGCGCTTGCGTAACCAAGTATGCCCATCACGTCTATTTCCAAGTGGGTGTGCTTGTCTGCAACGTCTTTCTCTTCGAGTGCAACGTAGGCGTTTTCCTCTTCCTCGGCGTCAAGGCACTCGATTACGCCCATCTTGACTAGGTCGTTCCAGTGGATTTCGCCTTTCTCGATCTTTTCTTTGAGCGCTGGGGTGTAAGTGGGCTTGCCGCCTTGAACTACTATGAGCGGGCGGGTTGGCCTTCCTTCGTCGGTGTTGATGAAAACTTCGGCGTTGGTCTTGTAGAAGGAAATGTTTGCGTGAGTGTCAAGGCTGCCCTTGCGCCTTCGCTCGCGCAATTCCTTTGCAAGCTTCTCGCCGTTGTCGTGGAACCCTACAAATCTTCCGTTGAGGAAAACGCTTGAACGCATTTGTTTCACCAAATAATTGCCGTCTTTTCCGTCAATTCACTTAAGCCAATTTTCTTACATCTGCATTGAGACGCCAAGCTGGCGGAGCAGTAGCTCTATGGGCTTTTCTTCAGCGCCAGTTGTAACGTTGCAAAATATCGAGAGTGATTTGACCAACCCGCAGTTGGGGCCTTCCGGGGTTTCGTTGGGGTCGAGCCTTCCAAAGTGGGTGCCGTTGAGGTCACGCGCCTTGTAGTGCGGGTGCTTCTTTGCAAGCGGGGAAGTTACCCTGCGAAGGAAGCTCATTGCCGAAATGTAGTTGTACCTGTCAAGGGGCTGGCACACTCCAGTGTGGCCGCCAACCCAGTTGCCTGTTGCCATCGAGTAGCGGATGCGGTCAGTGAGCGCGTCCGGCCGCACTACTGCAAACATGCTCATCTTCCTTCCGCGCACGTTTGCCCTCTCCATCTGGTATGCAATGTCTTTTACCAGGAATTGGAAGGCGTAGAGGAACAGCTCCTCCATTAGCGTGCCAGATATTTTGAGGCGCTTGTTTGCATAGTGGTCCTTGTCTTCCACTCCACGCTTCTTGTAAGAAACTAGTATCGTCCGTTCGGCCATCCTTGCAAGGAAGTATGCCTTTGCAAGGCGGGTGCTCTCGTCGATTCCAATGTGGGGCAATAGGTACCTGTCGAGGAGAAGTTCTGCGCGGCGCACTTGGTATTCCACCGGCTGGCCGGGTGCCGCCCTCTTGCCGATTGCTTCCAACGCATCGCGCCTTGTCTTTGCCTCGTCCATTTCAAGGTTGAGTTCCAAGTCGTTGAGGATTTCAGGCGCATCGGAGAAGGCTTCCATTATCTTTTCTTTCTTGTCAAGGCCGAGTGCCTTCATTACAAGCATGAGCTCAATTGCCTTGCTGTAAGAGGGGAGCGTTACGCCTAGCTTCCCTTCGAAAGTGCGATCAACTGTGCACCTTCCACGAAAGCCTAGTCGCGTTGAGAAAATCTTTGCCTGCACCATCTTGCCGTCCTTTTCACGCGAGAGCAGGATGCGGTTGGGCGCCAGGTCTTCTAGAGTCATGAGCGCCTTTTCAGTTCCGTTTACTATGAAGTATCCGCCGGGGTCAAGTGGGTCTTCGCCCAAGTCAATCAATTCCTCGCGGGTCTTGCCCTTTAGGTGGCATTGCCTTGACTTCACCATTATTGGCAGCTCGCCTACAAGCACTTCCTCAGTTCTCTTTTCGCTGCCGTGGATTACCGGGGTGATTTCCAAAAACAGCGGGGCAGTGTAGCTCAAGTCGCGGGCGCGCGCTTCCATTGGGTAGAAAGTCCTTGAAGACCCATCCACTTCCACTACGCGCGGCTTTTCAACGCGGATTTTGCCGAGCTTTAAAACTAGCCCTTCAATTTGCGGCTCGATTACTTCCTGCGAGTTCACTACCTTTTGCAGGCCGGTTTCAACAAACTTGTCGAAACTAACCAGGTATTGCTCTACCAGGCTGTTCTCGCGCAGGTAATCTTGTGTAAGTTCGGCGTAAGGCATTTTTGTCCACCAAATTTAAGGCAAGTGGGAAAAGCGAAAAACACTCGACCCACCGCAACTTCCACCGCGCAACCCAAAGCGCGATGAAACTAGGATGCACTAAAGCCGCTAAAACGGCACTTCCACGCTGAACTTTGTACTTAGCTTGAACAGAAATTAACTGCAAAAAAATTATTCTATTACGTACCTGTAGTATGGCTCGACTTTCTTTGTGACAGGGCTGTTGCGCTCAATCTTTATGACATCACCAGGCCTTGCCTCTATGTTGGCCAAAGCAGGGTCTTCGAGGAAAATCAACGGGAGCTTGTCAACTGTAATGTCGTACTTTTCAAGCACTTCCTTTACCTCTGCTTCGCTGGCAACAGAATGTCTAGGCACTAGCATGTGAGCGATATCCATCAAACCACAAAAAATTCGCTGTCGTTATAACGATACTATTAATGCCAAAAAGCTTTTATAAACCTTTTGCTAGCTTGCCCCAAACGCGCTTTTCGGCCAAAAACGTACTTGCACGCAAAACCAACTGCGTTTCAAAAGCAATAAACTGATTTGGCAAGAAAAAAATCAACCTTCCAACTTTCTATCATAGTGTTTCAAAAGCATTTCCCTAGTCCGGTTTTGTGCAGAACTCCTATCCGTCGGTTTTCTGCCAGTCAAGTAATTTGCCAAACAGCCCGCCAAGGTGAAAACATGGTGTTCAGTATTTTTCTTGCCAGATAAAACGGACTGTTTTAGCCCGGTAAAATCAACGAGTGCGGATTCGCCGCGCTTGTTAACTACAAAGTTGCCCGGCTTTATGTGGCCGTGTTTGTAGCCTGCGCTGTTCAAGCGGGCCAGTGCCTCGACTGCGGTTTTGCAGGCTTTGAACCTCAACTTTGCAGGTACGCTCGAGTCTCGGGCATATTCATCTAAATCTCTTGTCCCTTTCTTCCAGATTGTCGCTATCCCGTAAACTTGATTTGACGATTTTGAAGGCCAGGCCTTTCGTAAGTGTTCTTCATCGATTATCAATCGGCCTGGATTAACCACTAAAGCAACGGGCATTTCCAGCACGGCATGCCGGTGTTCTGCCATCTCCTTGAGCAACGAAAAAAAGGCTTTGGCTTCAGTTGCAGTGCTAAACTTTCTGAAAGCAAGCTCGTGCGGCCCGAAAGCGTGAACGAAAACTGGCGGCGTTAGCCCAACTTTTCGCTTGAATTTGCGTGAAAAAATAGAATCCAGCAAGGCTTTCGGGTCGTGCTTGGCCCAGTGCTCCAACTCTACTTCACCTAGGGTAGTTTTTTTCCACTCGAGTTTGGCCATTTCAACGCCCAAAAACACTTAGCAAATTAGCTGCATCAAACTTCTATCTTCACTTCGCCGCCTTCGACTACCACTTTGTAAGTTTGCACGTGCTGGCCGGGCATAGTCTGGCATTCGCCGCTTGTCACGTCGTACTGCCATCCGTGCAGCGGGCAGGTTACAACACACCCTTCCACTTCTCCTTCCCCCAGTGGCCCGCCTTTGTGCTTGCAGGCATTGTCTATTGCAAAAAACCCGCCGTTGGCCTTAAACAGCGCAATGGCCTTTCCGCCCGCCTGGACAATCTTGCCCTGGCCTTCCTTCATTTCACTTTCCTTTGCAACTGAAACAAGCGCCACAAAAAACACCCCTCAAACAAATAACTGCAAACTATTGAGGAAGGAATTTTGGTTTCAACCTATAAATGAGTTTCGGCAGAGCCGATTGAAAAAGTTGATTAATCCCGCAGCAGTGAACAATTAGTGAAAAACAAGCAAAGAAAGCAACCCGCCAGCAAAGCGAGCCTTGGCCTAGGCAGGGCAAACAGGCACAAGCCTAGCGTCCATTCGGGCAATAAGTCCGCTTCGCGGGACTTGCTCTATTACCGCGCGTCTGTGGCATCGCATCCCCTCTTGTGGGTGCTGTTGGCGCTTTTTGCATTCTACTTTTTCCCAGTTGGGGTAGGCGGGCTTTACCGCTCGGGCGAGCTTGTTGCAGGCGTATTCCTTTTTGCAGTGCTGCCTTTTGCCCTCCTATACAAGCCCATTAAGCGCGGCGAAATTACGGTCAACTTGGAAAACCAGGAAAAGAGGAACAAGTTTTTCCTCCCCTGGGCGGCAATTTTTGCCGCAGCGTTTGCGTTTTATTCTTACTTCAACTCCACTGCGCACGCAGAATTGGCACTGGCATTTTTTGCCTCGATGGTCTTCCTGCACTTTGCAAACCAGCTCTCCAAAATCAGCTGGCACGCAATGGGAACCACAATCATTTCAACAATCCTATCGCATTACTACCCTGCCGCGCTGGTAATGTTTGTAACGCTAGTGCCGTTTGCCTGCTTTGCGCGCCTCAAGCTCAAGGCCCACACGCCCTTCCAGCTGGCTTGCGGCGCAATAGCGGGAGCGGCAATTGCCTTGGCAGCGCTTGCAATTGCATAAGTGACTAAAATGCGTAAACAACTTACTGAAAATTCAGCACGGCCCAGGGTTGAGATTAGGGGCAGGAAGGCAAATGAATTGCGTGAGCTTGAGCCCCACTTTTGGAGAATCCTGGAGGCATCTTACTCAAAAACCGAGCGGGGCCACACGGCAGTCCACAAGGCGCGCTACAGGTGGCTTTTGAAATCAAACCCCCACTCGATGGTTTATTTTGCAAGCGTAAATGGGGAGCCTGTTGCATTGGGGCTGGTGCTGCAGAAAAAGGAGCGCTGGTACGGGTTTGCAGCAGACAATACGCAGCTTAAGAAAATTTCAGGAAAACAAGCGGTGAAAGTTTTGGGCGAGGCAATGGATGGCATTGCAGAAAAAATATCGCACAGCCACCCGACTGCTTGGGGGACTGTAAACGCCCAAGACAACAGCAGACGGCGATTTTTTGAAAGGCACGGGTGGAAAGCGGTGGCAACACGGCAGGAGGTTCTCGCGCAGTTCCGCAGAATGGGCGAACGCTACGATGCAAGGCAATTCCACATACAAATTATTGAAGGGAAAAAGCCTTTCGCGCAGTTTACGCGAGCCACTTCAGTCAACGGGCCGAAATACGCTCAAGTGCTGTTTGTCCGCCAGCCGGACAAGAAATAAAACTCTTTTGCGCACAAATAAGTAAGCGAATAACTCAGTTGGCTAAGCTGTTTTTGAAATTGATTTAAATGAACATAACGAAATTTACCGCCCCGCTCAAGGAAGCGTGGTTTGAGACGCCGGACGTGCGCGTGCTCCGAGTGGACGCAAGGCAGGACTTTAAGCCCGGCCAGTTTTACATGGTGGGCTTTGAAGGAACTAACACAAAGGCAATGTCGGTTTGCTCCTCGCCGACAAAACCTTACTTGGATTTTGCAGCAAAACTCACCGGCAGCGAGCACAAAAAAAAGTGGACAAATATTCAGGCCGGCGAGATGGTTACGCTGCAGGGCCCTTACGGCCTTTTCACTCTGCAGGAGCAGGAGAAGAAAATTTGCATGATTGCCGGCGGCATAGGCATCACGCCCTTCCAATCTTACCTGCAGTACGCCATTGACAAAAAGCTTGAAACCGACTTCGTTCTGCTATACAGCAACAAGACGATGCAAGACCGTGCTTTTTCAAAGCAGTTCATTGAAATGGAGAAAGCAACCAAGGGCAAGGAGAGTCCTTGCAAGATAAAGTTTGTCGAAACGCTTACCCGCGAGCCTGAGGGCAGCAGCTGGCAGGGGATGCATGGAAGGATAGGCAAGCAGGCGTTAATTGAGCAAGTGCCAAACTACTCCGAGCGGCTTTACTACGTTTGCGGCGTGCCTGAAATGGTGCGCGACATGGCAAACACGCTTGCCGAACTGGGCGTTGACAAAAAGCGCGTCAAACGCGAGGAATTCACGGGCCTTCATTAGAACCTTGAATTACTTTTTTTGCAGCGAGATGCGTAACGTCCAACCTAGTTATCTTGTCGTCAAGCAAATTGAACTTTACCCGTCCAACCAAATACCAACCTGACTTCATGAAATCGTTCTTTGTCAAGTCAGCATGCCAGTCATAATTTGACTCGCGCGGGGGCTGTACAAAATTTTCCAACCTCAATAAATGGTATTCGCCACCTACTTTCACGCTCATCTCAAGAAAGTCATTGTAGTGCGCTTTGTTAGGTAATAGTAAAGACCACCTGTTGATTTCGTGAATTACCCCTTTGCGGTGCGCGCGCCCTAGTTTAGTAATCCTGCTTAGGGTGAAGGGATGCTTTTTTGCAAACGGCCACATGCAAACCAATTGCTTAAACGAGTTAGTATTTTTAAGCCACTTGCCTTATCTTTTGGCAAGGAATTTTCGAGAGGAAAGTTGAATGGTTTCAGCGGCGCCGGTAAGCCAGATTATTCTCATCATAGCCGCAGGCTTGCTTGCAGCAAGGGCAGGCAGGCACTTCCGCGTTCCGGAAGCAATCCCGTTGATGATTACCGGCTATGCGTTGGGCAGCGGCTGGCTGGGCTTTCTAAAGCCTGAGGAGCTTGGAATCAACCTTGACTTCCTGGCGGTTTTGGCAGTGCCGATAATTCTTTTCTTCGACGGGCTCAAAACCGAGGCAAAAAGCTTGCAGGAAAACGCCGGCTCGGTGATTTCCATTTCCACTGTTGCAGTGGTGGTGAGCGTAGCCGGCATTGCGTTCTTTTCCAACTTGTTTTTGGGCCTCTCTTGGCAGGCTAGCTTCATTCTAGGCGCAATCCTTGCGTCAACCGACCCTGCGGCAATACTGCCGGTCTTGCGCAAGCTCAACATAAAAAAGAAAATTGCCACAGTGCTTGAAGCCGAGGCTGCCCTCAACGACGGCGCCGCCATCACCATTTTCACCGTAGTTTTGGGCGTTGCTGCAGGGGAGCAGATTGGATTGCGCGAAGGGCTGCAGTCTTTCCTCTACCTTGCCGTTTCGAGCACTCTGCTCGGGGGGCTTGTAGGGCTTTCGTTCTACGAGCTGTTTAGGCGCCTCAAGATAGAAGGCGACTTGGTGTTTGCATCATTTGTGGTGCTGCTTACCGCGTACGGTGTTGCGGAGTTTTTCCGCGCCAGCTCGGTGATATCAATAGTAATTGCCGCACTTGTCTTCCGCGCATACGTGCAGTCGGTTTTTGTCAACGCAAGCAACCGCATCCACACACTCAGCGTCTGGGAGGACTTGAACTTCCTTGCAATTTCTGCGGTGTTCCTTGTCCTGGGCTCTCAAATCAAGCTGCACAACACTTTCCCGTACCTTTTTGTCGGCATTCTCATTGCGCTGGCGTTCCTGTTTGTCGTGCGGCCGCTTACAGTGCTGCTGAGCCTTCTTTTTGACAGGGGCTTCAACTTCCGCGAGAAAATGGCTATATCGTGGCTTGGCGGGCCGAGGGGAGTTGTTTCGGCAGCATTGGCAGGAATTGTGTTGTCGAAGGCATCCGCAGGCCTCATTCCCCAAAGCGACGCTGACGCAATTTTCAACATCACCATAATAGTTGTAGTGGTTTCAATTGGACTTACAAGCGTTTCTGCAAGCAGGGTTGCAAAATACTTGCTTAAAATCCGCGAGGACACGGTTGAAGACGAGTACAAGAGGCTGAGCACGGAGCTCAAGACAATGATGGTTGCGCTGCGGCGCTTCCGCGGCGAGTGGAAGGAGGGAGTGGTGAGCACCAAGATTTACAAGGTTCTTGAAAAGGAAATGCTGCGCCAGATGGCTAGGATTGAAAACAAGCTCGAGGATATAACAAAGAAAGTGCCTCACTTGGAGAACAAGGAAATTGCCGTCAAGGCGCGCGAAATAATACTGAGCCAGCTTGGGACGCTTGAAAACGCCTACGAGAACAAGGAGATAAACGAAAAGGAGTACCTGCGCCTGCTCAACAAGTTCCGCACGCAAATCGACACTCTCGGCGAAATAGAGTCGTAACGCCAGCGCCATTCTTTTCAAGCAAAAAGCAGCCTTCTTTTTATCTTGCTTGGCCTAATTTTCAAATGAAAAAAATTCTCATCTCGCGCACTGCGCTTGCAAGCGCGCTGCAGGCAAGCAGGAACGTCTTCCCACGCGAATTTATTGGCCTTTTCCGCAAAAACGGCAATGGAGTCTTAAGCGAGCTTGTAATACCGCCTTTCAGCGACTACCAAATGGATTCTTCTTCGTTCAGCGACTGGCACCTGCCGCTGGATTCTTCGCTTGCGGCTTCCTTCCACTCGCACCCAGGCTGGAGCAACTTGCCAAGCGAGCAGGACCTGCTGTTTTTCTCACGCGCATACGGCGCGCACTTCATTGCCTGCCGGCCATTTGTGCCTTCCTCGACTGCGTGCTACGGCAAGGACGGCGAAAGAAAGCAAATTGGGCTCGTCGACTAGCGAAATGTTCTGAAAATATGCGGCGAGGCATATTTCATTACTCCGGCAGGAATGAAAGCTTGTCTTGGCGGTAGATTGAAACAGTGTTGTAGCTCTCAATGTCTTCGCTGAAAATGTCTTTTATCTCCGAAATAGTTTTTCGAAGCTCTTCCGCATTTTTGACTTCCAAGTCGATTCCGATGTCGTAATCACCTAGGTACTTGACAAAGAAAACTATGTTGGGGTGGAGTTTAAAGAACTTGAACATTTTTTTCAAATTGTTGAAGTGCTTTAGCCGAAACAACACGTTATAGTACTGGTAGCCCAACCGCGTCGTGTTTATTATGGGCCTGAAACCCTGAATCACGCCGCTTTTCTGAAGACGCTTGAGCCGGTACGCAACGGCTTCAGGCGTTAGCTCAAGGGCAGAAGCGATTTTCTGGAGATGGACCCGCGAATTGTTTGCGAAGTATTTCAAAATACTGTGGTCTGTAGAATCAAGTTCTTCTGTCGGCTCGTTGCCGTAAAAAGTCTCGGGAGTCTCATCCTCGTGCTTGTCAAACAAGTAGGCCCGATGGCAAGAGTGGATCTCTGTTATCACGAGAACGTCGCGTTCCTTTATGTACTGCGAGTATTTCCTGAGGAAGTCGGTGAAGTAGTCGTAAAACTCATTGGCGCTCTTCACCCACACTATTGCCATTATGTTGTAGTATCCGTCGCAGCTTGCAATCCAGCCGGCGTCGGGGGATTTCTTCAAGTCGGCCGTAATCTTCTTCTCGATTTCCGAAGTGGCGTTTTGGAGGGTAAGCATGAATTTGTACGCCACATAGCCGAGTTTCGAAATGTTGAATAAAGTGTAGTATCCTTCAATCACCCCCTCTTTTTCGAGATTCCTTATCCTGTAGCCAACGGCGTCCTTGCCTAGACCTACCTTCTTGGCAATCCGCGAATTGCTTTGCCTCGAGTTGAGGTCAAGCTGCTCAAGTATCCTCTTGTCCTTTGCGTCCAGCGGCATGGCAACCATATTAGATGAAACAAAATAAACATATAAAAGATTTTGGTTTTGAGGCAATTTTTTTCTGAAATTCTAATAATGTTCCAGCGCCTAAGTTACTTGGGGGGCTGTATGGAAAACAAATTGCTCAGCGAACTTTCGCGCAATGGATTGCGCAACAAGCTCATCAACCATCAGCTCTTCACCGAAATAAGCCTGCAAAGCGTTTCAAAGGAAACCGCTGCATTGATGGTGGGACAGTGGTACCACCCCCTTCACTATTTTCCTTGTTTCCTCTCGCGCCAGATTGCCGTAACGCCGCTGTTGGAAATGCAGACTTTCATTTCAAAGATTCTTTGGCAGGAACTCGGTGAAGGAAAACCTGAACAGGCGCACGAAAAGCTTTTCATAAAAACCATGCACGACTCGGGTTTCGACCGCAAAACTATAATGCACCCTCTGCCTTTCGACGCCACTCAAAAACTAGTCGAAGGATACCGCAAATCCACCGATGATTATCTCATAGGGCTTGGCTACCTCTACGGAACGGAAGTTGCCGATTTAGTAATGGTTTCAAGCATAGGAAAAGCAGTGGAGAAAGCAACCGGCAAAAAAGAATTGCCTTGGGTTGACATCCACATCAAGCAAGAGCCGAACCACGTCGAGAGCGCCAGCCAAGCGCTTACTCCTTTCTTCACCGAAAAAGAGCGGAAAAAAATAGTGGCCAGCGCCGAGGAAATGTGGAAACTTTGGATTGGCTTCTTCGACGAAATAAGGGAGAAGGCAGGCTCGGGCGGACAGTCAGAAAGAACTCCGAAGTTAATGGCTTAATAACGTGTAGGTCTACAGACATATTCCACAAATTCTTTGTTTTCGTTGAAGATTTTGGCTTCGGCGAGGTGGGCTCAATTGGCTTTAGCTGAACTTATCGTTTCTTTCCGCGAGTTTTTCGAAATCTTCCTTCTGCTGGGAGTGATGCTCGCGTTTCTGCGCAAGGCGGGCCAGCGGCGCTTCGAGAAATTCGTTTTCACGGGTGCGGCGGGAGCGGGAATTGCAAGCGTGCTTCTGGCGGGAGTTTTTCCGGTTCTCAAAAACATTCTGGGCTTCAGCGAGCAATTGTTCGATGGAGTGGTACTGCTGCTCGCAGCTGTTTTCGTGACTTGGCTGATTTTGTGGATGTTCAGGCATGCAAATGCCTCGAAGGCGCTGAAAAAAAAGCTATCGCACAAAGTGGAGTTGGAGGAAGAGCTCGGAGTGGCGGGCGTCGCGTTTTTTGCAGTGTTGCGCGAAGGGGCGGAAATCGTCTTGTTTTTGGAAGGAATCGCGGCTTCGTCTGGCGCAATAAATTACTTGTTCGTCTTCGCCGGTTTCTTGACGGCATTGGGGCTGACCCACCTGTTTTTCCGCAAGATGATTGAACTCAATTTGCAAAAGTTTTTCTTCTGGACCAGCGTGCTGCTGGTGCTGCTGGCAGCGGGTCTGGTTTCGCAGGGAATCAACGAATTGCAAGAAGCATGGGCTGTTTCACCGATTGTTGAAAAAATTTGGGACTTGAAGCTAGTCCACCCTATTTTCAACGAGCAGGTTTTTCCCGCTAGCCTGCTCAAAAGCACTTTCGGCTACTACTCCACCCCCTCGCTCGCTCAATTAATCACGTACTTTACTTACCTGGCTGTAGCCTCATTCACTTATTCCAGAATCGTCGGGAAGCAAAGAAATTCTTCTTTCGTCTGAAAGCGGCCGAAAACAGGCTCTTTCGCCTCAAGCCAGCCGCAAGCTACATATACTGAAAAAACCACTTACTGCCGAGAGGAAACGTACAGAAGGAAGGTGGGGTAAAATGGAGCCAATTGAAATGGCAGCACTAGCTTTCGCTTCCCTTGCAGGGGCCGCGGGGCTGCTCAAGCTGCTGGAAAGGACTACAGACGAGCAGGCAACTGAATACGAGCGCCAGCCGCACTGAAACAAAACTAAAAGATGGCGTTAGCCAAACCTCTGCGGCGAGCACATTTGCAGGAATGGGCTTTCTTGTTTTTGCAGCAGGCGCGCGATGTTTTTCCCGCTCGCCCATCCCATCACAATCCCTTGGTCGCCCATTGCAATCGCGCAGTTCACCCTGCTGCCGGGCTTGACTTTGCCGACTATTGGCAGCCAGTCTTTTGTTTTCGCCCAGCTGTCGCCATACGCTTGTTTCTTGTCAAAAACAACGCCGGTTTCTTGCGGGAAGTACTGCAGCGCCTTTTCGCCTATTCCCTTCATCTTGTAAGCTTCGAAAAACACTTTGCCGTCGTGGCGGTAAAACAAGTCGTATTTTTCGTCGGGAGTTGAAAAAATCGTGTCTTGCGGCCACATTTCCAAAAGCTTTCCCGCCTCGATTTCCTGTGAGGGCAAGTCAACGCTGTCTTCTAGGAAAAACTGGTTTTCCAAGCCATAGAAGGGTTTTACGTTTGTGGCGACTACAACTTGCGCGGCGCGAACAGAGCCACCTGATGTTTTTACAACAACTTCGCCTTCATTTTCAACAATTTCAGTCATCGCGCTGTTTTCAAAAACTGGTGAAACAAGCTTTTCGGCAATTGCCTTGGCAAAGCCGGGCGGCTTTATTTGGAAGCAAAAAGGCTGGCGAAGGCCGGAAACGAATTGGCGGGGCGTAAACCACTTGCGCAGCTCCTCGGATGAAACAATTTCTCCAGGGTAGCCTAGCGCTTGCATTGCCGAAAATTCTTCAGCCAAATAGTTTTTTTCCTCTTCAGTTCGCGCAACGAGCGTAAGGCCGGTGTCGCGCAAGTGGGCTGAAGGGATGCCTCTCGATAACTCGACTATCTCTTCAATTGCCTGCTTGGACTCCATCCACAGGCTCTTTGCGTTTTCTTTCCCGAACAATTTCACGGCTGTTTGGAAGTCGGTTCCGCTGCCAAAGTAGAGCACGCCTGAAGAATAGTTTGTAGCGCCGCTGGCAACCGCCTGCTCTTCGAGCACAATTGTCTGGAAGCCTGCTTTCTCCAAATGGTAGGCGCACGAAATTCCGGCAATGCCGGCTCCCACTACCACTACGTCTGCTTTCTTTTCACCCTGCAACTGCGAAGCTATTGGCATAAGCTAGTGTATGCAAAGGGGCTTAGAAAAAGGCATGCGTTCAATGCACAAACTGCGCGCCGAATAAAACGCCTACTGCATAGCCGGCAAGCGCTGCAAGCATTCCAACGCCAGCCATTTCAAGGCCGCTTGCAAGCCAGTTGCCTACGGTGATTTTGGCCTTGTAAGCGCCTGCAAAAAACAGTGTGAGCAATGAAACTGCAAACGAGGCGGCCATTGCATTTCCAATTGGGAGGAAAAAGAAGGGCAAGAGCGGCACAAAAGAGCCTATTAGTGCAGAAACGCCCACCACTATCCCGTCTTTGACTGGGGCAGAGTCCTCTTGCTTGTTGAGGCCAAGCTCTTCAGACATCATCACTTCAAGCCATACTTTCTTGTTGGAAGTGATTTTTTTCACTACTTGCTCTAGTTGCTTTCCGCGGAAGCCTTTTTTCATGTAAATGAGGCGTATCTCCTCTTTCTCTACTTCGGGCACTTCCTCTATCTCGCGCTGCTCGTTTTGGTACTGCTTTTGGTAGTAGTCTTGGCCCGCGCGAGTTGAAGCGTAGGCGACTGCGGCCATTGAGATGCTTTCTGCAAAAGTTGCAGCCAATCCTGCGATGATTACTATGCCGGTGTCGCTTGTTGCGCTTGCAACTCCAAGCAGCACGCCTAGCACGTTGACTAGCCCGTCCTGGCCGCCAAGTATCACTTGCTTTAGCAGCGAGCCGCCGTTGCCATTGTTTTGGTGGGAGGCGAGCTCTTCCTGCGCTTGTTTTTTAACTGATTTTGCGGCCGCCATGCAATCACTTGCAATTACTCTTTTGGAGTTAATAAAATAGGGGAAAGAAAAACAAAAAAAAGAGGTTAAGGAGAATTTGCGCTTGCGCGCTTATTCCCCCTGTTTGAAAAAGGCTTATTTCTTCTTCATTGCAACTTCGCATTGCTTGCACATTCCCATTGCGTGGACAAGCGAGCCTACGCCCATCAGTGCAAAAAGCGCGCCAGCAATTGTCTGCGAACCGTATCCTGCAACTACAATACCGGTTGCCATAACTACTCCCGCAATGAGCAGGGCAATCGAACTTCCTTTCAAACACATTCCATGCATTGTTCCCATCATATTTCTCACCCTCCCCTAGAAGGGGAATTAAACTTTAGTGATTAAACTCTCCAAGTTTATAAAAGCGCCATATGGGCAGCAAAAAATGCATTTCAATGCAGAAAACTTTTTTACGCGCCTACTGCGCGCTTGAAAAAGAATGCTATTGCAAACAACGCCAGCGCAAGCAGGGTAATGCCGGCGCCAAAGTACGTGCCCAAGCCCGCCTTGCCGGAAGTCACTTTCTTTGCGTAGCCTGCAAGCTGGAAAGCCATTCCAACAAAAGTCACTGCAAGCAGCAGGTATCCGCCCAAATTCTGGATTGCCGGGGGGTTTATTTGGATAAAATGCAGCACCGAGAAGATGTATGCAAAGTAGATGAGCCGGTGCAGCGACTTCCAGTTCCTAAAGCCGAGCTTGCCAATTGCCCAGTCAGTGGAAGTGAGGAACAGCAGGAAAAAAATTGAGAGCGCCAAGGAGCCGAAAATAATTGGGTTTTGGAAGGGGTTGAGGGAATAATAGGCTGCACCCAAGTTGAAGTTGAATATCTTGGCCATAACCAGGCTAACGTGGACGCAGGCAAGCAGGAAGCCTGCAACCCCGAATGTCCTGCGGTATTCCACGAAATTCCAAGCCTGCTTGAAGTTGGCAAGCGGCCCAAGGGACACTGCCACTCCGATCAAGGTTGCACCTGCAAAAGCAAAACCGCGGATTGCCGAGAAATCTGCATCACCAGGAGTTACAAACAGGTACTGGTATGCAAACTCTAGGGCTGCAAAAAAAGCAGTTAGAAAAGCTGCTTTGGCAAGGTAGCCTTTCTTTCCCCACAGCTCGCCGGAAAGCTCGTGAAAGTCTTGCTTGAGCGAATCACTTAAGGAGGGCTTTGCAGTTTCCATTGAGGCTTGTTCCAAATCCATAGAAATCATTGTGCTAATTCAAGCATAAAATACCACAAGTGTTTGCCAAGCCACTGCCTAGTTTTTGCGCACGACGCCGGTTTTTACCGCCGCTGCAGCAACCGCACGCGCAACTGCCAAAACAACCCGCTTGTCAAGCACGCTGGGCACTATTTCCTCTTCAGACGGGTTTGGCACGCATGCGGCAATTGCCCAAGCGGCTGCCAGCTTCATTTCGGAGTTTATCTTGGTTGCCTTTGCGTCAAGCGCACCGCGGAAAACGCCTGGGAACGCAAGTGCGTTGTTCACTTGGTTGGGATAGTCGCTTCTGCCGGTTGCAATCACGCGCGCACCGCCCTTTTTTGCCTCATCGGGCATTATTTCGGGAGTGGGGTTTGCCATTGCCAAAACTATTGCGTCGGAAGCCATTGTTGAAACCATTTGGGAGGAAACAATCCCTGGAGCGCTCACTCCAACGAATGCATCTGCGCCTTTCAATGCATCCGCAAGCGAGCCGCTTTTCCTAGAGTGGTTCGTAAGTTTTGCAAGCTTCTGCTTTGATTGGTCCAAGCCCGGCCTTCCTTCGAAAACTATTCCCTTGCGGTCAACAAGCACCACTTCGCTTACGCGTTGACCGCCCCTGCCGCCAAGGCTTGAATCGGGTAAAAGCATTTTTGCTATTGCCGCGCCTGCAGAGCCCGCGCCGCTTATCACCACGCGCAGCTGCGAAAAATCTTTCCCAACCACTTTGGCTGCATTCTGGAGGGCTGCAAGCACCACAATTGCAGTGCCGTGCTGGTCGTCGTGCATCACCGGTATTCCAATGTCCAATAAGGCCTCTTCTACTTCGAAGCACTTTGGGGCTGCGATGTCCTCCAAATTTATTCCTCCAAAAACTGGTGCAATGTTTTTCACTATCTCCACTATTTCCTTTGCATCCTGTGTCTTGAGGCAGATGGGGAAAGCGTCTATTCCGGCAAGTTCCTTAAACAGCAGCGCCTTGCCTTCCATAACCGGAATCGATGCCTCTGCGCCAATGTTGCCCAAGCCGAGCACTGCCGACCCGTCGCTGACAACTGCAACGGAATTGCACTTAATGGTGTAATCGAATACTTTGGAGGGGTTTGCCGCAATTTCCTTGCAAGGCTGGGCAACGCCTGGCGTGTAGACAGTGCTTAGCGCCTCTCGCGAGTCCACTCTCACCTTCGACTCTACCGAAATTTTTCCCTTGAGCTTTGAATGCAATTCCAGTGATTTTGCAAAATAGTCCAAATTTCCACCCTAAAATAATTGAAATGCTGTTTGTTGAACAGAGAGTTGGGTGAAAGAACGCTTAAAAACTCTGGCGAGGAAAGAAAGAGTGTACGTCGATTGGCTAACAAGTGATAAGTTTGAGAAGTGCGCTAAAAATGCGCCCCACTCCAGCGGCTATTTATTCGAGCAGGGGAAAAAATCTTTTGGTGTAAAAAATGGCCGAGCTGATGTACTGCGGGGTAAAGGCGGTTATTCGAAGGAAGGATGGAAGGATTCTTTTTGTAAAGCAGAAGACACCCTCTTTTCCAAAATTGGATTGGTACTTGAGCTTGCCGGGCGGGAGGCTTGACACCAACGAAGACCCTTACAAGGGCTTGGAAAGGGAAGTTTTAGAAGAGCTCAAGCTTGCAGTGAAGATTGGCAGGCCTCTTGGAATGTACTACTTTATGCGCGACGACGGAAAGCAGACTACGCTGACGGTTTTTGAATGCCACTGCGACAACGCAGAAGAGCTGAACTTGGAGGACAACACAGATACCACTGAGGTTTTCAAGGGCTTTGAGTGGCTCACCGCAAAGGAAGCCCTGCAAAAAAACTATCCTGTTGCGCATCCGAGCTTCAATGAGTTCCTCAAGACAATCTAGGTACGCCGCGGGGATGCAAGCACAGGCGCAAAAAGAAAGAGTTGCTTGACCTATTGAGGCGCTTGCACTGGCTGCGGCTTGTGCCCTTCCAACCCATACACTACAGTGAGGTTTTCAAACCTTCCCTGGCGTACGTTTGCGGTCTGTGGGTAAACGTCGTACACAGTACCGTTTTGCGTTATCACCGTCTTTACAGTGTAGTTGCCTGCTGGAACTTCGACTTGGTAGACTCCCTCGGAGTTGGTATTTGCAAGCGTTACAACGCCGCTTTCCAGTGAAGTAATGGTAATGTTTGCCAGGTCAGGCCCCCGTGGCTTTGTGCAAGTAATAGTGTAATTGCTTTCGTTGTCAGGGTCGTAAGTGGTGCTGCAATAGTCTATCCAAACGGTTCCGGCAATCCCAGTTGCGCCCGAAGGCTGGACGGAATTAGTCAGGGCAACTCAATTGATCGAGCCAGGGCTACTGAAAGCGCTTAACGAACTCAAAAGATACGGAATAATCAGAGAGGTCGTGATTGGCACGAGGAAAAAATACGAGCTTAGCACCAAGGCTAAGGAACTGAAAGTTTATCAAACCGCAAAACTGCTCAAGAAAAAGCTTGAAATGTTGAAATAGCCTTGCTAGGCAAAAGCCGCTGCCCTTATAGGAATTACCTTGAAAGCGTGAAAGTCCACAAGGTGCGGTTTTTTCATTGGGTTTTCCACTGCCTTGAACATTAGCTTTACTGTTTTAGGCACATTTACTTCGCTGATGTTCTTTCTGCTTGTTTTTTTCCTCAACAGGTACTGGTGTGCAAATGAGCGGCTTATTGATTTTACGCCCTTGAAGTCAAGCACTAGCTCCTTGTCCTTGAGGATTTCGAGGTGGTTGAAGAAAGCGTCTGCTGAACTCCGCAAAGCTAGGTCGGTAAACACTGTTTTTTTGACGAAAATCTTGTGAACCATATCTATCACGATATACTTGGGTAATTCGAGTTATTCTATCTTGTTATTTTAGCCTGCCGTTTATTACCCCTGTCCAGACACGTAGTCGTAGATGTTTACGGCTTTTGACGGGAGAGGTATTTGAATTGCTACAAATGTGCCCTGGAAGGGATCTGGCAACTCGTATGCCTGCTGTTTTCCCGCATAAATCTCTATTCCGCCTCTTCGGGAAATAATTAGTGCATCTCCCTTGAGAGGCGGCTTTGTTGCAATGCTAAGCGAGGTGCTCAGGCCATAGCCGCGTTCCTTTCCTTTTGTTGATAGGCCATTGAGTGCCTTGCCTATCGCTTCTGCATCAGAAGCGAATTGCACTTCGTGCTTTTCAAGGCAGCCTGGAATTGTCAGGCCGTTGTCAAAGAAACAAATTTCTGCAAAGCCAAGCTTAGGATAACGCTTGGCCATAACGAAGGCGGTGGTAAACTGAGAGTGCTCATAGATATTGTCAGTGAGCTCGCCCAGGATATACTTGAACGCCGCTTCCCCGCCCAAGTCATCCCCATGCCCGCGCACGGCATACAGTTTTTGCAAGATGCGCTCTGCATTCACCTTTTGGCGCGGAAGTTCAACAAACGGGCAGTAAGTTTCACCAGATTTTTCAAACGTTGATTCATCCAACATCAACGAAACGTATTTTCTTACAGACTTGTTTTCAGGCAATATTACTTCAACTTTGCCTCTGCTTTCGTGAATGAATCCCCGCAAAAGCAACAAGAGCGAAGGAAACGCCCAACCAATCCCTGACAAATCCAGCTTGCCGTTTATTTTATACCGCCCCACATAGGCACGGTACTGCAAATAACTATCAAGCAACTTTGAATTTGACATGTCAAAATAACACATTGCGAGCATAAAAACTTGCACAAGAAGAACTAGTTCAGACTTACTACACCAAAAAAAGTAAAGCGCCTTGGCCGGGATTCGAACCCGGGTCAACGACGTGACAGGCCGCTTCGCAGGATTCTTACAGTTGTACCCGTAAAAGCCCATATGCTAGGCCACTACATTTGGCGGAAGTGCTGCCACTGAAAAAAGTGAAAGCACGCCCTCCACCAAGGCACAAGACGCAATAGTATTGGTGGCGGAAAAGAATATTAAGCGTTTTTTCGGCGCTCAGCAACTTATTTGGTACAGCGAGCGCTTGCCGTCCGTCCAGACTTTGCTGCCGTGCTGCTCGAAGAAGTTGTAGTCGGCGTTTTGCGAGAGGCCCTGCGTTCCGCCATCGTAGAAGTGCGTGACTCCCCACTTCCTTATTCGGCTGCAACTGCCTTGCAGCATCGCCTCGTTTTCAGAGACTGCCAATGTGGAGTTGAGCGCATTGGCATCCAGCTGAGTTGGCTCTGCAACAAACACTCTCCTTCCCGCTATTGAGGAAATGCAGGTGTAGCCGTTTGAGACAATGAAAAGCGAGCTTGCGTAAGTGAGTTGCTTGACTTGGTTGCAGGCCGCAATTTCCTGCGAGTCAAAAACTGTTTCGCTTCCGTGCTGCACCAAAGTCTCGACAACTAAGGCAGTGAAAAAGCACGCAAGCAAGACAAAAGCCACTGCAACTGCCTTGCGCGCGCTTCCGTTGCTTGCAAGCCAGTCGGTAAAGTGCGCTGCAGCAATTGAAAGGAGCAGAAAGGCAGGAAGTAAGAGCTTTCCGGAGTCCCAGGGGTTGGGTGTGAAGGAAACGAAGTTTACTAAAGCAAAGAGTGGAACGCAGCACAGGATGAGTTGCTGGAGTTTTTTGGGCAAATGCTTCCACGCAACTAGCGGAATTAGCAGGAACACAAGGTTTTGCAGCCAGAAAGCAAGTACTCCGGCAATGCTTTTGTCTTGAGCAATCCAGCCAAAAATGAATTTTACGCCATTTCCTGCGGCGCCAATTTTTTGCGAGAAGAATGAAAGGTAGAGCAGGCCCGCCGAAAACGCCAGGGGCGCAAACTGCCATAGGTTTTCGCGTTTTTCAAAAAACACTGCGTGCAAGGCAATCACTGCAGCAAACGCAAGAGCCAGGAAGGCGTGGAATGGCACTGCCAAAACCAACAGCACACCAGCCTGGACAAGGGAGTGTTTTGAAAACTTGTTTTCAACAACCAAAAGCAGGGCAGCGAGGCAAAAAGCAAGCCCTACGGGCATTGCAGCCTGCGAGAGGAGGAATTGGGCGAGCACGCCTACAAACGCAAAGCCGTGCTGGTAGGTGAGAGCGTTGACGCTCACCTCGGGTTTAGACAAGATTTCCAGCAGGGTTGCGCCTGCAGAAAAACTTGAGGAAAAATACTGCAGGAACGCAAGGGAGGAAATTGAGAGGAAAAGGAAGGGGGAGAGCAAGGAGGCATTTTTGGAGAGGGAAAAGCTGCGCGAGAGCAGGTAGGTTAACATGCAAATGAAGGCTATTGCCGTGCTAAATAGCAGGAAAGCTGTTGGAATGCTTGCGCCATCTGCTAGATAGTGCGCGGCGTAAAAGTGCGGGAAGTAATAGTACGAGAGGGGCACGCCGCTTAGGAAGAAAGGGTACTGTGGTGGGAAGTTGCCGTTTGCAATAGTGCTTGCAATTGAGGCGTGGAAGTTGAAGTCTGTAAGAAATCCGTGCAGCGCGCCCTGTGAATCATAGTAGAGCAGGGAGTTGTGCAAAAGGGTGAACGCAATGAGACAAGCTGCAAGCAATGTAAGCGCAACCTTGTCATCTCCGAGTGTAAATTGCTTCCTTGAGTACATCCAAGCTCCAAGTGCGATGCAAGCCAGTGAGGCGGCAATAATTTCGTTTTGGTTAAAACCAACAAGGCTTGCAAAAGCGAACGAAATCCAGCTAAAGCCTAATACGCCTAGTAGAGGGGAAAAAATTAGCTTGTGGCGGGTGTTTGCCCGCGAGGCAAGACCTACGCCAAGAAGGAGTGTTGAAATGAGAACAAGGAGTTGCAAAAGCATTTGGTACACCATTCGGGGCAATTTCGGATTATGTTACCGCACAGTTCACGCTTTTTACTCCGCGCATCTTGCGCAGCTGGCCTAAAATTTCACGGATTATTTTAGCGTCGCCTTCGACTACCAACACTTCTGCGCAGCCTTTTGAAGAATGCGAGTGGGCGTGAAGCTTTAGCAGCGCGGAGTACTCGTGGAGCATTTCCTCAAGCTCTGCAGGCTTTTTGTCGTGGGGGTAAACTACCGTGAACACTGCAGACTGGTGGCCGGAAAGCTCCTCAAAAGAAGCCGACTCACGCAAGAGAGCGCCTATTGCAAGGCGGATTATTTTAGAGCGGCTTTTTACGCCAAGCACTTTCTTTGCTTTTTCAAGCTCACCCTCCATTCCCTGCCCCATTGAAACGCTGATTATGCCCATGTTACGCAAACACCACAAATTCGCTTTTCTTTCAGATTATTAAGCTTGTTCAATTACCCGCCACAAAGTTATTAAGTTTAGGCAAAATATTTATTAATTGCCCTTTGCAGAGTTATTGAGTGGTCGAAATGGTTTTAGAATACATTATTGGCGCAACTGTTGCAGTCAGCCTTATTTCGCTTGTTGGCATTCTTACACTTGGTTTGAGCGAGAAGGTGCAAAAAATCTTTTTGATGGCTTCCGTTGCATTCTCTGCAGGTACGCTTCTGGGCGGCGCATTCTTTGACTTGTTTCCCGAATCGCTTGGAAAAATGAGCGTGAGGGGTGCAATGCTTGCAGCTTTTGCAGGAATCATATCGTTTTTTGTCATTGAAAAGTTCATTTCGTGGCACCACCACCACGGCACGCACGGAAAGAAGGGCAAAAAGCAGGAGAAGCCTTTTGGCTGGCTTAACCTAGTGGGAGACGGGCTGCACAACTTTTTTGACGGGATAGCGATTGCAGCAAGCTTTCTTACCAGCGTGCCTTTGGGCATCACAACTACCATAGTTATTGCGTTGCACGAAATACCGCAGGAGTTTGGCGACTATGGGCTGCTCATCCACAGCGGCTTTTCAAGCAGGAGGGCAATCGCATTCAACTTGCTCACTGCTCTAACCGCCATTTTGGGTGGGTTGTTCTTCTTTTTTGCAGCGCCGCTTGTGAACAACTTGCAGGGAATCGGCCTTGCCTTCACTGCAGGCTCTTTCATCTACATTGCCACAAGCGACTTGTTCCCGGAGTTCCACAGGGAAAGGCATGCCAAAAAGTCGCTCTGGCAACTAGTATTGATACTTGCCGGCGCCGCGCTAATCTGGGTAATCGTCACTTCAATGGAAGGATAAGCAACCAAGGAACTGATTTTGCAGATGATTGTGGAAGCGCGCGTCTCGACCAACTGCCCCACCTCAAGCGTGAAAGAGATTTCTCCCGGCGTGCTTAAAGTGCGGGTGAAAGCCAAGCCCGTTGAAGGGAAGGCAAACTCGGAAGTAATAGAGCTGCTTGCAAGGCACTTTGGCGTAAAGGAAATTTCAGTGAAAATAATTCGCGGAGCTAACTCAAACAAGAAGACCGTGGAAATACTGAAGTGAAAAAAAAAGAGTCCCGCTGGGGAGAGTTTCACGAAGGGCTCCCCAACCCCGTCGAGGGGTCGAGGGGCACGAGCATTTCCGAATCCTGTGAGGAAATGCGACGTCCCTCGTTTTGAACTCCCAACACCCTGATTACTGCGCTTTCAACACCGACTGGGCCCGCGCCATTTCCCTAAACGGGATTTGCGGGCTGAACGAAAGTTCTACAGTCAGGTGCTCTGCCAGATTGAGCTACAGCGGGATGAAAAGAATTAAATGCGCCTTATCTATCAGTATGGTGACCAACAAATAAATATAAATGGGTTCAAACAGTTGAAATTGCATGAAACTCTTTAGCACGCCATTTTTGGCAGTCTTGGTAGTCCTGCTAGTTGCACCGCTGGCTTTTGCCGCAAACAGCTCAAACGCCACCGTCAACACTACGGGATTGAATTCAACTAACACCACAATAATAATAATCGCTTCCCCCACTCCAGAGCCGAAAGGCAACCTGCTGGACTTGGAAGTCTCTTATTTCCTCGAGCCTAGCGAGACTTCCGCCACTTCCAACTTTACTTCCGGAGGCTCTACTTACTACTTGGTTAAAGTGGCTGGCAAGGGCCAACTGGTTTTTGACTCTAACTACAAGCCTGTTTCCGACGAGGCGCAAATAAGGGCGCTTGTTGCAGCTTACGTGAAGAGCCTGCCCGTGCCTTTCAAGAAAAGCGACTTGCAGTCGCTTGAAAGCGAGTTTTCTTCAGTCAACTCTTCTTGGGATTACTGCAGGCAAGTCTGGTGGGAGTTCATCAGCGGCAAGAGGATTTGCATTGAACAGACTACAAGGAAGCTGCAGTGCTGGATTATTTACGACGGCGACTACGGCGCTTCGTTTGGCATACCCCCTGCAACTGCGGAAAATAGGCGCAACATCGGCAATGGCACTTACAAAACCAACAACGCGACAATTGAAGCAGGCGCCTTGCTTGCCTCCGTTGACGCTGAATTTGACTCACTTGGGGCAGAAGACATAAAGGCAAGGATGGGAAGCCTCAAGGACGCGACTGCAAAAATTCGCGCCGGCTACACGCAATTCAACTCAGCCCACCAGAAGTACCTCACTTACTACCCGTTTGCAACTGATGGAGGAATCAACCGCTGCGCTTTCAACGAAAAGGCGCTGGCCAACATGGAAAAGCTCGTCGACGTGACAGCGCTGTTTTCAAACACAGATGCGATATCAAACGAAACTGCTGCAGGAAGCAAGGCGCGCTTGGACAGGGGAACTGTGCGCAAGCTCGCCGCGTCAACTGAAAAAGAGCTTTCCGGCTTTGAATTGAAATACAAGAAAGCCAAGGCAGACTTTGACACTGCAAACAAGCTAGAGCCAACGGCAATAACTGCAGCGTTTATAGAGTTAACCTCGATTTCGCTGGCAGTCAAGAACGCCTCAACTTACGCTGCGGCAAAAAGCAAGTCCGATGAATTTGAAACAAAGCTGCGCGCGGGCGAACTGCTGGTAGCGCAATCCCAAGACGCTCTAGTGCCGTACGTAGACGGCTTGCGCAAGCTCAACAACGCATCGAACACGCTTGAAGCAGCATCTAAAGTGTACGGCCAGAATGACCCCCGCCTCATCGACCTTAAAACCCAGCTTTCAACCCTGCGCTCGAGCTTTGAATTGAAGGAAGGCGACCTAAAGCACGGCAGGCCCGTCACAGTAACCGACTTTCAAGGAATAGCAAACACTGCCGCAAATTTGACTGCAACTGCCAACTCGCTTCCAAGAAGGGAAAACGAGATAGACTGGGTGCTAGTAGTGGGCCTAGTAATGCTTGTTGCATTGATTGCAGGCGCGATATGGTACTTGCGCAAGTACAAAAAAGAGCAGCAAGGCCTCTAAATGCCAAACTAGTTTTTCAAGCGGGGAAAGAAGCTATAAAAAAAGCTTAACGCACGAAGGAACTCCAGAAACTAACTTCTAGTCCCCCATTGCAACGTGGATTAGCACGCCCAGCCCGCCTATGAGCAGGCCGCTAAGCCAATCGCCTGCCAGAAACAACAGCCCGCCCACTGCCATTAGCCCGACGTCCACGTACATGCTTGAAGAGTGTCCCCGACTAATCATTTCCAACCACCAGACAAAAAACAGTTGAAACAAAATTCTTGCTCTAAAGATTAAAAAAACTTCGCGCCACGCCAGAACAAATCGCTTCCCGACGAACCTTATTGTGTAAGTGGGGGGTACGAGATTCGAACTCGTGTCACCAGCTCCCAAAGCTGGTAGGATGCCAGGCTACCCCAACCCCCCGCACAATTATTAGGGGGTGAAAATTAATTAAAGCGACAAATTACTTCTTTTTCTTTCCAGACCCTGCAACCCTGCCTCGTGGCTTTGGTATCTTCAGGTCGGGGTAGATTCGCGAAACCTGGTCGGTTGACACAAAGCACGGAAAGCCCACTTGAGCAAACACGCGGCAGTAGAAAGCGTCCAAAAGAGGCTTTTCAAACCCCTTTTCTGCAAGCGCTGCAATGGCGGGCTCCTGCTTTTGCGCCTGCAAGAGGATTTCCGGCAAGCGGGAGAAGGACTTCCTTTCCGGGAACTGCGAAATGAACGAGTCAGCAAGCGAGTTGTACTCCTCTTGCTTTCCTTGCGCGCAGAGGAATTCGGGCAGCTTTTTGCGAACTGACTCGAAAATGGTTGCGCAGCAGGCAACAACTTCCTTTCTCTCCTGGCGCTCTATTGAAACTTTCCTCACTGCCATCCAGCCGCCGAAGTTGGCAACCAACCTTACTTCCAAAGGAGCCTTTTGGGGGGGGACAAGCTTTACTGCAGGCGGCAGCATTTTTTCGAGCAGGCAGTTGAAATATAGGGAAAACGCGAATTCGACGGGCGTGCCTTTCTGTTTTTTCGGCGCGATTTCCACCCCGTCATCTCCCACAAGGGCACGAGTTTCAACAACTTCAACCAGGTTCGAGAGCTCTGCTTCCAGTTGCGATTGCTTGGTGGAGGAAATGAGCTTGGAGAGCTCGCCTGCGTTCTTTGCGCTGCCGGCCTTGCCTGCCAATGAAGCGATTTGTAAGTGCTTTAGGGGGGCGTAGTCGAATGCCAGCTTTCGCGAAGCGTAAAATACGCTGAGAAGGGTTTCTCGCGCTTGCTCGCGCGAAGGGTCCTGGACTGAAGTTGAGTAGAGCGGGGAAGTAAATGAAAGCATTTCGGGCAAAGGCAACACCTGTTAGAAGCTAGCGCGTTGTTGAATAAAAATGAATGCCAAAAAACAAGGCATTTTGGAAATTAAGGGAAAAAAAGAAGGGGTTACTCGTTGGAGTTTTCTTCCTTCTCGTCTTTCTCTTCTTGCTTTCTCTTGGCGAGCGCCTCCAAGTCGACTGCGCCGCCTATTTCAGAGATTTTTTCGCCACGCAGCGTTCGGCGCGCGGAAGCTCCAACCATGGTTTCAGGCGAGTATGCACCGCCTGCAAATATCGTCTTGCATGACCGGCATTCCCAGCGGGCGTAGCCGTTTTTGCGAATGCCTTTCTTTCCGCACTTGACGCACGCGTATACCGTCCTTGACTTTGCAGTCATTTCGTCGTGCTTCTTCCTTATTTTTACTCCATAGCGCGAACCCATATCCAATCACCAGTTCAAATTGAAACAAACAACTTGCAACTTACTTAGATTTTTTCAAGCAGGGCAATGCCTTTCTCAAATGCAATGTCTGTAAACTCGAGTACTTGCTCTTTTGTAAAGCCGGCTGCGCCGCTTTTCTGCGAGGCGCATATCTTGCCGTCGTCGGTAACTGAGACTGTGAAGCGGCCGTCGCTTGCAACTTCCTCGCCGTAAGAGGCGTCCAAAACAACTTTGCCTTCAATGGTTTCAAAGCTGCAGGCAATCACCTGGCGAGTGAGCGGGAGCGGGCCTGTAAAGTCAAGCCTGACTAGCTTTTCGCCCTCGATCTTTGGCATCTGCGTGTTTCTTAGCGCAGCCATTGCGGCCAGGGCAGCGCAGTCAATCAAGTTGCCGCATTGGTCGAGGATGTATAGGTCGACGTATATGCCGAGCACTTTCCCAGCCTCGGTCTTGGTTTTGCCTAGTTGTTTGAGGTTGATTACTTCGGCGCTGCGGATGCCTCGGTCTACCACTCTTGCAAGCTCTATGCTGTGCTCGTTTGGCGGGCCTGCCTCGAAAGTGGGGTGGGCAATTGGGGAGAACTCTGCGTTAAACGATATTACTGCCTCGTCTGGCCTGTCGGGGAATGGCGCAACCAAGTCGAGCTTTACCCCTGCAAGCACTTTGGTGTCGCCAAGCGATACCATTGCGCTGCCTTCTGCGTTGGGCACATAGCCCTGCTGTATCACGGCTTGCCTGTAGTCAAGCATTCCACGGCCGTCTGCGCGCTTTCCTGTGCGCATCAAGTCACGGACATAAGCCTTGTTTACTTCGTCAACGATCATTTCAAATCACCTATTTAAGAAAAAACATTTTTTACTGCATTGAGTTGTCGGCGGAGTTTTGGTTTCCGGCGTATTTTTCTATTAAAGCGGCTTCCTGGAATTCGCGTACTTTCTTTGCAGCCTCGTGGCCCATTGTTATTGCCTGGTCAACTTCGTCTTTTGTAAGCAAGCCATCCATCTGGTAGAGGAGAAGTTCGCCTGTGCGCAGGGAGAATGCCATGGGAATGTCGCTTTGCCCGTGGTTGTCTTCCTCCTTGCTCAAGTCCACTATTACTTGCCCGCCTGCCTTTCCAACTGAAACTGCGGTGATGATGTCTTTCACTGGCAGTCCAGCGTCAACCATTGCCAGCGCCGCTGCGTTGAGAGAGGCAACTCTTGTTCCGCCGTCGCTTTGCAGCACTTCCATTGAAATGTTTATTGCAGTCTTTGGGAACTGGTGGACTAGCACGGCGTTTTCGAAAACGTGCTTTATTACTTTTGAAATTTCCTGGCTGCGCCGGTTTGGCCCGCTCCTTCCGTGGTCTTCAAGTCCAGAGAAGGGAGCCATCACATAGCGGCATTGGATGATTGCCCTGTCCGGCTTGGTGAGAAACTTTGGGAATACTTCCCTAGGCCCGTACACGCCTGCGATTACCTTGTTTTTGCCCATCTGCACCATTGCGCTTCCGGCAGCTTGCTTGAGCACGCCTACTTTCATGCTTATTTCACGCAAGTCCATCGGGCCGCGGCCGTCTAGCCGCTTTCCGTCGTCGCGCAATAACTTGAAGTCTCCGCTTCCAACCATTAAAATCACCTTTCAATCAAATGCAAAACTTTTTTCCAGACTTTCCAATCTTTTCTCGCTTTTCAATTTTTCAAGCCAATTAAAACTTCTTTCCCGACTCTTTTTCCAAAAACTCTTTTATGCGGTCGGTGAGGCCGGGAATGTGCGCTTCCGAGTCAATCTTGAGTATTGCCTTCTCTGCCAAGAGCGTGTCGCCGCCTCGCACAAAAATCCTTCCGTTCTTGCCAACAAACATTTCCGTTCCAGTGTACTGCTGGATCATTGCAAGCATGCTGCCGTTCCTTCCAATAATGCGCGGCACTTTCACGTAATCCACTTCAATTAGGCTGCCAATTCCCAAGGGCCGCTCGTCCATCAGCGTTGCCTCGTTGACTTCGTTCACTTCCGCAATCTTTGCAGAAATGAGGTCGCCGGTCTTGAATTGGTAGCGCGTTTCGCGGGAGCTGAGGCTGCCTAGGTAGGGCGAGTGGAGTTCAACTGAGTAGCCGCTGAAGCGCTCTTCTACAACTATCCCCACAACGTAGTCGTCTTGGGTTGGCAGGTACAAGCCCTTTAGGGGGATTACCTTGCCGTCGCGCATGAGGCTTAGAACCGAGGCGATTGTCTTGCCGCCTGAAACGTAGCAGCCGGGTATTGCCATTGGCTGCCCTGCGATAATGTCGCCGGGCAGGACTACGCTGGCATTTCCGCTTGAAGAATCTTCCATTTGTTTCCACCTTTCAAAAACAGGAGAAAGCCAGAAGCGCCTGTTGAGAGGCGCACATGGGGGTCAAAAGGCTTTTGCGCAAGAAAGCGCACCCAAAGTGAGGGGCGCCAGATTGCATTAAAAGACGGCTTTTGGCCCAAAAAAGGCTTGTTTCCCGCGTTAGTCAAATCACATTAAAGAGAATCGTTTTTTTCTCGTTTTCTACTATCAAATTATCTCGCCGCCGCCTTATAAACCATAGCTATCCTATGGCGCGCGGCCAGCGTTTTGCTTGCAACAGGCAGTTACGGCATTACCTTGGTCTGCACTTGGCCGGAAGTGAGCTTGTTGAGCCTGTCGTAAAACGCGCTGGTGATGCCTGCAGGCATTTCACACACTGCTACCAGCGAGCCGTCGGAGGCCCACTCCTCTTTTTTCAGGCCGTATTCTTTTAGCACCCCATATGCCTTGGGCCCGAATTGCGCCGGTATCTTGACTGCCACGCGCGCCTGCTCCATTGAAATTGGTATGATTTCGCGGATGCTCTCTATTGCCTTTTCCATCTGCTCTTCTGCGCTCTTGAAAGCGTCCAATCCAAAGCGCGCCTCGTCCAAAGCCTTCTCAATTCGCGCGGGAGGGTGCGGCGCCTTGGTGCGCGGGTCGATGCAGTTCATTGCAATCAAGTTGATTAGCTTGAGCCGCTTTTCCTCCATGAGCTTCTTTCTCTGGTCGGTTGTAAGCTGCAGTTCCCCTTGGGCAAACATCTGCTTGGCAATTTCTTCGATGTTTTCGGTGCCAAACACTTTCTTTACCGCAGTTGAAGTGTGCCTCTCGCCTTTCTTGGCGTCTTTGAAGACCTCTTCGACAACAAGCACGTTGGCGAGGTCTTTCTTTGCGCCCGTCTTGTAGTCGTAGGAGAGCTTGGGGTCGACAAACAGCTCGAACTTCTCGCCGCCTTTCTCGAGGCGCAAAATAATCGTGTTTTCAAACGAGGACATGTTTAATACCTGCAGGAATAGTGTGGGAAAGATAATTTAAAGCGCATTGAAAGGGGTCAAAAATAGGCGTGAGGGAGAAAAAGAAAGGTAAAAAATGAAAAAGCAAAAAAAAGGCGGGAAGAAACTACAGGTATTTTGCGATTTCTTCGAGGGTGTATGAGCGCAGTTGCTTGGTTTTAGAGTCGATTACTGCCAAGTCAACGAACTTTGGCGAGAGCTTCTGGTCAACTGCCTTCTTTAGCGCCTTCATTGCCAGAACCACTGCGTCGCCAAGCGACAAGTCGTCCTTGTACTCTTTCTCGAACATTTCCTCGCATGCTTTCTTGCCAGCGCCTATTGCAGTTGCCTTGTACTCAAAAAGCGCGCCGCTTGGGTCGGTTTCAAAAAGCCTTGGTGCGCTGTCAACACCGCCAATGAGAAGCGAAACACCATATGGGCGCACTCCACCGTATTGGGTGAAAAACTGTATGTGGTCGCCCACGTGCTTTGCAATCATTTCAACCGAAATTTCCTCGTTGTAGAGCAGCCGGTGCCTTTGCGCTTCCAGGCGCGCGTAGTCGACGAGCTTTCGTGCGTCTGCAACCAAGCCGCTTGAGCTTGCGCCGATGTGGCGGTCAATTTGGAAAATCTTTTCGTGAGAATCACTCACTATTAGGGGCGAGGTAATGCGCTTGTGCGCTGCAAAGACAATCCCGTCTTTTGCAACTATTCCTATGCTTGTGCTGCCGGTCTTGACTGCCTCTCTAGCGTATTCCACTTGGAATAGGCGCCCATCTGGCGAAAAGACTGTGATTGCCCGGTCGTAAGCTGCCTGCGAAGGAGGATACATATCAAATCAACCCCACTAAACTCTTTTAGTTAAAACAGAAAATGCCCCTGTAACTTGGACAAGCAATATACGCAGAAACAATTTTTAATGGTTTGGCTTGAACGGCTTACGGGCACCTGGAAGAATTTCCAGATTTCATAAAATCAGTTCCCTAGAGCTTTGCAATAATGCCGCTTATCTTCTGCAGTCGCACTGCCACTTTCTTGCCCTTAAAGCTGGTTTTGCACGCAAGAGCCGCAATCACCCTTTCTAGCCCAACCAGCGAGCAGCGGATTATGCCTTCTTGCTTGCGCTCGTCGAAAAGCTTTGCCTGCACGTTTGCCCGCGCGGCGCCTGCCTCGCCCAGCAGCGTAAAAATTGCTTCGTACACGCAGTGCTTGAACTCCTCTTGACGCAGCGCCGCTCCATCTGTTTCTATTTTGAGCAGTAAATACCTTTTTTTCTCGAAAACCATTTTATTCACTCTACAAATTCAAAACAACTAATTGCAACCAACAAGCTATTTTTGTGCCACAAACCATTCCGCAAACTTCCTGAAAGCCTTCGCCCTAGCTGAAAGCTCGTTTTTCCTCTCGGCACCGAGCTCTGCAATTGTTTTCTTTTCCCCTGCAGGTACAAAGAAGGAATCGTAGGGCACTTTGAGAGGCGAAACACCGCGAGGCTCTAGAATAATCTCCCCCTCTGTTTTTCCCTCAAAGCTTTTCACGCTCTTTCCATCGCAATAGCATACTACAGTAGAGAAATATCCTTTCTTGGAGTGACCGTCCAAAACTTTTACCGTATTTTTTGCGCCAAGGGTTAGGATGCAAAATTTCGAGTAAGTTCCAGGAAAGCCTGGGAAAGCGTCGAAAAAAACTCCAGTGTCTTCCACTACAACTGGTTTTTGCAGCTGGGCGTAAGTGTCAAGCGCTTTCTTCTCTGCTACTTTGAAAATGTCCAAGTCCTTTATTTCGTCAACGTCCACAGGCGAGTGCTCAAATTGCAGGCCGAATGGCTTGACTGCAGCGTTTGCCTCCAATACCTTTTGCTCGTTGGATGTTGCAAACACTAGTTTCCTTGCGGGTTGTGCTTGTTTCATTTCTGTGTTTCACCAATGAGTTTCTGGGGGGTTGTGGAGAGGGCTTTCTGCGCCTGCTCGAAGCTCAAGCCAAGCAGCTGGGCAAGCGCGAGCGCTTCGCGGGGGCTCTTTAACTCAAATTCGTTTTCTGCGCCTGAAACCATCACAAAGGGCGCGCCGCGCTTGAGGCACTTTGCCAAAAACAGCTTTGACTGCGCCACAAAGCGCGCGCGGTAGACAAAAGAGCTCCTTAGAAGGTAGGCGTATGGAATTGCAAATGCCACTTTCTTTCCTGAAGAGGATTCAAGCGCCACGCTGCGGATCATTCCGTCGTCTTTGAAGAAATTGAGGGAAGAAAACGCGTCTAGCAAGAGGACTGCGCCGGAGTCCCTGGAAGAAAGTTTTTTGAGTATCTCTCCGGACTTGCTTGAAACTATCGCAATGCCTTTGGAAGGCAGTTTTTTGAGGTCCGCCTGTGTTTCAACTGCAACTTTTTGGGGCGTTACAACTGTCGAGTAGCCTAGGGAAAGCGCCTTGCTTTCAAGGCTGGCTGAAAGTACGCCCAAGTCGAGGTAGTGCATCGTAAAAAATAGAGGTGTTAAAGGAATTTAAGCTATGGCAGGGCAGTTTTGCACCACCCGGCCAAGCTTGAAAGAAAAATTAAAACCTAACCAGCCTTAGTCTTTTACCTTGAGGATGACTTCGTAGTAGGCGTTGACTCCGTCCTTGCCTGCAAGGTAGCAGCCTATCACGCGCATGTTGGTGTGCGTCTTTGCCGCGCGCATTTCTGCAATGCGAGAGAGCGGGAAGCCCGGCGAGACTCTCTTTACGTTCTTGCCTGGCTTTCTACCCATTCTTGGAGCAGGCCTTACGCGGTTGCCGCGCTTTACTCGAATTCGAACTACTGCGTAGTCCTTAGTGGCTTTATAGCCAAGGGCGCGTGCCCTTGCGGTGATCGTGGGTTTTTCTGCGCGGGCAATGACTGTTTTCTTTGCCCAGTTGCGTATGCGCAGGCGCAGGTGCTCCGGCCGTTCGTGCGCAGACTTCCTGAAAGAATCGCGAATGTACTTGTGTGCTCCCATTTCAAACCAACTCCAATAAATATTTCGTCAAATGAACAAAGCTAGATAGCCTGAAATTGAATAGGATAAAATAGGCTTTCCTTAAGTATTGTTTGGTAAGAAATCGTTTATAAGGGTTTTTGGAGGGCGCTGAGAATGGCCAATGTGCAAGAGATTCAGCATAAACTCAGAGAAAGCCGAGCACACCGGCCCTTGAACGGCTTAGTTGGCGAACTTCTAAGGGATGCAAGGTTCCATGGCAAAACCCTTCCGCACGCCGAGATTTCCAGAGAGGCTTGGGCTGCGCTGGTTGGAAAGCCGTCAGAACATGCGGCGGCAGCGCACATGGATCTCCACCAAGCGTACTCGAAAGCGCTTGGCATAGAAGTAAGCGGCTGGAGAAAATACTCTTGGGACGACCTTAATCGCGTTGGAAAGGGAAATAGCGGGAACAAGGAACTTAATCGCGTCTGCACCGAATTTAAAGCCCAGGTGGCAAAAGCTTTGCAAAGCCTTGAAACCAAGGGAGCATTGACAAGAGTAAACCGGCTAGAATTATTCATCGTAAGGCCGGAAAACTTACCAAAATAGGAGTGGGTGTTGATATTATGAAAATAAAAGTAGTTGACGACTGCTGCACAAAACAGCTTGACTTGCCTTCAGGTGCCACCATCGAGCAGGTTCTCAAAGGCGAGGCAGTCAACAAGCAGACGATAGTGGTAATGCTCAATGGAAAGGTGGCGCACCCTTCCACTGTGCTCAAGGAAGGCGACGCAGTGGAACTAGTTGGAGTAATTTACGGCGGGTGAGCAGGTTGATGGGAGAAAACACCGCAGAACTGAGGAGAAATGTTGCAGAAAGCAGGGCCAACAAGCCGTTTGCCAGCTTAATCACCCGCATTGTAAGCGGATACACCAAAGGATCTCTAATCAACCACACACACCTTTCCTCCAAGGCGTGGGAGCTACTTGCTCAAAATGCACGAGACCCTGCTCACCAGCACATGGCGCTTTTTGTGCAGATGCACAAGGCTTTTGGCAAGGTGGGCGAAGATTGGGAAAAAGTGCCTTGGAATGTTCTCATGGCGGCGCATCCGGCAAGAAGCATAATGTCCTCTGTTAAAAGCGAGTTTACCAACCTTACAAATCAAGCCCTCATAGAGCTAGGTGCGCAAGGAAAAATAGTTTTCAACAAAGATAAAAAGGTTGTCAGAATTATTGAGGAATTATAGCTTGCTTTTCTTTTTTTCTTTGTTTTTCTTATCCGAATCTTTCTTTTCTTCATTCTTTTTGAAAACGAATTTCTTTGCAAGCCAGTAAGCTACGCCCAATGAAAGCAACACTGCAATTGCGAGGAATACTTGCGAGTTGTACTGCGCCAGCTTAGAGCCAAGGAAAGCCAGTAGAAACGCACGCGGTATTGTTCCAATGAATGTGAAGATTACAAAGTTTTTGAAATCGTAGCGCAACAGGCCGCTTGCAATCGAGAATACCTTGAAGGGAATGAATGGAAGCAAGCGCGCAATGAGTATAGTCCACTTGCCCCACGACTTGAACTTAAGCTCTGCTTTTGCAAGACGCGCTGGCGTGACAAGCAAGTAAGGGCCAACCTTGTCTACAAGCGGGCGGCCGCCTTTAAGGCCAATGAAATAGCCTACAATGCCGCCCAGAGTTGAGCCTATTGTTCCGTATATTGCGGCATCCCACGGGGAAACGCCGAGCGCGCCGGCGGTTACAAGCACCAGCTCGCTTGGGATGGGAACTATGCTGCTTTCCAAAAACATTCCAACTAGCACTCCAAGCCCACCGTAGTGCGCAATCAAGGAAGTGGCAAACGCTATTGCCCACTGTTCAAAGCCAGTGTAGGTGGAAGTTATCGGATAGAGAAAGCCTAAGGCCATTGAAAACAACTTTATCAGCATTGCACCAAAATTTGTTGGGCGCGCTTTGCCAGCATAATAAATTCGTTGCAGTGCATATAATTACTTTGTGTGATGACAAATGGCAGCGTGTGGTAAGTGTGGGGAGCAGGCGGTAATGCGCCTGGAGTCTTCGCGAACCGATTTTTGTGCAAAGTGCTTTTCGAGAAACTTTGAGGAAAAGGTGGCGAAAGCCAACCACGACTTCAAGCTAGTCCGAAGGGGGGATGTCATTGCAGTGGGCGTTAGCGGCGGGAAAGACAGCGCGGCAATGCTTTTTGCGCTCAAAAAGCTCGCAGACAAGATTGGCGAAATCACCCTAAAGCCCGTGCTTGTAGACGAGGGGATAGAGGGTTACAGGAACAAGGCAATAGTGTGCGCAGAAAAGCTCTGCGAGCGCCTGCAAATGCCTTTGGAAAAAATCTCCTACTCAGAGGCATTTGGCGTGTCGATGGACGAGGCGATGAAAAAGCGCGAGCTGGCGGAAAAGATTCACCGCTCGTGCTCTTACTGCGGGGTGTTTAGGAAATACTGCCTCAACAAGGTTTCAAAGAATGTTGGAGCGAGCAAGCTTGCAATAGGGCACAATGCCGATGACGTTACCCAAACTTTTTTGATGAACTTGCTGCGCGGGGAAGCTGACAGAAACGAGCAGTTTTCGGCATTCACCGGCTCTTCCCAGCGAACTTTGTTTGTTCCGCGCGTGAGGCCACTCATTTACTGCACTGAACTGGAGTGCGCCTACTACTGTGTGCTCAATGAAATTCCGTTTTACAGGGGCGGCTGCCCTTACGCAGCAGAATCGTTCCGCGGGGAAGTGAAGGACTTTCTCAACGCAACTGAAGAAAAGCACCCTGGAACAAAGAAAAGCCTGCTGAATTCATTCCTTTCGTTTAAGGAAAAGCTCGGCGAAAGCGTTGAAAGCGCGGAAGTTACTTCAATTGGAGAAAGTGAAGCCAGCGTTTCTGCCCAACCGCTTTGCACCCAGTGCGGAGAATACCGCTCGAAGGAAAGCGAAGGCGACTTGTGCCGCGCGTGCCAATTGGCTGGAGAACTCAAGGCAACGGGCATTTAGAGAAATAAAACAAGTTTTTCTTAGCCGCCAACTAAGCCCTGGCGGACTAATTCAACTGCGCTGGCCGCCAAAAGAAGGCCGATTATTTTAGAGACTGCTTCTACTGCGGCATCCCCTAGTGCTTTGCGTATTGCCTCGCCGTGGCGCAATATCAACCAAGCAGCTGCCAGCGCGCCAATGCTTGCTGCAATTACCGGCGCCAAGCCAAACTGTTGGTTAAGTATGATTACGCTAGTTATCACTCCCGGTCCGGTGAGTAGAGGCGTACCAATCACTACTACTGCAACGTGCGCTTTCTTGACTCCTTTTTGCGCCAGCTTTAAGCCAAGCACTAACTCGAGCGACATTAGGAGCAGCACGATTCCTCCTGCTATTTGGAAGCTTGAAAAACTCACGCCAAACAGCGAGAGTATTGAGCTGCCAAAGAAGAGGAAGGTAAACAGCAGAGTACCTGCAACCATTATTGCGTTGTCGGCGCTTGAAGCCACTTGCTTGGGCTTCATTGACTTTGTAAGCGATAGAAAGACTGGCAGGCTTGCAAATGGGTCCATTATGAGAAAAAGCAGGACCAGTGACTTGATGAATCCTTCGACCAGTTCCATTGCAAAACCAAACGCTTTACGCTTCCAGCGCTTTTAACACATTCGGGCACCATTGCTAAATTGGTAAACTCGTGCGCCTCGAAACCCTTTTATACTCCTTGCCGGCAAAACACATTATATCTCTTATTCCAGTTAAAGAGTTTCCAGTTTAGTTGTTTGCATGTGAAAATGGAGCTTCCGCTCTTTTTGAAAGGTGTTTTTCAATGGGTTTGCGTCCAGCCAGAACGATTCGAGAGATTAAGGGCCAGCCTTGGTCTAGGATCAGCAAGGTAAAGCCGCGAAAGAGCTTTGTAAAGGGAGCTCCAAAGCCGAAAGTGCGCCAGTACAACATGGGCACTGACAAGAGGTTTGAAGTGGAAGTTGACATACAGCCAAAATTCAGCTTGAACTTGCGCGACGCAGCAATTGAAGCCGCCCGACAGGCCGCAAACAAGTACTTGGAAAACAAGCTCCTCGACAACTTTTTCCTCCAAGTGGTTTCATACCCCCACTTGGTGGTGCGGGAGCACAGCGCCCTTGGAGTGGCTGGAGCTGACCGTATCAGCAAGGGAATGAAGAAAGCCTTTGGAAAGCCCAAGGGAAGGATGGCGCAAGTCAACAAAGGCCACACGGTAATCCGCGCTCGCATTATGAAGGCAGACCTCCCCACTTTGAAGGAGGCTTTCAAGCGCGCAACTGCAAAACTGACGGGAGCGTACAACATAGTAGTCCGCGACATTACAGCCGACAAGGCAAACCTCGCCCGCTCGATTCTTGGAAGGAAGATGAAAAAGAGAGTGGAAGAGAAGCCCGTCGAAGCAGCTGCAGCGCCCGCAGCAGGCGCACCGGCAGTTGCTGGCGCAACGCCAGCAGCAGGAACTCCTGCAGCACCGGCAGGCAAGGAAGAGAAGCCCGCAAAGAAGTAATTGCGGTAAATTTCTTGCAAACTTTTTTCCTTCAAAACTGGCTTGAATTTTTCAAGCATTTTTTTCACTTGCTAGCGCTAGCCAAATAAAAAAAGCAAAACTAGAAAATTAGTGCAGGCTATTTTCGGCCTTGCAGGGCGCGCCTCTGCCATTTTTTGGGAAAAACTTTCTTCAAACCTAGTGTAAACTCGTGCTGAAAAACTGGTTGCAGCATCAACTCGTTGTTTGTTTGTGGAAATCTAAGCTCTCCCCTGAATCTGTACTTGAAGCCGTTAACTTCGGCGATGTTTTTAACTTGAAATTTGACTGCCTCGTCTGTCCAGTGGACTTTGCCATTTGGAACCAAAACTTTTTTGCATTCAGAAAGAAATTCTCCAATGTCATACACCAAAGGGAATCCTGGAACATGTAAGGTAATGTGCCGCGCCTGCGCTCCCGCGGCCTTCATTTCTTCAAATGCTTTCCTATAATCAACTTCCCTTATCGTCAAGTTAGGCAGCTTGCGGAGGCGTGGCTGGGAAGACAAGCCGGCTTGCACTTGCATCGGATCCGAGTCTATTGCAAGGTATTCTTTCCCCGGGTGTAAAAGTGCCTGCGCGCCTATTCTTTCCAGCATCCCCGCGCCAACATCCACAACGTGGTAAATTTTTTTCTTCTTTTTCCAAATAGTTGCTGAGGGCTTTCTCGGCCGGACAAACTCGTGCGCGTAAATCGGCTTTTCCGGGTTCCATTCAGCCCACAGCTTTTCGTCATGCGTTTGGGGCTTGTGCAAAATCCCCTTGTAGCGATAGCCTAGCCCGCTTGCTTGCGCGTAAGCCGGATAATTTTCCTCGCAGTTGCCAACGTCGGTAGTCAAAAGCACTTTTCCATTGCGTTTTAGCACTGCCCGGCAGGCCGGAAGCAATTTACGCAGATGCAAGGCAATGGTATCGGGCATCCGTATGCTAATTTGGCTAGTTTTTACGCCTGCGCGCGCAAGGGCTTGCAAGACGCCTAAAGCGCCTTGGTTGGCAACATGCAGGTTTAAGGGGAATTTTGATGCAAGGGTTGGATCCAACTCTAAAGCGTGATGAAAGTTTTCCAGCCCGCTTTCAACGGCCAAGAACTTCTTTCCAGGGGACTTGCGCGCTTGCCCTACGGCGTGCTCCAGAAAGCCTGCGCCCAAGTCTATGGAATGATATTGTTTGGGAAAGCGCTTGCTTGCCCTTCCAACTGCACCTGCCCGCAAGTCCACAAAGGGATACGCCCGTAGTCCTCGCTCGTTTGCGCCTTGTTTTGCACCCAATTAAAGCACCGGTTTTTCTTCCAGCTAATAGGAACAAACAAGCCATTTTTAATACTGTTTTCGTAAGCAACTTATGCCCGAAATGAAGAACGTTTACTGGTTTGCCGAGCTCTCCAAGGACAGCCTAGCGATTGCGGGGGGCAAGGGCGCTAATTTAGGCGAGATGGTCAAGGCGGGCTTTCCGGTTCC
>OBEQ012060945.1_pt1 | contig 60561 bp, 65 predicted proteins | sample 1670901 | NCBI WGS metagenome assembly OBEQ01 (sample SAMEA104232315, study PRJEB22302) | groundwater metagenome | biome: forest; feature: aquifer; material: groundwater | place: USA | collected 2011-08-07 | depth 5.4 m
CGAAGAATGACTAAGTTTACCGACTGCAAAGGTAAGTTCAGATACTTAAACGGAAAAACAGGGGTTGAGATGACAAAAAAACAAGAGGTTGTTATACCAAGTTATTTCTCATAAATATCAACCGTTTTTGATACGGTACTAAAAAGAGCGGGATAGGGGAGTTGGACCCCTTTCTTCAGCTTGGAAAGCTGACGTTAGACCGTTTAACTAATCCCGCGAGAATAAAATAGATTGTGAACTACTGGAATTATACCAAACCGTCTATAGTAAAAATATCTTGACTTCTCTTAAAAAACTGTTTACAGTGAATATATATTAAAGGGAGAGGGGGTGTCTGAAATGGCAAAAAAAAGAAAAACAGTAACACATACTAAAAAAAAGGAAGGTATCTCGTTTACCTCAATGCATGTATTTGGTAAAAAATTACATCCTGTCTGGAGCTTAATTGGTGGCATAGTGATGAGTCCTGTTGGTGGCATTATCTCAATCATCGGTGGCATAATCACAATCGCAAGTTTAGTCGCACTTGCAGCTCACTACATGAACACGAACAAAAAGTAAAAAGAAAGGGTGAAGGGTTAACAAAAAAGATTGTATTTTATAACAGCACCTATTGCTTCTATAGCATCCCTCCACCCGATTTTTTTACCTTCATTGTATGTCCTACCTGCATAAGATATACCTACCTCAAAAATCTTGATATTTGGGATTTTTGCAATGCGAGCAGTCACCTCCGGTTCAAAACCAAACCGATTACTCTGCAATTTTTTTCCCACCGCTCGTATCACCTCACCCCGAAACACTTTGTACCCTGTCTCCATATCAGTAAGGTTTAAGTTAGTAAAAATATTTGAAAACGTCGTGAGAATTACATTTGCCACGTAGTGCCAAAAATATAACACGCGGTGTGGTCTATTACTAATAAACCGGGAACCAAACACTACATCCGCGTCGCTTACTAAAAATGGTTCGAGAAGAAGCGGATACTCCTCAGGATTATACTCAAGATCTGCGTCTTGAATAAGTACGATATCACCCCGTGTCTTTAAAAATCCCCTCCGAAGCACTGCGCCTTTTCCATTATTTTTCTCACAGGTAATGAGTGAAATTTCTGGATGAAGTAAGGCGATTTTTTTAATAATTTGCGCTGTTTTATCAGTTGAAGCGTCGTCCACAATAATTATTTCTTTTTTCAGGGGAGAAATGTCTGACGTCAGAACACGACTTATCACTGTCTCGATAAAATCTTGCTCGTTATAGACAGGGATTACTATAGAAAGAAGTTTATATTTCATAGTTCACCGCTCCCAACCGTTTGGATGTACTTTATACCACGCAACCAATGACTGGGCGCTGTCTTCAATAGAGCGAGTGGGTTCCCAGTGGAGAACTTCTTTTGCTTTCTCAATTGAAGCTACCATCTTTGCAGCCTCTCCCTTGCGGGGACTCGTTTTTTGCAGATCAATTTTTTTATCCGTTATCTCTTGCACTTTATTTATAATCTCCAAGACTGAGTTGCCGGTCCCAGTACCAAGATTAATAATCTCACTTTTCCCACCACCCAACAGATAATCAATTGCGTTAAGATGAGCTTCATTTAGATCAACTACATTCACATAATCTCTAATCGGAGTTTTGTCGGCAGTGTCAACTTCAGGACAGGTGATAAAAAATGGCTCAATATTGAGTGCGCCACGGACTACATTTTGCATAAGAAGACTTGAGGGTTTTTTGGAATCTCCAATAAGTCCATCATCCGACGCGCCACATACATTGAAATAGCGCAAGACTACAAAATTAAAATCTTTTAATTTTCCATACCACTGTATAATGTTTTCAACGATTCGCTTTGACTCTCCATAGGGGCTTTCTGGACCAATGGGATGCTTCTCATCAATTGGCATATACTGAGCTGGAGCATACACGGCACAGGTTGAGGAAAAAACAATCTTATTAATCCCGCGCTCAAGAAGCGTCGATAATAGATTTTGTGACCCCCCGACATTATTAGAAAAATATTTCTGTGGATTCTTCATCGACTCATCCACGAGACAAGATGCCCCGTAGTGCACCACCATGTCAATACCTTGCTCCTTATCAAAAAGAGGGGAGAGATCACGCCTTAAATCATTCTCATAAAACCGAAGTTTGCCTTTTCCAAATTTTTCCTGCAGAAGCTGTAGCGGCTGCCGGTAACCTGTCATAAAATTGTCAACTGCAACCACCTCATACCCCTTTTGTAAAAACAAATAAGTTGCGACAGATCCAATATATCCACCTGCGCCAGTTACCAGTATCTTTGCCATGGTATCTATTTTATCAGTTTATGAAACGGATGGTAGTGAATTCGTTTCTCACTCACATAAATACCTGCAAACACGAGAAGTGATCCGAGGAAAAAATACAGATTGGGATACTCGTGAAGAAGCGGTATTGCAATTAAAACAGCAACTACGGGGTCAACGTAGGTAAAAATACCAAGCTCCTGCATATTGATTTTTGCCATACCATAGTAATATAAGTAGTAGGCAATCGCCGAGGAAAAAATAACACCAAACACTATACCAAATCCTCCCGCAAAATTTAACTGAGAAAAACTCCAATGTTGTAGTTCAACATACATCCCCGGTGCGAATGTGAGTGAAGCAAAGAGAAAACTAATAAATGTTATTGCGTATGGCCCCACTTTCCGCAAAGAGTTGCGCATGATGAGAGGGTGAATAATTGCACCCACTGTTGCGAGAACAAACAGTAAATTTCCCTCAAACGCCGCAGTGTCGGCGCCTTTTCCATCAAAAAATATGGGGCTAAAAATAATAATGAGTACTCCCAGAAGCGATACGAACATTCCTTTTAATACTCTCATATGAACTTTTTCACGCAAAAATACCACGGAGAGGAGAAATAAAAAGAGAGGACCACCTGAGGCGATAATTGGCGCGTTAATACTTGCGGATTTTTGCAGACCTATAAAAAATGCTGAAATATTGAGGGTAATACCAAATAATGTTCCCACAATTATTTCAGCCCAATCAAAGCGACTTATACTTCGAAAATTAAATCGGTAGACAAAGGGGAGAAATAGAAGTCCCGCGAAAAAAAATCGACAGAAGGCGAGGGTGAAAGGCGGAATATTAGTAAGGGAGAATTTAAAAATGGGTGCAGCCGCTCCCCAGATAACGTTAGCGATGATGAGGGCGAGAATCGGATTCATGGTTCTTATGTAAATATACCATTAATTCGCCAATGAATCCTGTGGCAATGATTTGTACGCCAACAATAACCAGAAGCATTCCTAAAAATAAAATGGGACGACGGTACAAAAGGTAGCCGTACACTATGCGAAGTAACCCTAAATAGAGGAGCACCAGAACACCACAGGAAAGTAAAAAACTGCCGAGCGCACCAAAAAAATGGAGCGGCTTTTCTACAAAGTGCAGGAGGAAAAAAAGCCCAAGCACATCAAAAAAACCAAAAAACATACGCCAGAAACCAAATTTTGAAACACCAAAACGCCGGCGATGATGCGTAATCTCAATCTCAGTAACTCGATATCCCTCGTGTTGTGCCAGAAGGGGAAGAATGCGATAGTTGTCTCCATACAACTGAATACTCTTAAAAACTTCACGCCGTATTGCTTTAAAACCGCAGTTGATATCGTGAAGTTTCGTTTTAAAGAGCAAGGGAATAATGACGCGATTATAAATCTTTGAGGGGAGAGTTTTGTAGATTGCATCTTTTCGCTTTTTCCGATACCCATTCACCACATCATACCCTTCGTGAATTTTTTGGAGAAATTTACCTAAATCTCGCGGATCATTTTGTAAGTCAGCATCTATAAAAACAATAACTGATCCACGTGAGGCGTCAAGCCCCGTTTGTAAAGCGCGTCCTTTTCCCGAACGTTTTCGGTGCTGAAAAAATTTCACTGATTTGTTGCTATGGGTAAGTTTTCGAATTTCTCGGAAGCTGTTATCTGACGACCCATCATCCACAAAGAGTAACTCATATTTGAGAGAGAGTTTTTTACACTGTTCTTTTAGAGCACGGTAGAGAAGCTGAATATTTTTTTCTTCATTATAAACGGGAATTATTATTGAGATCATATGATATTTTTTTGTACACCTCTAGATTGTTATTTTTATAAATTTGCTGAAACCGAGCGTCTTGAATGAGATGCTCATATGCGGGTATAAGCATATTCTTTTCTGGGTAATTATATATCTCGCTGCGCCGTATTACAATATAATCTGCAAGATAATATGATGATGAAAAAGTATAAAAAAATTGGCGGGATGTAAAAAGGGGCGCAAGCTGCCCCGTGCTTGCTATTTTTAAACGCTCATCACGCAAAATAGTTTGCCATTCGTGCACTTCTTTTTGTTCTGGTTGTGGATAGCGCAGTGGATGAATATCTTTTTCACGTGAGTAGGGGAGTGGGCTTTTAAAATATGAAAAAAGGAGTGTGGAACCTACTATATATAATCCAATTAATAGGGGACGGTGAAATTTTTTAATAAGATTTCTTGTTCCATAGAGCGCTGAGAAAAAAACAAATGGTTGAATAACTGCGGTGTAATGAAATATGATATTTCGCATGTTCCAGTTATTAGAAAATAAATTTATTGCAAACTCAGGGAGTGAGATAAGAAGTTGGACGGGAGAGAGTAGGGAAGTAAGCCCTAACGGGCCTAAGAGAAACCAAAAGTAACGTACGGTATCCCATCGCCATAGGTATTTAAAAACATTAAGTGGGTAATGCAAAATTCCTAAAAGAATTTTGAAAGGTGAGTCTCCAAAATCACCGTAGTACTGTAAAGCAAAAGGATGACTTCCCCGAAACTGAGGAATAATTACAAACATTGAGAGTAAAAACCAACCAATGCTTAGCCCTAAAATGACTAAGCCAAACTGTAACTCAGTTTTAACTTTTATCCGAGATTTCCACTGATACCACAAAACATACAAACTAAAATAAATAAGGGTAAGAGATACCTGTTCTTTAGAAAAAAGGCTCAGGAGAAAGAATAAAAAGCTTATCTTGTATTTTTTAACTAACCAAAAATAAATCATTGCCAAAAGAAATGGCGTAGCAAGTGTCACCGCGTGAAAGTCAAAAATATTAGCACGCTCCATGGGAGTGTAGAGGAGATAACTGAATGAAAATACAAAGGAGAGAAATGAAGCATAATGGCTTTTCTTAAAAATAACGCGGGCAATTGCAAACATTACAAATGCTCCACACCCTAGTATTACACTTTGCAAAATGAGAAGGGTATTTTGGCTTGCATTAATAAAATAAAAAAGAGAAAAAAGAGCAAGGGTAAGATCGTTATGAATTGCCATGCGTTTTATTTGCTCAGTACTAAAAGGGTTCGTGAGTTCAAGAAAACGAGAGATATCAAGGTGTGCGATTGATTTAAAAGTATTGAATACCGTCTGGTGCATTATTCCTAAATCAAAATAGGACGCGTAGAGAGTTTGATACCTAAGAACGGTGAAGTAGCTAAAGTAACCAATATAGAACAAAACGCATAAAGCCGTAAGAATTAACCATACATGAGTTTTAAAAAAACCGACCATAAGCTCATATTTTAGCAGGTGAAACTCAGTTATTACCTGAATGATATTTCTCGTGAATTTCTTTTAAACGAAGGTTGGTAACGTGAGTGTAGATCTGGGTGGTAGAAATATTTTTATGTCCAAGCATTTCTTGCACTGACCGAAGATCTGCCCCATGCGAGAGTAAATCCGTGGCGTATGAGTGACGCAGAACATGGGGACCAATACGAAACAGAATTCCAGCTTGTTTACGATATTTATCTATCATACGCTCAATGGAACGTACTGATAATCGCGACTTCTCATCAGTAAGTTCACTTTTGTCTTTCGGTCCTGAGTAGCGAAGAAAGAGCGCACGGTATGGATCATTTCGCTGACCCAGATATTTCGAGATCCATTCTTTCGCGGTTTTTGAAACAAACACTACACGAGCTCTCCCACCTTTTCCAATTACCCCAAACTCTCCAACCTCTATATTTACCTGATCCTTATTGAGAGAAACGAGCTCTGAGACACGAAGACCGGTGGAGAAAAGAATTTCAAGAATCGCCCGATCACGTAAACCCATAATCTCAGTTGTATCAACCACTGCAAATAATTTTTCTAATTCTTCAGGCAACAGAAATTTGATAGAACGATCTTGCTGTTTCCCCAGTTCAATCACCTCAGGCGCGAGATTAGCTAATTTTTTCTTTAAAAGAAATCTGAAAAAAGAGCGTAAAGCAACAAGGAAATAATTTTGCGTTTGCCGCTTAAGTTCACCTTTATGAGGATTTTTGTATTGATGAGATAAGTAAAGCCGAAAATTCCGGATAATATTTTCATCAATTTTATCAATGGGAAAAGACTCAATTTGAGAAGAGGCAGTGAGCCACGACTGGAAAAAATGCATATAGTAACCATACATACGAACGGTACGGGGAGACAGGTTTCGATCAAGCTCACAGTATTCCAAAAATCTCAGAATCGCATCTTTTATGCTCATACTTTTATATTAAACGACATCGAAGGTGAATGCAAGTAATGTCTCTTGACTCCACCCGTAATAGAAAGTATCATATCCCTATGAGGGGGATATCCTCCAAAGGCGGACAAGTATGACATTTAGACCAAAAGATACACAAGAAAGAATTCTGCATAGATTAAAGATTGCTCAAGGGCATCTTAAGAAAGTTATTGAGATGGTTGAGGATGATGTTTATTGTATTGACGTCATTCATCAGTCACAAGCGATTCAAAAAGCCTTAAAAGAGATCGATAATTTAACTCTCGAAGAGCACTTAAAAGGATGTGTCACTGACGCAATTAAAGGCGGCAAGCGGGACGAGGCGGTAGCGGAAGTGATGAACGTGTTTAAAAAATCAGTTTAACGTATGACACCGGATAAAATCTTAGTGCTACTATTTAGCACCTTAGGAATAGCATTTACCTATTGGTTTTTTTTGATGAGGGAGGAAAAAGAGGTAACTATTACTTCTGATTCTGTAGATATCATTGTTGATGGTGGGTATCAACCTGAAGTAATCTCTATTCCCGTCGGTAAAACTACAAAATTAAATTTCACCAGAAAAGATCCTAATAGCTGTTTAGAAGAGGTAGTATTAGGAGATTTTAAAGTAAGAAAAACATTACCACTTAATCAAACTGTCAGCATTTCTATTACTCCCAAAAAGACTGGCGAATATATTTATAGTTGTGGTATGAATATGTTCCACGGAAAGATAATTGTAAAATAACTATGGTATCGAAAAGACTTAAATTCTTACTCGGACTTTCTCTTTTGTTGATAACTACTCATGGTATAGAAGAAGTTTTAACAGGATTCCTATATAAAGACAGTTTTATATCTTTCTTTAGTGAATTAGCCGCTACCAAAGGCGAACTTTTTTATTGGTCTTTTCATAGTATGTGGTGGCTCATGTTGATAGTAGTATATCTGCTCATTTTAGGCGGAAGATGGGCTTTAATTCCACTGTCTTTATTTGGTATCGTATTTTTCTTTGAAGCTCATCATCTAATTAAAGCGATTTTGGCGGGTGGGTATTACCCGGGTAGCATATCAGCTTTCTTTTACCCCATTTTAGGAGTCTTTTATTGGAAAGAAATAATCAAGAGTTGGAAAAACAAATATGGCAGAAGTTAAGAAGACTTATCCTATTAAAGGCATACATTGCGCATCGTGTGTCCGAGTGATCGAACGCGCACTTTCTAAAACACCAGGAGTAAATAATGCAGTGGTTAACCTAGCAACAGAACAAGCAACCGTTACATATGACTCAGAACTCTGTGGTGACGACCAGATCGCGTCTGCTGTGAATAATGTTGGCTATAAAGCAATTACCAAGAGCGAACCTCATTCAGAAGATCAAGAAAAGGCAGAAAAACAACAAGAACTTAAAAACTTAAGAAATAAAGTTGGAGTTAGTTTATTTTTAGGCAGTTTAATTCTCTGGGGAAGTTTTCCGGGTCTATCAAAAACAGCTCCGTTACTGTTACAAATGCCTTTAGTGCAACTATTTTTAGCTATCCCAGTACAGTTTTGGGCAGGGTCAGATTTTTATAGAGCAACAATTCCAGCATTAAAACATCGTTTAGCAAACATGGATACGTTAGTTGCTTTGGGCACTACGGTTGCGTTTGGATTTTCTGTTTTTATTACCTTCTTTCCTCAGATTGTCCAAAATATCGGGTTAGAACCAATGCCTTATTTTGATGTGGCAACAATCGTGATCGGTCTTATTTTACTAGGAAGATATTTCGAAGCCAGAGCTAAGATGGGAACATCTGAGGCAATTAAAAAATTAATCGGTTTACAAGCAAAAACTGCCCGAGTAGTGAGAGACGGAAAAGAAGTCGATATTCCAATAGAACAAGTAGTGATGGGAGATGTTATTCGGGTTCGACCCGGAGAAAAAATTCCAGTTGACGGAGTGGTGTTAGAAGGTGAATCTTCAATTGATGAATCCATGATTACCGGTGAAAGTATTCCTGTGGATAAGTCTAAAGGAGATACAGTCGTTGGAGCAACAATGAATAAATCAGGAACCTTTACCTATAAAGCTACAAAAGTTGGCAGTGACACTATGCTTGCTCAGATTATTAAGCTTGTTCAAGAGGCTCAAGGTTCAAAAGCTCCTATCCAACGGATAGCTGACACAATCTCTTCATACTTTGTACCAATCGTTATCATGCTTGCCTTTGCAACTTTTGGCGCATGGTATGTCTTTGGCCCGGCACAAGCTTTATTGTTTGCCCTTTTAAATACTGTGGCCGTTCTTATTATTGCCTGTCCGTGCGCAATGGGCCTGGCAACTCCAACTGCAATTATGGTTGGGACTGGAAAGGGAGCAGAACAGGGGATTTTAATTAAAGACGCTGAAAGTTTAGAGATAGCACACAAGGTAAATACTGTTGTGTTTGATAAAACCGGAACATTAACAAAAGGTAAGCCTGAGGTAACTGACGTCATTCTGGTAAGTCTGGCACCCGGGCATCCAGAATCTAGATCCTGGACAGGCCAGGATGACATATTAAGAATTGCTGCTTCACTTGAGAAAGGATCTGAACATTCTTTAGCTGAGGCAATTGTTCAACATGCTGAAAAAGAAAATATAAGGCTCGAGTCTGTAACAAAATTCAAAGCGATTTTAGGACATGGAGTAGAAGGCATTATTGGTGGAAAACAAATTTATTTGGGTAATAGAAAGTTTATGGATAAAGAAAAGATAAAGATCCTGAAACGAGTTCAGGATGGCATGGAAAAACTAGAGGATGAAGGTAAAACCGTGATGATGTTGGCAATCTCCCCCCGTCATCCTGAGCGCAGCGAAGGATCTCTCATAGGTTTAATAGCTGTTGCTGATACTATCAAAGAATCAGCTAAAGCAGGAATAAAAACATTGCAGGATAAGGGAATTGAGATAGTAATGATTACGGGAGATAATCAGAGAACTGCAAATGCTATTGGTTCACAACTTGGAATTACGAGAGTTTTATCCGAAATCTTACCAGATCAAAAAGAATCTGAAGTCCGAAAGCTTCAACAGGAAGGAAAAGTAGTCGCTATGGTCGGAGATGGTATTAATGATGCTCCAGCTTTGGCTGCTGCTGATGTAGGAATCGCTATGGGAACTGGTACAGATGTCGCAATTGAGGCTGCTGATATTACACTCATACATAAAGATTTAAAATCTGTCGCTTCAGCAATAGAATTATCCAAAAAGACCATGAGAACAATCAAAATGAATCTCTTTTGGGCATTCGGCTACAATATAATTCTCATTCCTGTTGCAATGGGCGTACTTTACCCATTCTTTCATATTCTCCTCAATCCAATCTTTGCATCGTTAGCAATGGCATTAAGCTCAGTTTCTGTAGTATCGAATTCCCTCCTGTTAAAAAAAATTAAGATATAAAATATACCTATGAATCTTTGGGTAATCTTTATAACAGGACTAACGGTAGGTGGCCTAACCTGTTTGGCAGTCCAGGGAGGACTTTTAGCCTCAATTATTGCAGCAGAGGAAGAAGAACTACAGAAGAGGCATGTATTTCATCAAGCGATTGCCACAGGAGCGTTCTTGATTGCAAAGTTAAGTTCTTATACTTTTCTTGGATTTATGTTGGGAGCCTTTGGCGGCTCACTCTCTATTGATCCAGCTCTTCAGATCATGATGCAAATTGCGGCCGGAGTGTATATGTTTTTGGTAGCTCTCAATTTGCTAGAAGTGCATCCAATATTTCGTTACGTAATTATCCAACCTCCCCGATTTCTCACCCGGTTGGTTCACAATCAATCAAAAAGTAAAGAACTATTCGCGCCAGCCCTTTTAGGTGCGATGACTGTTTTTATCCCCTGCGGCACAACACTCGCGATGGAAGCTTTGGCAATAAGTAGTGGGAATGCTCTCCGTGGAACTACCGTGATGTTTGTCTTTATATTGGGCACTATTCCACTCTTCTTTGGCTTAGGGTGGATCACCTCACTCTTGGGTGAGAGTTTTAAAAAGGGTTTTTTCAGACTTGCCGCACTGGCCTTAATATACTTAAGTTTTACTGCAATATCGGGCGCACTGACTGCAGGAGGGGTTTCTTTTAATCCGCAGAACAATACGAGTCGACCACAAATTGCACAATATAATGGCCCTGCTCAAGAGATGAGTTTAGCTATTACTTCATCTGGCTATAGTCCAGCTCGTTTAACTGCTAAACAAGGAATACCAATTAAGTTACATCTACAATCTAATAACGCATACAGCTGTGCCTCAGCATTCCGCATTCCGTCATTAGGAATAGTTGTCAATATGCAGCCAAGCGAGACTAAAACAGTGGAGATACCCGCACAATCCGCAGGACAAATTGCCTTTACCTGCTCAATGGGAATGTATAAAGGAGTCATTACTGTTATATGAGCAACATAGTTAAAACAAAACTAAAGATTGAGGGAATGCACTGCACTGCCTGCGCCATAGATATTGATTTTACTCTGGAAGATTTAGAGGGCGTGAACTCTGCCTACACTAATTATGCAAAACAGGAAACTGAGGTTGAGTTTGATGAAGAAAAAATCCCACTCAAACAAATCATGGCGACAATTCAAAAAACAGGATACACTGCTCGTTTAGAATAAATACTCCTAAACAACTTTCTTTTGAATACTTTCTAATTTGGATTTGGAAAAGTAGGTTAAGTGAACCTGATATAATTCAAAATATACTTATGCAAGAAACGAATAGACCAATCAAACAAGTTGATTTAAATTTAATCGAAAAAGTAGGAATAGCCTCCTTAAAAGAAGCATTTGAAAAACACCAATTATTAGGTCCTACTGGTATAGAACAGGTACGAAAAAATCAATTCGGTGATACTGCCATGCGTGGGGATATAGAAGCGGAAAACGCTGTCCTTGAGGTCTTAAAACAAAGCTCCTTCCCAATTATTGTTCGCTCTGAAGAACATGGAGATGTAGAAATTGGGAAAAAAGCTTTGTACTTTGGCGTGCTTGATGGTATTGACGGATCTTCATGGTATAGATCTGAACAAGGAGTAGGAAGATATGCTACATTATTTGGAATATTTCATGGAACAAATCCTCGATATGGTGATTATCTCTTTAATGGTCTAATGGAACATGCAACAAATCGGTTATTCTACGCGTTAAGAGGAAAAGGAAGTTTTATTCTAGACTTGAAAACTGGCGAAAAAATTCCTATTAGAACTTCAGGAAATACCTCTCTTGATAATAATACATCTATTTATGTGGATCAGTATTGGGATATAAATAAAGAGAAGTTTCTTTCTAGACTTCAGGGTCACAATGTTCAGCCGTACCATCTTTGCTCATCTGTACATTACGCTGATGTTGCTTCAGGTCAGGCAGATTTGGCACTAGAATGTACGAGAAAAGAAAATTTAGAGATTGCTGCAGTCTATGGCCTCATTCATGAAGCGGGGGGCAAGATAGTTTCTTTTAATGGAGAAGAATTAGCAAATAAATCATATCGTGATTTTGGTCAAACAGAACATATCCCAGTTATTACCGCAGCTACTCCAGCGTTGGCTCAGCAAGCTGTCACCTTCTTTAACCGAGTTTGATACGGTGCCCCTGAGCGACTTTCTTTTGAACACTTTCTTCCTTGGATCTATAAGATTGTGCTTGCTTACCGAGAGAAAGAAATGAATGAAACTGATATACTCTTCCTATGATTGTGAAACTGGCACAATTGATAGTTACTCGTGATATTGAAACAAACTTCCATAAGATTATTCATGTTCTGAATTCAGCAAAAGAACAAGAATGGATAATATTTCCCGAAGGAATGCTATCGGGATACTATCCAGAGGAGAAAACTTTTCTAGAACAACTTGACTTTGAAAAAATACAAAAATATCTCGATCAGATTAAATCAAAAGTAACTGAAAAAAAGTGTCTCTGTATATTTGGCTCTGCATATCGATCCGATAATAAATGGTACAACTCATCAATTTTTCTTGATGAAACTCAAATGCTTATTTACCATAAAAATAATCTTGCTATGTTAGACAGGAGTCATTTTCATCAAGGTAATAGTATTGAGACTTATAAATCTCGAGGGGTTGTTTTCGGCATTCAAATGTGTCGCGAACTAGTATTTCCTGAACAATGGAAACTTCTTAAGCATCAGGGTGCACAAATCATATTTCATATTAATAATTCAATCAAAGTAAGTGATGAGGTGAGAAAACACTTGCTTATAGCAAGAGCATTTGAAAATCAATATTATATATGTAGCGTTAATAACGCTGACAAACCCCAGACAATGGCTTCTTATGTAATATCACCTACAGGAGAAGTCATATATGAGTCCACACCTCAAGAAGAAATAGAAAATACAGTGACTTTAGATCTAGTCCAAGTAGACGACACCTATTTAAGTCAAGAACGCTCTGATTTAGTAAAACTTGTGCTACTTGAATACAAAAATTAGCCCGTTATATCAATCTATTCGTCAATTCTCCGACCCGCAGGTCGGCTCGGGTGCCAGAGGGGAGAGTTGAACTCCCACGCCCTTACGGGCACAGGTTCCTAAAACCTGCGTGTATGCCAATTTCACCACTCTGGCTGCCGATAAATTATATCACGGCGACACTGATCAACTTATGTCGGCTCGGTGGGATATACCCCAACTACACCTTGTGGATTATATTCTGGAAGTAATGGTTCCTGGATTTCTGAAAGCGTTACATTCATGTCACTCACCAGTTCGTCTCTATAACTTTCATACATTTCAGAAGATAAATTTTTATCTCTCACCAATAACATCCTTGCTCCTCCTCGTGGATCAAAAAGAAAATGAACATGAAATTCATCGGGTGGGGGAGTATTTGTTTCATTCTCCACCACCTCTACGCATATACTCCTAATTTTTACCTGTTTTTCAGATAAGCCGTCCATTACCAGCATATCTTCAAGTACTGTATGCTGCGGATCATACCCAAGCGCCTCAATCAGGGGAGTTACGATTTCTTGACCTGGCTTTGTCCACCAATGGATGCGCATTGTCTCTGTATCCTGAGTAAAACGAATCTGATCGGCCGTTAGTGGGGTAGAGTAAGAAAGGGGATTTGGTATCTGATCTGTATCGATCACAGGCAAAAGTGGCTCTTCTATTGCGTCAAGTACTTCATTCGCGAGACTTGTAATCCGGCCAAATAAATGAGCATACGTGTCATCATCAACCCCAACGTTTTTAAGAATTAAAAAACCACTGTCGTCACTACCTTCGGTATCAACAAATACCCCTGCATAAACAACTAATGAACTATCTTCCTTCCCACCATTAAGCGCATATTCTGCCCTACGAAACGCTAATTCTCGCAAAGCCATTTGTTTTCTCGTGAGTCCCTTTATGAATAGAAAATCTCCAATAACTAAATCTTCATCGAATTCCTCAGTAAAATTCGTAATGTCAATGTTTCCCAATTCATCTGGATTTGCCCATCGCTGTTGGATGGGGGAGTGGTGGCGATCTTCGGTTCCGTTTGAATATCTCTCTGGATCAAACATGATGCAGGTATTTTACCAGAAAGTTATTTCGGGGGTACCTTATCGTAAACGGGGAATATTATATAATAGGTGCGAGGAAGGGTTCGAGAGTGGTTTAATCGGCACGCCTGGAAAGCGTGTGTGGCCGCAAGGCTACCGCGGGTTCGAATCCCGCCCCTTCCGCCAGCGGGATGAGAAGCATGGAACATTCCGAAGATTTAAGTTTTTTCTATATTTAGCGTACAGTATCATACAAACCCACTAACTATTTAAGAATCTCAAAAAAGACCTTGTTTAGATTGTCATAGCAATCTAAATGTAATATTATACTTTGTTAGCAGACAAACACATAATCTGCTAAAAATTATATAGGATGAAATCGATAACAGATTTAGATTGCTAACGAAGCTTAAAACCCCATAATCGAACAAACAAAATATACGACTTTGGAGCATTAGACTCGTACCTAGGCATTTTTCCGTAAGAAGTAACATGCTATCGCGGTAGTGACAGGTACCGCAACCACGATCCCACTACTACTAACCAATGTTCGTACAATCTCTGTGGCAATCACTTCCTGATTTATAACCTGTGCGTAGGAAAGGTGAGAATTATAGAATAGTAAAAAGAGGGGGAGGGAAGCACCGGCGTACACAAGAACTAAGGTATTAACGAGTGACGCCACATGATCCCGACCTACCGCCATAGCAGTCGTATACGCCTCCCGCATCTTCAGCCGGGGATTAGTTCGGTAGAGTTCCTGCACAATAGAGGCCTGAGAGATCGTGATATCGTTTAGCACAGCCATCGCCCCCACAATAAAACCGGCAAGGAGAATGCTTTTTAAGTTGAGAGCCGTCCCTTTTATAATCTCCACATAGAGAGCCTCTTCACTTGCAAATCCTGTTAATTTTGCAGCTTCCACAAACAGGAGGGAAAGGAGGGCGATGAGAAGAAGACAGACGAATGTGCCGCCTATTGCAACCGTTGTTTTTTTATGTAATCCGTGACTCAGGTAGAACGTGACAGGGATGATAAAAAACGCCCCAAAAAGGGAGATGAGGAGGGGATCGTTCCCAAGAAGAATATTCGGAATGATGAGCTGGCCAATAATCAAAAATGAGAAGAACATCCCCAGGAGAGAGGAGAGTCCCTGCCAGCGCGCAACAAGGATAATTAAAAAAACAAAAAGTGCGACGAGAATAAAAAGACTGGGCCTACGGACAAAATCAGTAATATAAACAGTGTCACCGGTCGGGGAGTGGTTTAAAGATATAACGACGTTGTCTCCTTTTTTGTAGGAAATGTCTGACACGGTTTTCACGGCAGAACTCACGACATACTCCCGACCGGCAAGGGAACCATTTTTTATTTGCACCGTCGTTGTGTTATTTCTTTCTATATTTTTAACAACCGCCTCCATGAGTTCTCCCTGCGACTGTGCTACGAGTGGAGTAGGGGAGAGGAGAAGGAAAAAAAATAGAGCTAAGAATATATATTTCATTGTTTGCAAAAGAGTAAAAAAGATTGTACCATAATCCACATGCCCAATAAAAACATCATTATAATCTCCCTAATTTCTCTTATAAGTATTATCGCTCTCCTCAGCTTCGTATACCTCATAACCAACGGAAGTGGGGGAGACACCACTATTTATCCTCAGGCAAAAACGCTAAAGAGTGATGACCATATCACTTGGTCACCCGCAAAAAAACATATCTTAACTGAGTATAGTGACCTCCAGTGTCCCGCCTGCCAAAATTTTCATTCCCTTCTTAAGTCTCAACTGGAAACTTCTGATACTATCAAAAAAAATGTTACATTCGTGTATCGACATTTTCCCCTTGATATGCACGTGCATGGGCGAGAAGCCGCATATGCTGCTGAGGCGGCCGGTAAGCAGGGGAAATTTTTTGAGATGGCAGACCTTATGTTTGATAGTCAAAAGCAATGGGAATCAAGTAATGATGTGAATGGATTTTTTCTCCAGCTTGCCCAACAACTAAATCTAAACCTCGATCAGTTTAAAAAAGATGCGAGCTCAGCTGAAGTAAAAAATAGAGTAGAGGAGGATTATAACGGCGGACTCAAACTGGGTATAAACGCGACTCCTTCTCTCTTTCTTGATGGTAAAAAAGTAGATCTCTCTTCATTTAGTAATTTTAAAAAACAGCTGACTAACCTTCAATAAATTGAATCGTACTCTATAAATGCTACAATTGTAGGTATGAATCAGATTGTCAAGAAGCAAACGGTTGTAAATGACCTTCTCATTACCTACTATGTGGGAGCGGGTAGTAAAAAAAATCCACCCATTCTCTTTTTGCACGGATGGCGATCTCAGAGTACCCTCTGGTTTTCAGTCGCAAGCCCGTTAGTTGAAACCGGACACACCTGCATACTTCTTGACCTCCCTGGATTTGGCGAGTCACAAAAACCAGGGAATCCATGGACGCATACAGATTACTGCGAACTAGTAACTGCTTTCTGTGAAAAGCTAAAACTTTCACCCATTGTGCTTATCGGCCATTCATTTGGGGGAAGTATCGGTATACGACTGGCGGCGAAATCACCCCACCTAATAGAAAAGTTACTATTAGTTGATAGTTCAGGTATACGCAAAAAAACTATTAAAAGATCAGTAAAACAAATAATTGCCAAATTTCTCAAACCAATTTTTCTCATGCCATTTCTCCGTCCTATTAAAATGAAAATATACCAACGCATGGGAGCTGAAGATTATCTTGCAACACCTGAACTACAGCAAACATACCTCAATGTGATAAAAGAAGACCTCACCCCTCTCCTTTCACAAATCTCTACTCCTACTCTTATCCTCTGGGGAGAGAACGATAAAGAGACACCAGTGTCTTTTGCAAATACTATGCACAACCTCATTCCTCATTCGCAGCTTCGCGTATTTACCCAGACTGGTCACTTTAGTTTTTTGGATAAACCAAAAGAGTTTGTAGACGCTGTTGAAAAATTTATAGAAAAAGATGCACTATAATCCGATTACATCAGTTTTCTACCAAACTTACCTCCTTCAACTTGAGGAATACAACCTTAAACGATTTAACGCAGTAGTGCAAATGAGCGCGGGTAAAACTCCCACGCACCTTCGTAAACAAATCATCTGGACTCCTAAATTAATCGGCGTTTTCGCGCTGGCCCATTTCTATCGATTACTATTTGCACTTGGCATCGCGTTATTTTTCTTCCCCCTCACAGGATTATTTTTCGCAGTCGTTGTCTTCATTGGTTTCATGTATATTTCAGCGCTCCTCTTTTTTCTACCTTTGACTCTCGCACTTTATACAATCTCACCCGTTGACACCCTGGTAAAAAAATCCCTCATCAACTCCGCAAAAAAGAAACTTGAATCCTATCAGGATCTAAAAATTATCGGCATTGCGGGCAGCTTTGGAAAAACAACAATGAAGGAAGTATTGGCGACAGTGCTTGCTGAAAAATTTATCGTATTGAAAACACCAAAAAATATCAATACTCCTCTGGGAATTAGCCGACAGATTACTACAGAACTTAACCACAACACTGAGATCTATATCGTGGAGATGGGGGAGTACTACCCAGGCGACGTTGCAACAATTTGCGCGATAACACCCCCACACGTTGCGGTTGTAACGGGGATTAACGAAGCGCACCTTGAAAAAATGGGAACGATTGAAAATACTGTTAAAACGATTTTTGAGATTGTAGAAAATAGTAAACCTGATAGTACGGTAATCCTAAACGGGGACAGTCCGCTTGTTGTGAAAAATTATAAGCAGTTTGTGGGTAATCGAAAGGTACTATTTTTCAGCAAACAAAATCCAACCGTAACATTCCATACCGATACGCTGAGTATTTCCTTCGAAATTACCCAAAAAGGGAAAGATCCTATAAGGGTACAAACAAAAATACTCGGCGAGTATATCGTCGGCGATATTCTGGCTGCGTTTGAAATCGGACAACTCCTTGGGATGACTCTCGCGGAGATGAGTAGGGGAATGGCACGTATTCAGCCCGTTGAACACCGACTGCAGCCAATCTATAACGCGTCAACAGATGTATTGGTTATTGATGATAGTTATAACGGAAATCCTGATGGAGTACAGGAAGCTATCAAAGTGCTCTCTTACTTTAAACGACGTCGTAGGGTGTTTATAACACCTGGGCTTGTTGAGACAGCTGAAAAGAACCGTGAAATCCACTATACTATCGGTAAAGAATTGAGTGCTGTCGCGGATAAAGTAATACTTATTAAAAACAGTGCAACACCCTATATTAGTGAAGGTTTACTCGAAAACGGATTTAAAAAAGAGGATATTATATGGTTTGAAAGTGCTAAAGAAGCACACAGCCGACTTGGCGAGATTATCAAACCAAAAGACGTCGTTTTGTTTCAAAACGACTGGCCAGACAATTATTTTTAATTCCCCCATATGAAAACTGTTGGAGTTTTTTTCGGATCACGAAGCGCTGAGCATGATATTTCAATCATTACCGGACAGCTCATAATCTCAACCTTAAAGAAAATGAATTATACCGCCATTCCCATTTACATTGATAAAAAAGGCGGATGGTTTATTGGGCCTGAGCTTGGCAGCTTAAAAACATTTACCGGTGAAACATTTAACCTCCTTTCCAAAAAACTGGGTGAATATTATCTTGATCTGGAAAAATCTTCTGGAAAAATGGTTTTTAAGCAAAAAGGCGTACTCGGTAAAGAAGTTATTGTTGAGTTGGCATTTCCCGCGCTCCATGGCACCTACGGTGAGGATGGAACTCTCCAGGGATTATTTGAGATGATAAATATTCCCTATGTGGGTTGTAATGTGATGTCCTCAGCAATTGCGATGGATAAGGTTCTCACTAAACAGGTATTCATGGCAAATAACATTCCCACGCTTTCCTTTGTTTCCCATACCAAACAAGACTGGCTCCATGATAAAGATCGGGTAGTCACTGAGGTTAAACATGCCCTTACATGGCCTGTAATTATCAAGCCTGCGCACCTTGGCTCCTCAATTGGCATTTCTATCGCTAAAAACGAGGAAGAGTTGGAAAACGCACTGGAGGTAGGTTTTCACTACGACGAAAAGGTATTAACAGAACAGTGTGTAAAGGATCTCTCAGATATCACCTGTGCTCTCCTGGGAAATGAAAATCCTAAGGCTTCACTTCTTCAGGAATCAACCTATGAGAAAGACCTTTTTTCCTATGAGGATAAATACTTGAATGACGGCGGAGCACAGCTGGGGAATGCGAAAAAAAACCTTCATATTCCCGCACGACTTGATGATAAAACAACAATTGAGATTCGAGAAACTGCCGTCAAAATTTATAAAGCCTTTGAATGCTCAGGTATCGCACGCGTGGACTTTATTTATGATAAAAAAGCAAAAAAATATTACGCGAGTGAAATTAATCCATTGCCTGGCACCCTCTATCACCATTTATGGAAAGATAGTGGGGTAGAGCTTGAAGAAGTAATCTCTACCCTGCTTACCCTTGCGCAGGAGCGTCACAAAGATAAACAGCTCGTAACCTACACCTTTCAATCCGACATCCTCAAACACGCCGGTTCAATCAAACTTCAGTTAAAAAAATAACGTTCTTACTAAGCTCTTACCTTTCTATTATTGTTTTGTAATATCACAGATTTACAATGTTTCTATCTTTTACAATTCTTGATCTTTACCACTCATACTGGAGTAGTTAACTCCATAAAAAATATAGTGAAGTACATAGGATTGTAAATCACCAAAAGTCCTCTTTTCTTAAGAGGACTTTTTTTATATCCTCAGACCTCCCAACAACACAGTTTTCCTTGTAGACTATAGTTTACAAGGACCATATATAGCTCCCATGTTTTTCAATGACCTTAAATGGCGAATTATAGAGCATAAACCCACTGCCCTAGTTTCTTTTTTAAAGAAAAAACGGGGTAGAGGAGTATTGGGCCTTTTGTAGCAATCTAAACCTAAATTTACCCCTCTCGAAAATAATCTTATAATATGGGGAAAAACCAAAATCCAGCGGAGAATAAAAGCATACATTTTTAGAGAATAGAATACACAATAGGGAAGAAATAAAGAAATAATTACATAGGTATCACGCACCATAAAAAACGTAATTTGACCACTTCTCCGGCAGGTTTGAGCTATAACGTCGTAAAAGATTCATTTTACGACGTTACCTCCCTTTCTCCTCTGCGGTAAATTCGTCTCATTTTTCTCTGTCGATCTATAACGTGGCCAATACTAGTGACAGAACTTGTAGCGAGAAGAGCTGTTGGAATTTATTTGCACCATTAATAAAATACAATTCGCACACTCTTCACTAGATCCTCGCTATTTTTGCGAATGTTCTTACTTACTGTCATAGCCACTTCCACTCTCTCGCCAGGCGCGGTAGGACGTCGTAATTTAGACTATTATAACGCTCTAAATAATCGATTTTATGGCTAAATTCTACTGACATGGCAACACAACTATATCAAAGTAGAAGCCCTTCGGCACTTATCCACACGAAATGATAGAGACCACTTTGGATGAAATTTAGAGCGTTTTAACGCTCTAAATCATATGTTCTTATCTGGTAGCTATCTGAATTTACACGTATTTATAACCCTATAGTATTTTTCACGTTCGTTCCTCTACTTTACTATAGGCCAATCCCTCACGTCCGTTTCCTCCTCCCCTCTCCTCTACTTAGATGGCCTCCCTTATTTACCACTGGAGAGATAACAATACAATTGCGCATACAAAACAAATCACAAAAACATATTCACGAATAGTTTGTGAAAATAATTTTTGCTCGATGTAATGGTATAAGAGACCACATACACTGTAGTACACTGCCGTAATAATGAGGGCGGCAATTGAAAGTTTTATGGGTATAAACGATAAGACAATCCCCAGTTGCACCACAAGCGTACTAATAAAAATACTGTAGTGGATAAGATTTCGCTCAACAAATACTTTAGGCCGCACACTCCACAAAACCTGAAGACTTAATAAAAACGTAATAATAAACATGAGGAGGCCATTTAAGAAAGGGTTCAGGTGAAACGCGAACATGACACTTGCCGCAAGAAACATCACAAATGTCTGATAAAAATAATTCACAGAAAATGCGGCACGATACAACTGCAAGCTCTTTTCTACTCCCACATTAAAAATATTTGAGGTGAGTAACATTGCGTAGAGTGAAAATCCATAAATAATAATGAAGGGAAGCCGGGTGAGCCAACGCACAGGAAACAGGAGGTAGAATAGGTAAAAAACAATAGTAAACATAACAGGCATGAGAAACAGAAGGAGCCACTCAATCCCCTCTATCCCCTGCAGTACTGAGAAGTACGTTACCCCATAGGAGAGAATAAATAGAAGGGGTATTAAAAATATTGCTTTATCAAAGAAAAAAAATGTAGCGATGAACATAACCGCGGTCATTATAAGAGCGCTCACCACAAAGCGGATTCGCTTCTCAATTTGAGAAGAAGTTCTATAAAAATTTTTATTGAGAGCCGTGAGAAGGAGCATACGGATTGAGTTTATTATACCTTGACAAAGATCAAAAATAAAATATACTTACTTCATCATGAATGATCTCGATGTTCTTGCCCAGCAGGCAGTTGACGCCGCGATTAACCAAAAGTGGAAAGACGCGCTCAGTTTCAACGAAAAGATTGTAAAACTCGATAGTAAAAATTTAGCAGCAACCCTTCGCTTAGGATATGCATACCTGCAGCTAAAAAATAATAAAGAAGCAAAAAAGTATTATCAAAAAGCGCTCCGCATTCAACCAAAAAATCACGTTGCCCTAGAAAACCTCGAGCGAATTAGTGTGCTGGGCATGAGACGATCTAAAAAAACTGCCGACGATCATGGCGCATTGAACCCTGCGCTCTTTTTAGAGATACCCGGAAAAACAAAAAGTATATCGCTCGTGAACGTGGGACAAAAAAAAGATCTCGCAGAACTTCGCATTGGACAGGAAATGATCCTTCAACTGAAAAAGCGTAAAGTTGAGGCGCGCACTAAATCTGATAAATACATTGGTAGTTTGCCGGATGATCTTTCCAAACGACTCATTTTTTTCCTCAAGGCAAAAAGCAAATACCTCGCGTATGTAAAAGAGGCAAGTTTAAACCGAGTGGTTATGTTCATTAAAGAAGAGTCTAAGGGTAAAAAAGTTGCAAACTTTCTCTCCTTTCCACAAAACTCTCAGTCTAACATGGATAAGATTAGTGACGAATCACAACCTGCGGCAGGAGATGAGGATGATACGGAGGAGGACGAGTGGGAAGGGGTTGGACATGAGTTAGCGCATGAGGAAAAAGAAGAGCATCTCGTGGATATTCATCACGAAGAGGAAGAAGTTGAGGAATAATGGGTTACTTTATCTTTCATAAAGAGTATTGTGCCTTTGATCTTCCGGTTCATGAGCATTTTTCGAATCTCATCGGGCACATCAAGATCTTTCATAGACCGCGCGGCTAAGATAAGCGAAACAATAAATAGCCCGATAAATATATATATCATACGTTACTGAACCTCCCAATCTCTCTCCAGATTCCCGAGTACAAATAGTATATCATAGACTCCTGTGTCGGCCCGAATGAGTGAACAGTGAAAGAAATCTGCCAAATCGCGAGCACTTTTTGAGACCTGGGTACTATTTTCCCGTACCACGCAGGAGGCGCTACTCATACCACCTGCAGTTACATCCGCCACCCGAATACCATTCCCTTCAATGATATCCCCTAGTCGTGCTGCGGTAGTATATGACTTATGATACTGTATCTGTATGTTTTTCTGTTCATTTCTATATGCTTTTTGATAAAACAAACCTTGTGACTGTTTAGAGTTGTAGTCTGCCAGCGTCGTGAAATCCTGAGGCCGCTTACCAACTAAGTGAAGGGCACTGTAGAGACGATCAAAAAATCCCGCGTTTGACGAAAGAAAAAGCAATTCACGCAGTGAAGGAGGAGACGCTACCTGTGCCCCCTGCTCTCCGTAGTAAATCGCGCCATGCGCGGTATAAAAATAAAAATCAACAAATGAGGCAGTGGCTACGCTAAATGTTTTTTGAAAAAGCACAGGCTTTTTCTCAAGATCAACCAACTTCCCCACCGCCCCAATGCGATAGGATTGATACCCGCCGGGAACTTGTACCTGTGTATCGGGAGAAAAAACAACTGCGTAGTTGAGGTCTTGGGTAATACCCATGGAATAGTAGGTTGTTTTTGGTCCGTACACCAGCACGTTAATACGTTCTTTGCCAGAAAAAAAAAGAGAGCGACGAAGACCAGTGGTGACAACAATTGCTATTAAACAAACCACGAAAACAGCAACTATTCGGTAATAATTTTTTTTCATACCCTAGAATCCTTGGGTAACTTTAAAGTGGTGTAGCTTTTTTACGATATCCTCTTTAGAAAGTTTTTTAATGAGGAATAATTTTCGAATAATTGAGAGCGAGGCTTCAACCTCTGGTTGCACCACTATATGGGCGCCGAGGTCACGCATACGCTGTTGGTGTTCAGTTTTGTGTACTCGACTAATAATGTAGATTCGTGAATTAAGTCGCTTAGCGTTTAAAATAATTGCTTCCTGCGCGTACTTATCAGGAACGACAATCACCACTGCCACTGCGTGTTCAAGTTGGGCATAATCAAGAATATCAATATCACTGGGATCACCATAAATAATCGGAATCCCCTCTCGTTTTGCTTTTGAGACTGAGTGATAGTTGTAGTCGATTGCAATAAAGGGCACATCCGCAAGCATAAGGGCACGCCCAATATGTGAACCAATGCGACCGTATCCACAAATTACGACATGATTTTTAATGGTAAGTTGATCGAGTGGTGAACGATCAGTATCTAACGTTGTGTGAATAAATGTTGCAAATGGAGGGGCGAATTTTTTCAAAAATGAACGAATTGAGGTGAATAACGTCTCTTTATTGTTTATAGCAAAAGGGGTAAGGGTGAGGGTGGTAAGTACGGTTGCGATGAGGAAAAGATACTCTTGACTCGTAATAATTTTATTTCCATAGGCAAGAGATAGAAGAATAAAAGCGCTTTCACTAATCTGAAACAGGTATAGAGCGAGGGTAAATGCGATACGAGAGTTGAAACGAAAGTACACAAACACACCCAAGAGGACGAAACTTTTGATAAGGATCACGAGAAGACTAAACAAGAAAATTGCGGGAAGTAATCCAACTACATTTGTAACTTGAATTGTGGTTCCAATGAAAATAAAAAAAATTGTAGCTAAAAGATCGCGAAACGGGCGAATTTGGGAAAAAATATGGTGATGCTCTGTCGTCTGAGATACTAAAACTCCTGCAACATATACGGCAATGAGAATAGGTACGTGAAACGAGGTAGCAACAAACCCAACGAAGAAAATAAATATAACAATGAGAAGATTGAGAAGTTCAACTGACTCTCTCCCCACCCGGTCAAATAACATTGGCACCAACCTTTTTCCTCCATACACCATTATCGCGAGAATAACTCCCGCCTCAGCTATACCCCAAAAAACTTTTGTGATAACGTATCCTACTGAGGTTGTCTGACTTGTAAGCGTCGTAAAAATAATTACTAACGGTATAAACGCAAGATCTTGAAACATGAGGGTACCGAGTGCAAGTTCGCCCACAAATGAAGACTCCTCTCCCCGCTCTTGGATGATTTTGGCAATGAGTGAGGTTGAAGAGGAGGTAAACGCAAGACCAATGAGCATGGCCTGGAGAGATGCGAAGTGAAAAAGCATACTCAGAAGCGCAATCAGTATGCTCGTACAGAAAATTTGTAATAAGCCACCTAAAACTATGTAGCGCTTCAGGGGAATAATTTTTTCAAAATTAACCTCAAGTCCAATGGTGAACATGAGAAGGATTATCCCAAATGAGGCAAAGTTACTAATGATCTCCCGTGTGGCAAGTTCGTGAGAAAAATTTCCTAAAACAATCCCGGCCAGAATAAATCCGATAATGGGAGGAAGGTGGAGACGCTTAAAAATGTATCCAAACACAAAGGGTACAAGGAGAAACAGCAAGACATTTGAAAATACTACAGGAGAAACACTACCCATGTATATATCATACTATAACCGTCAATTATTTACGTATTTTGCTCTCACACTCAACGCAGTAACGAGCCTCAGGAATAAGCTCTAATCGCTTTCTTAAGATTGCTTTATCACAACGCTCACAGTAGCCATAACGGTTCTTCTGAATTCTTTCAAGCGCAATATCTATGTCTTTAACCCGCGTGCTCATCTCATGTATCTCAGCCTCAATCGTATCATGACCAATCTGCTCACGCGCATCAGTATCAATGGCCGCATTGTCATTTGCATGATCAGGATCAGCAAATGGATCACCTTTTTTCAGCTCTTTAATTTGATTGAGGATTTTCGCCTTCTCCTCTTTTAATTTTTCCGCTTGCGCTGCTACGAATTTTTTGTCCATACGAAATAAGAGAACTTCTAACCACTTCGGATTTTCCTAATAACAAACCCCTAAAATAGTATAGGAAGTAAAAGGTAAATGTCAAGAGCAACGTAAGTGAAAAAAATGAATTCACACTTTTATAATGTGCAAATGCGGTGTGAGTAGACTTTAACGGATCAAAGAAAAAATAGATAAAACTGAGAGCCCACCAAAAAAAGTAAAAATTAAACCCGCGTGTGTAGATTTGACGCCGAATCGCAAAAAGCAGTCGGTAGGCAATGTAGGCTGCAAGGAAGAAAAGAATACTTTCATACAGACTGGTAAGATTACGCGCGCCATCTAATCCTGCGTATTTGATGGCGAGAGGGTATTTTGTTTTACTTCCCACCTCTACTCCGGAAAAAAACCCACCCAGTTTGCCAAGCGCAATTGAAAAAAGGAGTGGTGAAATAAAATAATCGACCACCTCTAAGAATTTCATTCGTCGGGAAACCGTGTAGAGCGCCAATCCGGCGAAAAAGCCAGCAACACAACCATAAAGAGATAATCCAGGGTATCCATTAATGAGGAGAAATTTTAAGATATCAAACCCAAACTTATCAAAATTAAGAATCACATGCACAATACGACCAACGAGCAGTCCGAAACCAAGAGACATAAATAAACTATCAAACACATCCTCTTCTTTATATGACGTAAGACGGATATTTTTCCATAAGAGAAATGCTCCCCAAAAAAGCGCGAGTACGAGAAAAACCCCAAAGGTGTAAATTTTTATGAACTTTAAATCAAGTAAAATAGGCAACATGCTAGAAATAGTATAGCAAATGACGTGTTACAATCTGTATTATATGTTTCAGAATCGTTATAGAATTCTCCTATTCCTCTGTTTCCTCGGTGCCTTTGTACTCCGAATTTCCGGCATTGATTGGGATCAAGGATTTCACCTTCATCCAGATGAGCGGATGCTTGTGATGGTGGCAGACCGCATTCAGTTTTTTTCCCAACTCAATCCTGATTTTTTTAATTACGGCACACTTCCCCTCTATGTATTAAAAGGAACTGCACAACTGCTTGATGGCGTTTTCTTCACCCATTTCGCAAATTACAATGGTCTCCTCTATCTCGGACGATTTCTCTCAGTTCTGGCTGATATGGGAGTACTGTTTCTTCTCTACCGCATAAGCTCACTCCTCTTCACCGACCGAAAGCTTATGTTGGTTCCAGTAATTATTTACGCGACAGCGGTATTTCCCATACAAAACAGCAATTTTTTTGTAGTTGATACGTTTTTAAATTTTTTTGTGACGTTACTGCTGTATTGGATAGTAACTTATCGCAAGCACACCTCGCGGGTGTATTTATATATCGGTATTACGTGCGGCGCCATACTCGCAACCAAAGTGACTGGAATTATTTTTGTCGCAGTTACTTACTGTGTTATTCTCATCTTGTCATTCCGAGCGAAGTCGAGGAATCTCCGACGGATGTCGGAACCTCGCATTCGCGAGAGATCCTTCGACTCCCCCTCCGAATCGGAGGGTTCGCTCAGGATGACAATCCTCTTTATAAGCATAACTCTCCTCTCCTTTTTTCTCTTCATGCCTTACGCATTTATAGAACATACACGCTTCCTCAATGACATTCTTTTACAAAGTAAAATGAACAGCGATCCATACATCTTTCCCTACACCCTTCAATACGTTGCGACTATTCCCTACCTATACTACATAAAAAATATATTCCTCTGGGGCTTAGGACCAATCATGTCCCTTTTTGCATTCCTTGGTATCGCAGCCGCATTCATTAAGATTTGGAGAAAGAAATTAAGTCCACAATTTGCAATTATATTTCTTTTTTATCTCGTATATTTTTTAATAATCGGGAGAAGTGCGGTGAAGTTTATGCGCTACATGCTTCCCCTCTATCCCCTGTTTGTAATTCTTGCCGCCGATGGCATTCATCAGGTTGAACACTATATTGCAAATAAAATATTTGCACGAAAATTCTCGCCTCGCCTAAACCAAACACTTCTCGTCGTCCCCCTTGCCCTATCGCTTGTCTGGACAATCTCATTTACAGCAATTCACAACCGAGATAACACCCGTGTTATAGCAACGCGGTGGATTTTAAAAAATATTCCGCCAGGATCAACGATTGGGGTGGAACACTGGGATGACCGGTTGCCGCTTACCAATTCAGACAACTATCGCGTCGTAGAACTTCCTCTCTATGATTTACCAGACGACAACGTAAAGTGGCAGTCAGTCGAGCAGAAACTAAATACTGCAGATTATCTCATCATCGCCTCAAACCGTTTGTATGTGCCTTTGCAAAAACTTGCGGATTGTAGAAAGTATAAAGTCTGTTACCCCCGCACCGCAGAGTATTATAGCAACCTCTTTAGTGAAAGAAATGTCATTGCGAACCTGAGCGTGGCGAAGGTGAAGCAATCTAGTTTAAATGAGATTGCTTCGTCGTCTACGACTCCTCGCAATGACAAAGAAGAGAAAGTTTTTCAAAAAGTCGCTGAGTTCACCTCCTACCCCACACTACCATTTATTAATTACGAACTACGAGATGATGCGGCTGACGAATCTTTTACTGTGTATGATCACCCGAAAATCATGATTTTCAAAAAAAATGGCGTGAGGTAGTTGGTGGATTCGGGTCCACACTACCCCACGCCCTGATGGTATTACTTACAGAATTATTCGCCCGCTTGCTGCCGCACCTCTGTAAGCAAACTCACGATGCCCTCGAGCTTTCTGGCCAATTCCCGAGCATGAAAGTTTGCATTGGATGCCCAACGCTGGAGTTGAACGAGGTCCTGCCCGTTGTGGAGTGCGCGTTCGAGACTAAGCATATCGCCAGCAAACAGACCGAATGCTTCTGTACTTGGCATTTTCTCCCGACACTGTTCGAGAAGAATTTTAGTAACTATCACCTTTTCACCTCCTTCCGCTTCGAGATTTAGGATGTGCTTTTGCCGTCAAGTTCTCCGAGCCGACGCCTAATCACGCTTTTGGCTCCGGCGAGGTGCATAACTATTTCTACGCTTGCCGGATCCTCAACGGCGAATACTTCCTGTATGACCTCCTCTATTTTACTTTGCAGTCTCTCCAGTTTCAGACCTTGTAGCCTCTTTGTACTCGTTGCCATCATTTCTCTCCTTTTTTGAGCCGACGTTCTTTAGACTAACTTGTCTGCTTAATGATGTCGAGAATTGCCTCGACGAGGCCGACAATGCGTATCGGTATCATGCTGATCAGGATCCCAATTGCGGCGAGCACCACGGCGATAGTAACTGTTTGAAGATGCTTGTGTACCATCACTCTCCTTCTTTTTATTCAAGTGCGAATTCCTGATTGGCATTATACCATGCCATAAAAAAAGGCGCCGGTTTGAGGCAGAGTGAAAGCGTCACCCTGCAAAAAACGCAGCGCCAAACCTTGGAATCAGGAGTTTGTCGCGATAAAGATTTCCATATAGGTATCGAGCTCATGCTTGAGCCACCACCATAGGGTAGCGACCTCGCAGATGAACCCAACAATGACCCACAGGAAGAAAAATTCCGCGGGCAGGCCGAGCGAGACCATGAGCGCAGCGAAAATAAACGCCATGCCTACGCAGATGGCACCCACTACGAGTAAGGGAAGAAGACTGATTGCAACGATTATGACGATGTCCACGATGTTCCTCCTCATGAACCAACCTGTGCCTTCCGCCGACCAACGTCGTGAATAGCCCGATCCACTGCTTCTCGTGCAGCAATTGATCGCTGCAGTCGCAACTTTCTAGACTCTGGCGTTTCAGCCTGATTTAGCTGTTCAAGCAGAGATAAAAGTTCCTTTACCATCGCTCTCACTAGCGGCGAAGGCATTGGAGGATTCGATTCACCATCACTGCCCGCAGTTGTAAAACGTAGGCAGTATGTGGCAAGTTCCTTACAGAGTTAGATCATTTGTAGAATATCGGCCTTAACCTCTGTAGACCGCTCATCATTGTCCATCTCCCCCCTCCTCGTTTCAAATTTTCAAGGTTGGGGTTATTATAGCAAGTTTGTGAAAGAAGTATTGTTCGTAGAAAATGTGTGGTGGGGTTGAGAGTGTTCCGTAGAGTGGAACAACCTCTTCCCCACCATGTGGGATTACTCCTTCTCGTCGCCCTCGACCAGTAGTCCTGCGATCGTAGCAAGACCGAAGACGCTGATACCCCCTGCTGCCGCAAAACCATGCCATTCGAGCAGGCTGAGGTCTTCTACCTTGCCCTTTCGCCAGAGAACAATCCAGTGTCCAACTGCGGCCAGGGCAGCCAGTAGAACTGCAAAAAAAGTAACCACCTCTGCTATCTCGACGGCTTGCGACTCAGTCGACTGCGATTGACGTGACATGACCTTGTCCTTTCTCACCAAGTTTGACTTGTCACGGCAGTACGAGCGAAAAGCTTATAGGCGGCTCCTTGAGGCAATTTCGTCGAAAATGCGTTCTATCCGAGGACCGACTGCCCTCACAAATGGTTGCAACAAAGCTAGTCCTTCCTTAATTGCAGGTTCGTCAGTACTCAGGGAAAGCGCGCAAAGCTCTGCCATCGCTCTCAATATGTTGGTGAGCTCTTTCAGCTCTTTGATCCGTGCTGCCAAAACATCAGGATGCTGATCGGACATCATCTATACCCTCTCCCAGAGTTAATGTGCTTTTCCGGCGTGCAAGTGAGCCGGTTAAGGTAATTCGTGTGGGAATTATAGCAACTTTTTGCAGAAAGGTCAATTTTATAGGATATTAGAGAAATCTTTTTACCAAGCCCAGAACCCCCTGCTTCCAGCCGGCAGTGTGGGTCACACCCGCAGGGTGCGATTTAATTTCTGAGTAGTTTTCTAAGTACCATTTATACGCCTTTATGAGCGCTTCGGCATTTGAATATTTTGGTTTCCAGTCAAGCGTTTTGACAATTTTGTTTATCGAAACAAACGAGTCTTTATCTGCGGTCTCATACACCCATTGATAGAGTGGTGAAAGATGAAGTAGTTCAAAAAATCTGAGGACCAATTTCAAGGGAAGGGATGGAATGGGTAAAACTTTTGATCCTGATTGAGCAAAGGTAAAAAGTGCAGTAAGATCTTTTTTAACAGTGGTAAATTCCTCGGCCCCAATATTAAAAACATCGTTTAGTTTGTCATTGCGAGGAGCCGTAGGCGACGCGGCAATCTTGTTTAAATGAGATTGCTTCGCTTCCTGCCTACTGGCAGGAGCTCGCAATGACATCTGGATTCCCGCTTTCGCGGGAATGACAGTTGATTTGTCTATAAATAAATACACTACCTCTACTAAATCGTCCACGTCCAGTAATTGATACCGATTATTTCCAGATCCAAACACCGGAATTTTTTTCCCGTCATGTACCCAATCAAATAAAATCTCAAACACACCGAGGCGGCCAGTCCCTACAAATGTTTTCGGTCGAAGAATAGTAACAGGTAGGCCTTTCTCAATAAAACTGAGACACAACTCCTCTGCTTGAATCTTTGACTCCCCATACGGTCCAACTCCCTGCAGTGGATCGGTTTCCACAATTGGATGTTTTTTCGGAATACCATAGACTGCTGTGGATGAGATGTGGATAACTCGTTTTATTTTATGATGTAATGAAGCTTCTAAAACATTTTTTGTCCCCTCAATATTTACCGAATAAATATCCTCTTTTTTCCAGAGAGGTAACGCTGCGGCGCAGTGAATAACTATGTCGTGTCCTTTTATGAGTTTGTCTATTTTTTTTGCATCGCGAATATCCGCAATTTCCAACTTAAAACTTCCCTCATACTCATGAGAGTCAAAATTATGGACATCTACTAAGGTGAGATCAAACTTTTTCTTTTGAAGATACTGCGCCAGGTGAAACCCCAAAAACCCGGCTCCTCCGGTAATAAGTATTTTCATATTTCAATACTATAATGTATTTTACGCAAAAAAATAGGGTGACTAAAAAGGTAAATACGCGAATACGGTCGCGCACACCTCCCCAATCACCCCCGATATTCTAGGATGAAGCTTTCGCTGCCGCTCTCTTCTTCATAAATAGATCAAGATATAATTCGCACCTATCCATCTGACGTCTAACACTGGAAAGAAGGACATCTTGTAGGTCAGCTTCTGCGAGAAGCTGCATTGCCAGTTCGGAAAACAGGCCATTCAGCCTTCCGAAGAGATGTCTGATTTTCCCGATGGAGTCATCGATGTGTGACACCACCATCTCAGTCAAATAGAGATCCACTGCTGAAATCGCCACCTCGACGATTGACTTGACCATGCCGTTACCGATGGTAAGAATAGTGGGAGTCAGTGTGATATCACTACCACAGACAGACACTCTTCCCCATGAGGATACGAGCTCGTTTGCTACCCACAAACTGCTCTCCGCGAGCTCGTAGCTTGACTGAGTATGAGTACCACTCGTAGACATACGATTACTCCTCCTTGCTGTAGTGCGAATGAGTTTTTGATTCTGAGAAAACGCGTGCTTCCTCCTTTCAAAGTTCTCTTTCATTCTACCAAAAGCGTGCTTACGCTCCCGGTTGAGTAAAAGGTTTAGATTATTATACCAGACTAACCATAGTGAAGTTTTTTTAGTGTTACAATAATAACTGTTATAAACTTCTCCTCTTTCCAAGAGGAGTACCCCGAAGGGGGGAGGTGTTTTTTCAAAAAAACACCCCGGTCCACGATCCTACGGATCGGGACCACCCCTCTTAGGAAAAGGGGATAAATATGATAGACAAATTCAAAGAACGAGTGCTTGCGTTTGACATTCGTAAACAGGAAAAGAAGATTATAATGATTTTTTGTACCTCACTTCTCTTGTATGTTGTGTTCATCTTCTATGCAGACAGTAAAAAAATCTCCCACGTTGCCCAGCTGTTTGACTGGTCACTCATTCCCCTCCTCTTAGGACTCACTCTTCTCAACTACTTATTCCGCGCAATCCGTTTTCACTTTTACCTCAAAGAGGTGGGAATTACTATTTCAGCCTGGGAAGCATTTACTATTTTTATGTCAGGACTCTCTATGACTGTCACCCCCGGAAAAAGTGGTGAGATTGTAAAAGCATACCTGTTAAAACGGACTATTGGCACGCGCTTCTCAGAAGTAATTCCCTTATTAATCTTTGAACGGGTAACTGACGGCATTGCGATGATTATTCTTGCCTTGGGCGGCATTTTTATGGTACAAAACGCGACATTGTTTCTCATCTGTGCCACAATCTTTGTACTTTTATTTATCCTTTTTATAAAAATCGAGACGGGCATTGTGAGTCTTGTTTTTCGGCTGGAAAAATACTTTCCTAAGTTTAAACTCCTTGAATTTTTTACCACATTCTTTCATAACGCCCAAAAACTCATAACTGTCAAAGCCCTCACAGTTGGCATTGGGCTTGGCATGATTGCCTGGTTTTTTGAAGGCCTCTCCCTCGCTATCCTCGTCTCTCATTTTACCCACAGCACTTTATCCGTTACCCTTTCCCCGTCTCTCTTTATCTTCTCCTTCTCCTCAATTGCTGGATTTTTTGTACTCATTCCCGGCGGCATTGGAGTTGCAGAAGGGTCGATTACCTATTTTCTTACCTCACTTTTCCATCTGGGGCTTCCCCAGGCTATTTTTATAACCCTCCTCTTTCGATTTCTCACCCTATGGTTTGGTGTTTCACTCGGTCTCGCATTTCTCGTTTGGTATGTACGCTCCCATCTGGTAAAATAGAGATATGCAACCCTCAATTCGAGATTTTAAACTCGCCAAAATCTTTCTCAACCATTCAGTAAAACTCAAGCCAAAGGAAAAAGTTCTCATTACGACCTCAGACTCGGGTGCGTTTCCTTTAGTCAAAGCAACCTATATTGAAGCGTTGAAAATGGGTGCGTTTCCCGTGATTGATACCCAGGTTGACTACCAGATTGGACGAAACAATATGAGTGGTCTCCTCTATCAATTTTTTAAGCACGCTAACGACTGGCAGCTCACCTACGCTCCAGAAGAAATACTGAACGCAAAAATCGAGTGGGCCGACGCGTTTGTGCGAATCGTAGCACTCGATAATACCCAAGAACTGAGCCAAATTTCCCAGGAAAAAATTCTCACGCACCGAAAAGTAAGTATGCCGTTTTTGGAAAAGATCGTGGACAAGGATCGCTGGATCCTGACCTACTACCCCACAAACGCAATGGCACAAGACGCGGGAGTATCACTTGATTGGCTTCTAGATTTTTACTACAAGTCATGTATTGTGGACTATAGTAAAATGGACCGTGATTTAAAAAAAATTGAACGAAAATTAGATGATGGAGCGCAGGTGCACATCATTGGCACTCGTACAGATCTTACTTTTTCAATTAAAAATCGCCTTGCACAGGCTGCAGCGGGTGAACGAAATATTCCCGACGGTGAGGTGTTTATAGCACCAGTACATGAGACAATTAATGGTACCGTTTACTTTGACTTCCCCACGGAGTACACGGGCGGTGAGATGAATGGTATTCACCTTACCTTTGAAAAAGGAAAAATTACGAAAGCAAAAGCCGAGATAGGAAATGCGAATTTGCAGAAAATTCTCAATACAGATCCGGGAGCGCGATCACTCGGTGAACTCGGGATTGGTGCAAACTATAATATTAAACGAGGCATGAAGAATACACTTTTTGATGAGAAAATCGGCGGCACTATTCACCTAGCCTTGGGAAGATCATATAAAGAAGAGCGTGGTGGAGCTCCAACGGGAGGCAATATCTCCGCAATCCACTGGGATATTGTGAAGGATATGCGTAAAAAAGGTTCAGTCCTTATGATCGATGACAAGCCACTTCTGAAAGAGGGAAAATTTTTAGTCTGACCGTTTGGCTTGCATGTACTTCTTCCCGTGGCCGACTGTGGTATTGATTGGCACATTCTTCTTACACATCGGACAATCTTTCTCCTCAAAGGCTTGCGCCGGAAAGATACTAAGCGCAGTAAAAGGCGCGCCAATTGTCTCCGCGGTTACCCCTTCTGGATTGCGATTAATCATCACTCCCACACCCACTACTTCCCCACCCGCACTTTTTACACTCCTGACCACTTTCTGTACCGACCCTCCAGTCGTGGTAATATCTTCAACTATCAAAATCTGTTTTCCTTTTATCAGTTTGTCATAGTTTCGGGTAAAAACCTGATTTTTCTCGCTATCTTTTTCTGTATATACACCCAGTACTTCTTTCTTTTTAAGTTTAGAGAGATGATACGCCGTCCATTGGGAAAGAATAATACCTCCTAGAGCCGGACCCACTACAATATCAATATCTTGATCCTTAAACCTCATCGCAAACATCTTTCCAACCAAAGACGCCTGACTAACATACGGATAAATCGCATCTTTATTAAGGTACACACTCCCGTGTTTTCCCGTGGTATACACAAAGTGATCATCGGTAAATAAACCGCCAACCTCTCGCAAAATTTCAATAATATCTTTCATAGTTATTCTGTCATCCTGTATCGATTAATTTCTAACTTTAATTTTTTAGCTTCCTCTCGGGCTTTTTCTATAGAATCTTTACCTGAGGAGGCATATATAATGCTGCGGGATGCACTAATTATCATACCCGCTTTTTGAGAGTTTAACCCAGCCTGCACGGTGCTTTTTATATCCCCACCTTGTGCCCCAATACCAGGCACCAAGAATGTCATGTCGCCGCTAATCTTTCGCACCTCTCGCAGTTCCTCTGGATACGTTGCACCAACTACCAACATGCAGTTATTATTGGCGTTCCATGTAGTAATAACTATTTTTGCAACATGGGTATATAGTTTTTCTTTACCCAACAGTAAATCTTGAAACTCTCCCGCGCCAGGATTTGAGGTTCGACATAAAATGATTGCCGCTTTGTCTATTCGATCAAGAAATGGCTGTAAGGATTCTGAGCCCAGATAGGGATGTAATGTGACCGCGTCTACTCCCAAATAATCATAAATAAACTCTACGTATCCCGCGTTAGTTGAACCAATATCTCCCCGTTTCGCGTCAAGTATAATAAAAATTTCAGGATAATATTTTCTCAGATAGTCACACGTCATTTTGAGCTCTGCGATACCCTCTTCTCCCCGCGCTTCGTAAAATGCAGCATTGGGTTTATACGCACAAACTAACTCGTAAGTTGCATCGATAATTGCTTTGTTAAATTCAAAAAATGGATGTTTTTTTTGTTGCATTGAAAGAGGGAGTTTATCGAAGGCGGGATCAAGTCCAACACAGAGTAATGAATTATTTTTTTTAGTTGATCGATCAAGTTTTGCCTGAGGAATCATTGAGAAATATTGTATCACACCATTATACTCATGTTTTTCCAAAAACAACCTACGAGGTTGTTTTTAGGCTACTGTAATAGTCTAATTCTAATCGGTCCCATGAGAAATAGGAATAAGGTTGTTTACAACTTTCATTTTTTATGCTACTATATTCCCAAATGCTGCAGACACCGTTCTACAACCCAGAAGTGTCTTACGAGGAAAACTACGAAAAAGGTCCCTATGGAGTCTTTGCGGATGGGAAAAAATATCACCAAAAGGGTGAACCACAGTATGAATTTGCTGGCCAGAAAATTTATCTTCCCTTTGGTATTCCCGCAGGTCCCTTAATTAATGGTAAATTTGTTAAAGCCGCACTCGATAAGGGATTTGATATCGTAGTTTATAAAACAGTACGAAGTAAAAAATATCCTGCCCATCTCTGGCCAAATGTGTTGGGACTAAAACTAAAGGGAAATCTAACAGAAAAAAAAGCAGACAGGGGTCTTGTTGGTTATTCAAATTACCATGAGCCCCTCTCTATTACTAACTCTTTTGGTGTGCCTTCGTTTGATCCTGATGTCTGGCAAGAAGATCTCGCAAGTTGTGTCCGATATGCTAAAAAAGGTCAAGTGGTGGTTGGCAGTTTTCAAGGGACACTTCCCCCAGACCACCACATTGCCACCTATATTAAAGACTTTGTTTTAACAGCAAAATTGATGAAAGAAACAAAAGTAAAAGTGATAGAGATCAATCTCAGTTGCCCCAATGAAGGTCATGCAAACTTTTTATGCTTTGACGTGGAACGTACTCGTAGAATTATCGTTAAAATCAAAGAGGCAATTGGAGACGTTCCACTTATACTCAAACTTGCTTACTTTCATGATGATACCCGGCTTCTTAAGTTCGTTACTACACTCTGCGGACTAGTAGAGGGATTTGCTGCCATCAATACGCTTCCTGCAAAAATTTTAGACGTACACGGCCGTCAAGCCCTACCTGGTGAGGGAAGATTGAAAAGCGGAGTGTGTGGAAAAGCCATTCAGTGGGCTGGACTCGATATGGTTAGGAGACTAAAAAAAATTAGAGAACAACTAGGACTCAAATATACTATTGAAGGTGTAGGAGGGATCACTACTGTCCCAGACTATAAAAAATATCGAAAAGCAGGAGCTGACTCTGTAATGTCTGCAACGGGCGCCATGTGGAATCCTTATTTATCTCAAGAAATTAAAAAGAAATATCTTTAAGGCGTCAACCACTCAGGTTTTACTCGCTGACAATTTTGGAAATAAATAGTAGTTCTTTTCCCTGTTTGTCGCGGATTATTGCCGGTACTTACCACATAGTCCTCTGTACCGTTTTGTACCGCAGATTCTCTACTTATAGCGGCATTTGCCACTACGTTTTCGGGTTCCCATGTGTAGGTGGGTCGTCCACTATTTTTATGAAGTAATATATCTCTGTATCCTTTTACAAAACATTTCTCTATGCGCTCACTATAATCTCCACCTTTTACATCTGCCGTAGTCACCTTAAGATCAGCTAAAAGTTTTTCTAGTTTCTTCTCGACTTGTTGTAAACCTTCTGGTCGTAAATTATTTGCTTCAGCCCAGGCGTCTCGTGAAGCTTCAGGCTGAGCTTGATATTTTGTCCAAATATTAAGGTATGTCAGAAAGTCAGATCCATCAATATGAAAGGTGTTTTTAATATACTCTCGTACTTTATCACGGTCCTCAAGGGTACTTGTACGCTTTAATAACTGGGTACCAAGCATGGCGGCAATGGTTGTTACACCCTCAACACAATTATTCCTTTTTGCCTCATAAAGCGCTCTTCCAATATTAGCATCAACAGGATACATAGTTACCTCTTTCCCTATATCGGACAATGAACCATCTGGATTCAGTAATCCCAATCGTTTTAATTTTTCAACGCTCCGCGACACTAAGCGCGGGTCGGGCTTTTCAATGAGATCTAGATCATCGAACTCTATACCTACTTTCTTCAAAAGAAGGATATTTTTACTCGGCTCGGACCGTGTAATATCAGCAGGGTGGTGCTCAGGGTGAATGTTTTTATCATTCAACTGTTCTTGAGTGCCCAAAAATCTGAATGTTCCGGGACTCTCGCGGCCAGTACGACCCCGCTGTTGCCATAAACCTTTGTATGAATGCTCACGTTCTTCTAAGTATTCTAGACCGGTGTCAGGGTATGTAACCTTAAGATTTAAATATCCTGAACTGATAACGTCAACACGAGGTATGGTAAGACTGGTTTCTGCAACAGGGGTTGCAACAATGATACTTACCACACTGGGATCTATTTTTTGCGCATCATCTTGCTCTTCTTTTGACATCTTTCCGGCAAGCGCTCTTATTTTCACATTAGTAATTCCACGCGCTTGTACTTCTTTCTCAAGCTCAGCAATAGTTTCACTAATAAGGCGGTCACCTGGCATAAAAATAATCAAATTTCTTCCCGGCGTCATCATTTCCATAGCGTATTTTGCCGCCTTTACAGGAGTGTCTTTTAATTCTATTTTTGGCGTGCCTGAAGGTTCATACAATTCTGTTATTGGATGCGACACCCCAGGGACTTCAATAATATTAGCGTCTTTCAAATAGTCCATAAGCAGCTTTTTATCAAGAGTTGCCGAGGTTATGAGCAACTTTAATGGCTTTACTTTTTTACCCATTATTTCTGTTTCCCCTCTCGCGAGCGCATCTTTTCTCAGTTGTTGAGCTTTTAGAAGGAGCGCCACCAATGTATCTGTGTCTGCTTGACGTTCATGCCACTCATCAACCATTACATATTGCAAATCCAACAGCATCGGGTCATTTGCTATCTGTCGAAGCATTGTGCCAACTGTTCTAAACGAACCTTTGGTATTTTTTGCTATTTTTTTATTTTCTCCATGCATAACGCCAATATCTTCCCCGACCTCAGTATCTAATTCTTCAGCCACACGACTTGCCAACGCATCCGCAGGTAAGCGCCTTGGCTGTGTCACGACAAATTTTTCGCCTTCCTCCAACACTTCATATATCATCTGTGGTACTTGCGTAGTCTTCCCTGTTCCTGTTCCTGCAGCAATAACAAGTTTGTCAATTCTAGGATCTTTCAATTTTTCAGTAATCTCATCCCAGTGGTGAGTAATTGGTAGCACCTCTCCCCTCCTGAAAAGATGCACTATCAACTCTCGCTCTTTCTGCTCGCTCCCATCATCGCTTTTATTGAGACGATTAATCCTCGTTATCCCTGTATTGTCTTTCTCATTAAGTTTGGCCATAAACTCCACGGGGTTATCGCGGAGTTGTGCTTCTGCATCGACGAGGTGTTTTAATACTTGAGCTGATAATTCACCACCAAAAATATTAGACATCCACCCAACATGAGAAATAGCATTATGTAGTTTATTAGGATCAGTGTGCGTTTCTAAAACATCTTTAACGAATCTCTTTACGCTATCGGGTTTCTTTATATCCACATTGCTAAAATAACGATCATAAATCTTTCGTGCTTCAGATTCATTAAATGAACTCATATTAACCCCACACTTTGTTAGCACATCTCCGAGATGTCGCATATGCTCTTTGTTGTCGTTATGGGTGAATGACTTAACAACACCCTGAGTCCATTGCTGGATTTTTTCATCAGCGCTTGCACTCGGAGCTTTTTCTTTCCAGTATTTTGCTCGGTCATACACAGACATTTTTTCAAAAACTCCGTAGTCGCGATTCTGAAAAGAATCAACGGTATTGTTGTCTACTGTTGGACACTCCTTTTCTGCAGGATTAAGATACTTCCGTTCTTTAAGAATAAAACGACCTTGGAGACCGACGAATTCGGAAGAAGTACGGAGGTGCTCAGGGGGTGGCAAACGCTCAGCTGACATGAAGAGTATTATACTATAATACCCTTATGCAAACCCAACGGGTGTATGGTGGCGCAATCTGGACAAATAAGGCGCAGGAGCAGATGCAGCAGCGAAATATCCCCCAAGAACTCGCCTCCAGCACCTTTAACCGGCCTGAGCATTCACTAGACGGGAGAACACCTGGCACTTTTGAGTATAAAAAAAAGTTTGACGAGCACGAAGTGTCGGTGGTTGCGACAAAAACAGATCGGGGCGAATGGCTCATTATTTCCGTCTATGTTCATCCCCCATTTCCTACTGCGTCATACCCTCAAAAAGTAGCGGGAGAATCGTGGTTGGATAAATTCCTCCGCAGTATCTTTTCAGCCTTCGGGCTCTAGTGGATATCGTAATACCGCCCGTTTTGCCTTCTCACTTAAACTATATCCAATGTCTATTGTATCACCCATGTTTCGTACCCATACCTCTGTTTGAGGAACAACAAAAGATAAAGCTGGTGCTCCTAAATATGAGTTGCTTGCTCCAAAAATCGTCGGACGAAAATAACACCAATGTCCGGAGTGATAAACAAGTTGATTATATGTTGTGCCTCTTTCAACTTGTAGCCCGTCAAATACTCTATCGATAAAAGGGATATCTGATGTATGGAACGACATGAGGGGTGGAGTCAGGAATGGTTTATCTTCTTCAAAATTCATAGTATGCACAACAGTTTCCCAGTCGTCACCTAATCCATTTAACAGGCGTCCTATCATTTCTCTCTGCGCATCTGCACGTATTGTTCCCGGACGCGCCGCAATAGACTCGAAAGCCTTAAACAATATCACACCTCTCCTTGTTGCTGCCTTATTATTGTCAAAATCAGCGGAAGCCTGTTCCAACCACATGTTAGTGATATGAAATCTCAGTACCCCAAGAGGATTCATGTGGAGTTCTTCATCTTCTGCACCTGGTGCTAGATCAGCGGGAAGAAGCTTTTCCATGCTGGTTATTATACACAATTCGTCCACTCCCGGCCTGTGCAAGGACTTTACCGTCTTCAAATACTTTTTTTCCTCGCAAAAATACCCGCCTTACTTTCCCCCGCACCTTCCACCCCTCAAACGGACTCCATTTACATTTAGTAAAAAGGTTTTTATTGCGGATTACGTATTCTTTCTTTTCATCAATCTCGACATAAGTATCTTTCTGATCGGGCAAATGAAAAATCTCCTTTGGTCGTGTATAACATTTCTCAATAATCTCATCCTTCGTAATTTTCCCGTTAGACATGGCTGTTAGTAAGAGCGGTAGCGTAGTTTCAAGTCCTGGCACGCCAAAAGGAGGCTTAGCCGATTCTTTCTCTTGTTTTGTATGTGGAGCGTGGTCTGACTCAATAACATCAATATGTTGTAAATTTTTCCAAAGAAACTCCTGATCACGCTTTGTCTTAAGGGGAGGCTTCATAAGGCCATACGGTCCCAATTTTTTTAAGTCGTCTTCCGTGAGAAATAAATGGTGTGGACAAACTCCACAGGTAATAGGAAGTCCCTGTTTTTTTGCTGCAATAATTTTGGAGAGTTCCTCTTCTGAGGATACATGACATATGTGCGTGGGATGTTTTGTTTCTGTAACTACTCGCACCACAGACGCCATAACGTCTTCTTCTGCGTGTAACAAAATCGGTTTTTTCCCTTTGGTAACTTTATGCCACTCTTTGTAAATCTTCCTCATCTTGGGCTCATCAATAATATAGCCACCGGTCGTCATATTCAGATAAAGTTTCAATCCATATACCAAATCTTTTACTTTTTTAAACTCCTCGAGATTATCGCCGAGTGAGCCAAAGTAAAATCCGATATCATATCGCGTGTAGTGGGCAGCTTGATCCATTTTTGCCTGCAGTCGGGCAAAGGTCGTGATGGGAGGATTATTATTGGGCATATCAAGCACCATCGTAAATCCACCGGCAATTGCTGCAAATGTACTGGTTAAAAAGTCCTCCTTATGGGGATCGAGATACCGTAGATGAACATGTACATCGATGAGTCCGGGTAAGGTAATCATTGGCGTATACTATACTCTTTCCATGACTTTATTGCTAGTTGTTCAGGAGTAAGCTCTGTGATTGCCTCAACGAATAGCGTTGCCTTTTGACGATTAGTGAGAAGGTAAATATTATTATCAACTGCCGTACGGCGAGCTGATTTTTTTATCTTAAAAAAATCGCCCACGTCTCGTTTTTCAAGCTCGGGAAAATTAATTACTAGATCTATTTTTCCTGATTGTAGATATGTTAATGCGTTCGGTACTTTATTTTCATAAATTTTATAGAGCCGTTTCACCCGGATACCATGCTGCTTTAAAAATGTTGCAGTTCCCTCGGTCGCATACAGGGGAAGTCCTAATTTTCGCAACCGAAGCGCGCTTTCTAAAAATCTCACCTTGTTTTCATCTCCGCCGAGTGAGATAAAAATACCCTTTTGGGGAATACGACCACCAACACTGAGCTCTGACTTTAAAAACGCCTCAGGCATACTCTCACCGAAACAGGCAACCTCTCCGGTCGAGGCCATCTCAACCCGCATAATCGGATCTGCGCCCTCAAGGCGAGAAAAGGAAAACTGGGGAACCTTGAGAAGCATGTAGTCAAGGTAAGGAATACTAACTCGTTCTGCTTTTCCAAAAAATGCGTCCACAATGAGCGAGGCGAAGTTCACCCGTGACGCTTTGGAAATCATGGGAAATGTGCGGGAAGCACGCAGATTTATCTCAATTACATGCACCTTATTTTTCTTGCCCAAATACTGGATATTAAAAGGACCGGTAATGTGAAGTTCGCGTGCAAGTTTTCGCGCAATATCAACCACCTGATTCTCTGTCTGCAGGTACATTTTCTGCGAAGGGTACACAATAGAGGCGTCCCCTGAGTGCACCCCCGCATGCTCCACATGTTCAGAAATTGCATACGCCATAATCTCTCCTTCCTGTGCCACCGCGTCAAGCTCAATTTCTTTAGCCTCAGCTATAAATTTTGAGACGGTGATTGGATACTCATTACTCACAAACACAGCTTTTCCAATGAATCTTTTTAACTCCTCTTCGGTATAGCAGACATTCATAGCGCTCCCGGACAATACATAAGAGGGTCGTATTAACACCGGGTACCCAACTTTCTGTGCAAACGTAATTGCTTCTTTTGTGGTGGTGAATTTATTCCACTCAGGTTGGGGAATTTTGAGGTCATCTAGGAGTTGAGAAAATTTGCTGCGGTCCTCTGCGCGGTCAATATTTTTTGCGCTCGTCCCCAGGAGTCGCACTCCGTACTCGGTGAGAATTTTTGCTAAATTATTGGGAGTTTGCCCCCCAACGGACACAACCACTCCCTCAGGATCCTCAAAATCACAAATATCTGCAACTCGCTCAAAACTCAGTTCCTCAAAGTAAAGTCGCTCTGAGATGTCATAGTCTGTTGAGACAGTCTCCGGATTGCAGTTTATAATCACCGACTCACGTTTGTGTTTTTTTAAAGCAAGCGCTGTATTTACACAGGTCCAGTCAAACTCAACTGAGGAACCAATGCGGTAGGGACCAGATCCCAGAACGATTACTCCCCTTTTTTTGAGCGGCTGCACATCATGATGACTGCCATGATAGGTGAGGTATAAATAATTGGTTTTTGCCGGAATCTCACCTGCTAAAGTATCAATTTGAAAAATCGAAGGGAGAACGTTAAGTTTTTTTCGTAGACTTCGAATATCCAGTTCAGTCTTCCCGACTAATGTTCCAATCTTCTTATCCGAAAAACCGAGTTGTTTCAGATGTAAAAGAGTGTGTGCGCTCATGTCATTGCGAGGAGTCGCAGACGACGAAGTAATCCCATTTAAACGAGATTGCTTCGCTTCCTGCCTGCTGGCAGGAGCTCGCAATGACATTTCACTTCGCACAATATTATCTAACCGATACAAAAACCAGGGATCAATGCCGGTTATCTCGTAGAGTTTTTCAATTGGTACACCCCGTCGTAAAGCCTCAACTACTGCGAATAACCGTTTAGGAGTGGGAATTTCTACATATTTCATAAACTCCTTGTCATCTACTGGAAATCCATTTTCAGTCACTCCTTCAGCCCCAATTGCAAGCATACGCACAGCCTTTTGCACTGCCTCCTCAAAACTCCGTCCAATTGCCATAACCTCACCCACAGATTTCATACTAGTTCCAATTCGCTCCTCTACTCCATGAAATTTCTCCAGATCCCACCGGGGAATTTTCACCACGAGGTAATCGAGCGCTGGTTCAAAGCAAGACTGGGTAACTTTCGTTACTTGATTTTGGATCTCAGTTAAGCTTTTTCCCAGCGCAAGCTTTGCCGCAACGTAGGCAAGCGGGTAACCGGTGGCTTTAGAAGCTAAGGCAGAAGAACGTGAAAGGCGGGCATTGATCTCGATGACGTAATATTCTATTGGGTGACCGGTTTTGGGTGGCGCGAGACGGGGGGCCCCAAAATCGGAGGGGCTATCTATCGACGATTTGAGGGGCTGGCGAGCGGCAGGATCCAAAACCGGCGACGGATTTAACGCAAACTGCACATTGCATTCTCCCACAATCCCCACACTACGGACTATTTCAATTGCTCGATTTCGCAGGAAATGATACTCGAAATTGGTAAGGGTCTGACTCGGCGCAACCACAATTGACTCACCCGTATGAATGCCAAGGGGGTCAAAATTTTCCATATTACAGACCGTTACGCAGTTATCATGCGCGTCCCGCACCACCTCATACTCAATCTCTTTAAAATGGTGGAGGTATTTTTCAATAAGTACCTGGGGAGAAAATGAGAGCGCGTCAGCAACAATTTCTTGCAGTTCTGATTTTTTGTGAGCAACTCCTGACTTTTGTCCACCGAGCGCAAACGCGGCCCGTATCATAACCGGGTATCCAATCTCTTCAGCGTGTTGCACTGCTTGAGAAAGCGTTCGTGCAGCTTTACTGAGAGGTGTTTTTATATTATTTTTTCGCAGGTGTTTTGCGAATGTATCCCGATCCTCAGTGAGAATAACCGACTCGATAGGAGTCCCGAGTACCTGCACGTTATATTTTTTTAACACACCCTTTTTAAAAAGCTCCATACCACAGTTAAGGGCAGTCTGACCACCGAAAGAAACAGTGATTGCGTCCGGCCTTTCTTTCGCTATTACTTTTTCAACAAAGTAGGGTTTTACTGGGAGAAAGTATACCTCGTCGGCCAAAAAATCAGAGGTCTGAATGGTTGCGATATTGGGATTAACTAGCACTGTTTGTATTCCCTCTTCTTTAAATGCTTTTATCGCTTGAGACCCTGAGTAATCAAACTCGCCCGCCTCACCTATTTTGAGTGCTCCAGAGCCAAGAATGAGAATTTTTTTCGGTGTATACATATGTCATTCCCGCGCAGGCGGGAATCTATTCAATCTCTCTATAAAATAATCAAAAATCCACTCCGTATCTTCTGGTCCGGGAGTTGCCTCTGGGTGAAATTGCACAGACATAATGGGTAATTTTTTATGGACGAGTCCTTCGTTTGTCTGATCGTTTGCGTTCACAAACCATGGCTCAAACCCTTTGGGAATTTTCCCTACCGCGTACCCATGATTTTGTGTAGTTAAGTAACAGCGTTTACTTTTTTGCAAAAGTACAGGTTGGTTCTGACTACGATGTCCAAACTTCAATTTATAGGTGTCTCCCCCCGCGGCAAGCGCGAGAATTTGGTTGCCCAAACAGATGCCCAAGAGCGGTTTTTTCTGTGATAAAATCTTTTGAACGTTTGTAATAGTTTGTACTGCCATCTTAGGATCTCCTGGACCGTTCGAAAGTATAACTGCGTCATACGTGAGGTCAGAGTTTAGAAGATCAAAGTCCCACGGGACGGTAGTAACGTTTACACCTCGTTTTAATAAATTTCGGCGTATGTTACGTTTGGCTCCGCAATCAAATAACACCACCGGAGGGACAACCCTAGGTTTGTCCCTACCTATCTCTGTAATAATCTCTCTCGTCGACACTTCTGCAACCAAATTCCTCTTATTGGGATCTTCAAATGGAATATCTTTTGCCTCTGGCGAATCAAAAACAATTTTCCCGAGCATTGAGCCCTGAGTTCGCAGTTTTTGAGTGAGAAATCGTGTGTCTTTAATTTCCAACCCAGGAACTCCTTCTTTTTTAAGCCATTCCCCTAGTGTCACTTTACTCATAAAATGGGAGGGAGTTTCATTGTATGATGATACAATCACACCCGCGGGGTGTACACGATCTGATTCCCAAAACCTACTGTCGGGTACTCCGTAATTGCCGATGAGGGGGTACGTGAACACGAGAATTTGACCAGCGTATGAAGGATCGGTAAGCGCCTCGGGATAGCCTACCATACCAGTGGTAAATACTACCTCCCCCGACACTCCCGTCTCCACCCCAAAACTCCGCCCCTCTAATTTTGTACCATCTTGAAGCATTAATGTTGCGTTCATATTAAAAAGAGGAGAATGTTAAGAGCCTCCAAGAACTAACGATAATAATGCCATTCTCACAAACAACCCATTTCTCACCTGTTTAAAATAATAGGCCCGCGGATCATCATCAATTTCTGGATCAATTTCATTAATGCGAGGCAACGGATGCATAATAATCATGTTTTTATTTCCTTTATCCGTAAGTAATTTTTTGGTGAGTATAAAGCTATCCTTTACTTTTACATACTCTTTTAGGTCTGAAAAACGCTCCTTTTGTATGCGTGTCCAGTACCAAAAATCACAGTTTTTTGGAATTTCTTTTTCACTATGAATCTCTTTTATAGTAATCGTTGTAAACTCATTCAAAAACTCTCGCCTGAGCGAGAGTGATTGAGGGGAAAGGAGATAAAGGGTGATGTTTTTATAGAGTGAAAACCCTCTCATGAGTGAGTGTGCAGTACGGCCATTCAACAGGTCGCCTGCAATAAGTCCGGTAAGCCCATTAAGCGTACCAAACTTTTCGTTGATCGTAAATAAATCAAGAAGTGCCTGGGTTGGGTGCTCTCCTACCCCATCCCCCGCATTAATTATAGGAACATAACGCGCGGCTTCTGCTGCTTTTTTCGCCATACCCACCATGTGGTGACGCATAATAATAAGGTCTGAATATGATTCGAAGACGCGAATCGTATCATTCAGCGACTCACCCTTTGCGGATGAGGAGGTTTGCATGGGATTTTGATACTCTATAGTCTGACCTCCTAAACGCTTAATAGCTGAGGAAAATGAGGAGAAGGTGCGGGAGGAGGGCTCAAAAAAAAGCAGGGTAATAATGTTCCCTGCTAATGTCTGGGGACATTTGTTGTGTTTACATTTCTCAATAATGTGGTTAGTCGTTTTAAAGAGAAGTTCGAGAGATTTTTTATCAAACTGTTGGAGAGAGAGAATATTTTTATGAACGTACTTGCCTAAAATCTTAGCTTCGGCAATAGTACTCTTCATAATTGTCCTCACTACTTTAGCAAATTAGCTCTGCTTTGTCAATGAATCAAAATGATATAATTGTCTGTGCGCCGGAGTGTTGGAATGGCAGACAAACTAGTCTCAAAAACTAGTGGCCGCAAGGCCGTGTGGGTTCGAGTCCCACCTCCGGTACTAAGTTGTGGAGGCAAATTTGTTCGGGTCAAAAACTAGTGAGGGCAACCTCGTGAGCGTTCGACTCGCTCCCGCGGCACCAGAAATAAAACTGTAATATAATAAAACTGTACTTGACAACATGTTGTGTATTATATTACAATTTAACCATGTTAAAAACTTATCTCTATATTCCGGAAAATCTAGAAAAAAAGATAGTATTTACGGCTAAAACTCAAAATAAAAGTAAGGCTGAGGTCATAAGACAAGCTCTTGAAAAAGGTATTAATAGTGTACAACAGCAAGGCACCGCCTCTGCCCAAGCACTGCTTAAAATAGCCGAGATAGGTAAAAAAAACAATCTGAAAGGTCCTAAAGACGGTTCTGAACGAATGGATGAGTATTTATGGGGTAAAGATTGGAGCAGAGATAATGAATAAACACAGGAAAGTTATAGTTGATGCGGATGCGATAATCGCTCAGGCAGACTCTAATGACAAACACCATTACACTGCAAAAACGATCGCTGAATCTTTGGTACAGATGAATGTTCAAGTATTTTACCCTGCTACCGCTATTGCCGAATCTAATGCGTATATACAAAGGGTTTTAAACAATACGGCAAGTGCGTATGGTATAGCAGTTATTTTAACAGAGCCTCATGTTCACATTGCGGAAGTTAATCAACAAACTTTAAAAATGGCAATGAAATATTTCAGTCCTACAACCAGTAAGAAAAACACCTTATTTGATTGTATAGTTGCAGCTGTTGCTGAAGAATATAAAGCAGATGCAATTTTTAGCTTTGACAGTTTCTATAAAAAGAAAGGGTTTAAACTTGCGAGCGAATTAAAATAACCTTGGTCTATCAAGTCTTCCGCTAGATACTTTTCTGTTATAATGGTGCTTCTTTATGTCACGAGAAGATTTTTATAAACGAAATGAGGCGTTTGAAATGAGTCGAGACATTAATGAACGAAGACTCCGAGGAGAAATCCAAACAGGCGACGACGAAACATTAGTTGGAGAGATTCCACCCTCGTATATGCCAGGTCAGAGAGCAATCGAAGACAGAAGAACTGCTCGAAGAGTAGCTGACTATATTCAAACACATAAACTTTCCCTCAGTCTGGTTACTTTTGGAGGTATTGCACTACTCACCGGTACGGCAATTGGCGTCGTGAAACATATTCTCGATGAAAAAGCTGATTCTCCAAAACAAAAGTAACGGTATATAATGAGGAATGATTATTGTAGTGGGAGGAATACTTTTCTTTCTCGCACTTTCTCTCTTTGTCTTCCCGGTCTTTTCCCCCATCCCCTACTTTCCTTCAAACAAAAAAGACACAAACCTCATTATGCGGTCGCTTGGCATCAAAAATAATCAGATTATTTTTGATCTTGGTGCGGGTGACGGATGGGTAGTGTTTGAGGCTGCGAAACGAGCTTACGAGCGTAAACGCAATACCCAATTTGTAGCCGTCGAGATCAATCCCCTCTTAGTAATCGTATTGTATGTCAAAAGACTTTTTCATAAAAATCGTAAAAATATCACCGTAGTACGGGGCAATATCTTCAACCTTCCTATTACAAAACTCTTACCGAAAGTTAAAACAGAAATAGTATATTACCTGTATATATCACCATGGTATCTGGAGCGCGTAAGTACACATCTGAAAAAATACCGCCCAAATTTTTATATAATTTCCTATATGTACGCAATCCCCCATCAGAAAGAAATGCTGAAATTAAAAGGCAAACACTCTATTTTTAAATACAAATATGTTTGACGTACTCGCCCAGACCGACACCATTATCACCACGTTTATACACGCTACTATTCCCCACAACCCGTTTTTTGATACGTTTTTCACCTATCTTTCGCTTTTCGGAAACTCATTGTTCGTCTGGCTCATAATCATCGTGGTACTCATTGTCATAGAAGAGCGAAAAGATAAGCGTTTTATTTTTTACTTTTTAACAAGTTTTTTAATTACTACGGTGCTCGTGAATGTCGTGATGAAAACTATTTATCATCGGCCGCGGCCGCCTGTTGCAACCACGATTCACCATGTTTTTACCTGCCCCACAGACTATAGTTTTCCCTCTGGTCATGCCTCAGCGGCGTTTGCAAGCGCCGTGATTGTATCAGCGTTTGATAGAAAACGTCGCTACTTTTACTACGTAGTTGCTTTCCTCATCTCACTCTCACGTATTTACCTTGGCTGCCATTATTTTTTTGATGTAGTAACCGGCGGCGTAATCGGCTCAATCATTAGCCAAATTGTGCTGTATATTGGAATAAAAACGGCTCCTACATTAGGTTAAATCTTCCCTGAAACATTCCCATACTACAGGAAACAGACACTATTTATTGTAGCATACTGCTATAATACTCCTTGAGTTTCCTCAGGGAAACGCACTCGAAAATTAAGGGTCAGGGAGGGGGACATGGAAGGAAACGTGACGATAAATCCAATTCTGTTGGCAGTTCTTATGATCATCATAGTGACTGCCATCGGTGCGATAACAGTGATGGTTATCGCAGGACTTGGTCCCTATGGAATTCCTCACGATGAGGATGGGTTTTAGAGGAGGTAATCGTGTCAGAACTATCCGCACTACAAGCTATATTTCTTGCATTGCTCATACCCGCAGGTCCGCTGGCACTCATTGGCGCCGCCGCAATCTGGCGTATTGAACATAGGTGAGGGAGGAACAATGACCGTCGCGACAAGATCCGGGACAGACTACGATATCGACCCAGTAACCCTCGGCATTCAGTACGACACAGAAGAGTTGTGTGAACGATTTCGCGCTCACTGTGATCCCCGACCGCTCGCCTGTTTTCGTGAGGTGCAGCTCGAGGACGGGAAATGGGTCGTAATCCTGGATGTTTACATCGACACGTGGAAGGATCTAGTGCCGCGGCACCGCCACACTACGCTTCCAGCGCTCATCGCCCAAGAGCTGGGCGTACACGAGGTGCGGTTTCACTTCATCCCGCGGCCGAGTCGACCGCTTCGACCAGTCCCATCCTAACCCCTGACCCTTTCCCCCGGAGGGAGATCTGGATTACAGAGGACCATCTCCTCTACTCTGTGATACCAGCACTCTCCCTCCATTTTTTTAAATTCCTAATATTTTTATGCTATACTACAGGATAGTTGTTCCAATGGGATGACTGGTGCGCCTAAATTTGCATGGGCGCAATTAAGCACCCGAAAAATCAGGAGGGAAAGATGTCCGATTCTTATCTGGTAGAGCACGTCGTTATCCCGCTCATACAGGTAGCCGGTCTCTACTTACTTTTTGTGGCGGTCGTTCTCATTCTCTCAGATCTCAAGAATTTCGATCTGCAGCTTGCGGCAATCATGGTTATCCCGCCCTTCATTTTCTGGCAAGAAGCACCCACACTCTACCAAATTGCCTTCTGGCTGTACAAGGTACAACTCGCAATCAATGCATTTCTTGACACAAAAGAAATCATCCCAGTGATACATACAACACTGACAAGATCCACCGAGATGTATATTCTTCTTTCTTTTTGGCTGGTCATGGGAATCTTATACATTTTGTTTCACTCGCAGAAAAAAAGAGAGAAGGTGAGGATAAATGACTGAAGAACCGTTTGATCGCTACAAGCAAGTCTTTGACGACATATTCTCGGCTCTCGTAGTCGGCTGCGGTTTGATCGCAAGCATAATCTGGGCTCTTTCCTTCATCTGTTGACCCACATCGGTCGGAGAGAAACTGAAGCTGTAGGAGCGGTGACTCCTCCTGCAGCCCGCAGTGCCCCCCTCTCCGACCATTTTTTTTGCAAAAAAATAGAGCTGATGGAAGGTGTGTGGGATTTTGAAAATCCCCAAACCTACCACCAGCTCGTAGCACTATTCTGGAAGATCTGGAAAATAGGTGACCGTCGTACGTCTCTTGTGGTTACGAGGCACCAAGCTTCCTGGTCCCCATTCAACCTCGAACGCATGGAGAAGACTGAGGAGAAGCCTCGATCCTACTTCAATCGGTAACCCGCGAAGGAAATTCCGACTAATAGTTTCACATGCCGTGGTGCGATCAACCTCGTAAACCTTGGTCCACTGCAACGTATATTGATTGTCGACCCAGTGAGAACGATATCCACTATAGATTGCAAACACTATAGTTACACCCTGACCTTCACCTGGGCTTTCGATTCGTACGCGGTATTTACCTACATACTTCTCGATTGACCGCGGCCACCGAACATAGTTCTTCACACTTTTCCTCCAGTTAAGATCAGTAAAAGTATGAGAATGATTATTGGCCCGAGAATTTTCTGCCAGTTAGCCATGTGATTACAACCTCCTTGGTTGTCTCTTCCCAAAAATTCAACGTGCTAGAAAACACTTCAAGGTATTATACTACATGGCTATCGAGAGAGACCAAAAAAAATGCCAGCGGCGTGAAACGTATTCCTGAATCCTCAGAAATAGAGTTTGCACGCCACCGGCGGAAATCGTTGGGAACTAACCTCCCAGATACACGAACCTCCGAGGTTCGTTTTGGGCTGTTGCGACGATCAGTGAGAGTAATTTCCACTTCCTTTCAGCGAACTTTGGATGGCTGCTTAGCGAGCTCGCGGCGAATAATCCCGAAGATCCCCTTGCAGAGACTACAGGATTCCAGGTGGTGTCGGATGAACTCGGGCTCATTAGAGATACCACCACTTGCGAACGCAAGGAGACTGAGCAGATGGGGGCAACCCCCGTTGTGGTTATAGGATAAGATCCCAGCATCCACACGTACCACTCTAAGCCATATCTGGTCGAACATCTCCTTCAGACACGGCCCGCATTCGGGGATGTGGACAGCCCACTTCAACCACTCTTCATCGGACAGGTGACCCATAGGAGCGATGCTCCAGAACTGACTCGGGTCAACATCCCTAAAATCTTTCCCGGCCAGCGCCAAAACGCGTATGGCTGTCGGGTGAATCTCTGCTACGATCGCGGCGATTTGCAGAGTACGAGAACAGTCCATGTTTGTCTCCCTTTCTTTGCCTCGCTATTTCCTAGCGAAGGTCAGTGAATCGTCATTCTGGTGATCGGCTAATGGCCGATCATCCAGAATCTAACTACTCACTCCCCTTCGCTAAGATTCATTTCCCAACATATTGTAAAAGAGCTTGTAAACAATAGGCAGATAGCAAATACCTGCTCCTGTTTTTAATACTCAATATTCTACTATCAATTTTGTTGACAATAGACTATTGACTATCGTCCATCGACTATCGACTAAAAAAGTGCCGGGGGTGAGAGACGCTCGAAACATATCGAGCATGAGTGATCTCTCACCTCCGGTAGTTGCTTATGAGATCGCCGACTACGAGGATATCACCATTGGCACAATGCCACGCTGCACGAACTGATGCGCGTCCCAATCGTTGAGGAAGCCTTTGACGCCCTGGAAGCTAACGTCGTCTCTCCCAAGGAATCGGACACATTCTCCTTCAGGAAGTGCCTTACGGATTACAACCCCACGCCTAGCTTCGGTAAACGCAAGTACACCTCGATCACTCCAGGTGAATACTGCATTGCTCCTCCAAAGGGTATACCCGGATGTCTCATCTACATAGGTAAGCCTCATCCACGGTAGTGTACGAGCCGCATAGAGATTGAGGAACCACCGGTCGGGGCGGCCACTCTTCTGCCGCCTCCGAACATGTACATAGGCTGCCGTGTTGAGATGGACTAGGAGTCGTAATCCGAACTGGGACTGTGGGAAAACTTCCTCCTGCATCCTATCGTAGACTTGTACGACAGACGGCCGATGGTCGTATACCATGAAGCTTGCCGTTCCAGTCAAAGAGTATGAAAGGTAGGGATGAGCATCGTCGGGCCTATCGGACACAGGCTCATGGCGTTTTACGTCGTGAACCCGCTCAAACCTTACCTCTGCTACGCCAAACGCGTAAGTTGTAACCGACATTGTCTGAACTCCTCCGTTTTAATAGACAGCGTACCACCCCACGAACACAATCGCTCGTGCCAGCAGTATGCTGTCTATTTTTTAGACATAAGCATATTGTAAAAGTGCTCCCACTTCGCCCTTACGGGCTTTGTTAGGGACATGGCCGGAAAATCTGATAGCTGTTATCAGGTTTCCATTACGTGTCATTCCGAGTGATCAGCGAGGAATCCCTTTCAAAGAGATCCTTCACTCATCGTTCAGGATGACAAAGTAAAAAAATTGGCGGTGAAGATGGAGAAAGAGCTCTCCAGAGCCTCACCGCCCGGTGTTGGGAAAGAATCTAGCGGAAATAGTATGAGTCGTTGCGCACGACGATTTGCCAACCGGCCTCTCTGAACCGATGGCAGACCTCGCGCATCACTCGTTCGCTGACTCCAGTACTGGAAGGATGCCTTGCGCGAAGAACCGTTTCGAGTCCTTCCAGCTGGAAGCCGACCCCCGCGCCTATGTGGGGATCGAATCGCGCATCGAGTACGCTATCGATGTAGGTTTCGAGAATGCCTACGTCGCGCAGCTCCTCTTCAGTTAGGACTCCAGCTTTGTCTCTAGGAATCGCCATCTTTTTCACCTCCTCTCTTGAAAGATTCCACTTTTTCAGCGATTTCGATTGTGATTCGGGAAACTATTCTGCGCGTTTCCACCTCCCATCCAGTTGTCTCTCGAGATGTAGATTGACTTCTCCTGTGTCTGCCGAAACGTAGAACAGATAGTTCGTTGTCACGACATCAAAACAGGTACTGCCACCGCGCGCAAGTTCCTCCGTTTTAAAAATTACGGCACATATACCTTGACAACAAGTAGATATTCTGTTACACTGATCTTGTGAATATCAGATTCAACCTCAAACAGTTTAGAGAAAAATATGGTACTCATGACCTTTGTTTAGATTCACTGAAAGAACTCCGTTACCCTTCAGAAACTATTTGCCCTAAATGTAAAGAACCATCAGCTTTCTATCGTGTTTCAAACCGCTCTGCCTATGCTTGTAAACTTTGCGGTTGGCATGTATATCCTCTGGCTGGAACAATCTTTGAAAAGACAAGCACACCATTAGATTTATGGTTCTACGCCATGTTTTTAATGATCCATACAAGATCTGGCACTTCTGCTAAGCAGCTAGAGCGAATGTTAGGAGTAACCTATAAGACTGCCTGGAGAATATTTAAACAGATTAGAATGCTCATGGCGCAACTCGATACCACCATGCTTGAAGGAATAGTTGAAGTAGATGAGACTTTTATTGGTGGTAAAGGCAAAAACAGAATGTCTCAGTGGCATGGTAATGAAAAACCAAAAGAGGTAGTCATGGGAATGATTAAGAGAAATGAAAAAGAAAAAGGTGGGGACAAAGCATATATTAAACATATTCCCAACACTGGCAAATGGACTCTCTTAAAACAAGTCAAAGACCATGTGGATACCACAGCTAGAATTATTACTGATGAAAACCCAGGATATATCCAACTAAAATACCACAACTATTTACATGATTTTGTAAAACACAAGGAAACTTTTGTTATTGGAGATATCTATACCCAAAATGTTGAGGCTTTCTGGTCAATATTAAAACGAGGAGTGTATGGAGTATATAGAAAAGTATCCAAAAAATACCTACAAGCTTACATTGATGAGTATGCTTGGAGGTACAATCACAGAAAACAAAGCGGTAAGATGTTTGAGCTTCTTTTACAGCAAGTTTTGGAGGTTAAGGTTTTAAAGGCTTCGCAGCTTTCTTCAGCAACTTAATGAAATCCTCTTTTGCACCTTTTCTCCCACCCTTTTTAACAAACTCTAAAAGGTTTTTATCCTTATCCAGTAGTTTCTTCTTTCCCATACAGAGAGTATAGCAGATTTATAATTTGTCCCACCCTTCTGGGACAATATTTAGGTATTTTTATGCTTGATTTAATAATTATGGGGTGGTATTATCCTCTAAATATATACTGGGTGGGGACCCAAGCAATAATATATAATCCTCTGTCCACTAATCCTGTCCTCTAAATAATAAAAAACAATTCAAAAAAATGAAGTAATAAATCAATAATAAATAACAAAATAAACATCCATATGTCTAAAAAAATAATAACCAACAAACAAAACACAATATTAACACTACTCTTAACATTCAGATTCTTAAATAGTAAACAAATACAACAATTCTTAAGTCATAAAGATCATAGAAGAATAAACTCATGGCTTAAAGACTTAACAGAGAAAGAATATGTAGAGAGAGATTTTAAAGCAATATATGGAATACTTACTAAACCAGCAGTTTACTTCTTAACAGCCAAGGGGAGAAAGCATCTGAAAGACAGCTATGCATATTATCTACCAAAATACTTAAAGAAAATCTCCAGAGACAAAGAAGCATCCAAAGGGTTCAGAATAAAATGTCAGATTATTGGCGATTGGTATTTAATGTTGTTTCCTCCAGAAAAAAACAAAAACATACCGATTGTAGACAGCCTAATACATGTCCTTACTTCTGGAGAACATGAAGAGACTATTCCCCTAAATACCTGGCAATTCTTTACTCCAGCTATTTATCCCTCATTTATCTTACTCGAAAAGATTAAACCAGATGCGTATGTGAGAAGAAAAACAACTGGAGGAATTACCCATAGCCTCCTCTTTGTCTTGGATGCATATATCCCAAGAGTAATGCTTCAATATTTCATTAAAAAGATATTTGCTACCTTAGATGAAGAGTATTGGGAAACTGATGATATAGAAACTCTCCATACGTACGTTCTCTGTCCAAACAATATGGTTATTATTTACCTCAGAAGACTTCTGAAATCTTTCCTTGAGAGATATTATGGTGGCAAAGAATTGATATTCCACTTTGCTACGAGGAATCAGCTTTATAAGAGAAAGAGAATTGGGAAAGGGAATACTGGGTGGATTAGAATGTCATCAGGAGATGTGTTTGACGACTAATGACCTTTTCGTTTTTGCTATAATCAGTTTGTACAATGAAAAGAATTTATTAACTCAAGGAATATTAAATATGTCAGAGTCAGGAGAACAATTTTTACATAAAAAGGATCCAAGACTTTATACTACACGTCCGGTAGAACATGAGCAGATAAATAGAAAAAGAGCTGGAAGGGAAGTTTCTCAAAGACCAGCAGACAAAATAGCAAGCTGGCTTGGAGTAATTGAAAAAACTCATATGGGTCACAAAGATGATCCGCGAGTCTTAGAAAGAATTAAGGGTTTTTATCACAGAGAACACGTCATCAAGCCAGAAGATATTCCTCAATCATACTGGAACCTACAAGGAGAAATAGCTGTCAATGAAGGGAGAAAACAAGATTTAATCAATTCCGGGGTACTAATAGAAGAGACAAAAGTAAGTGATCCAAGTGGCGCAGAGACTATAAAAAGAACCTATATTTTTCCAGAGGAAATCAAAGAACAAGCAGAGCAGGTTGTGGTATCTAACCAGCAACAGAGTTTAGACAAATGGGTTAATTATCTTACTTCAAATGATGCTCCCTATCCAATGTGGGCAAAGTACTGGGCTTTTCGATCCGTTGTTAAGATGGGTAAGCTTGAGAAAACAGAAGACGGGAGAGCAAGGTTTGCAACCAGAGAAAAAAATACCGTTTCTTCTTTTCCAATTCTAAACCAACGAGCCCTAGCCAATACTTTTGGCGCAATGAGCGCAAGACTTGAAGCAAAAGGAAAACCCAAAGATAAACAATCAGTTGAAAACCTAAGCACTACATTGTCAGATGATGAGTATCAAAAGCTAGCAAGTACCGAAGATTTTTCAAAACTTTATGCACAATTTTTGGCAGAAATTCCAGAGTACTCATCTCAAGGTCTTGAGGAAACTCGAGGTAAATGGGTAAAGTATAGCCAAAACTCAGATCCAAAATCTCTAGTCTCTTCACTTGAAGGACATCCACTTGAATGGTGTACTGCAGATATAGATACTGCCAGGACTCAACTTGAGGCTGGTGATTTTTATGTCTACTACTCTATAGATGACAAAGGCAACCCAATAGTCCCCCGTTTGGCTATCCGAATGGAAGGAGCAAGAATAGCTGAACCTCCCCGAGGTATTGCCCCTAATCAAAACCTGGATCCGTATATCTCAGATATTTTAGCAAAGAAGCTCGAAGAGTTTGGTAGTGAGGGCGAAGCGTTTAAAAAAAGAACTGCTGATATGAAGATGTTAACGGAAATAGGGAAAAAAGTACAAGGCAAACAAATATTAGGTGCTGAAGAACTTCGGTTCTTATATGAAATCGACTCATCTATAGAAGGCTTTGGCTATGAAAAAGATCCTCGTATTGAAGAATTAAGATCTCAAAGAAACCCGGAGGAAGATATGCCGATTGTTTTTGGTTGTGAGAACAGTCAAATTGCTAGAAATCCAAGAGATATCAGACTGGATACAAAAGCTTATGTAGGGCATTTAGAACCAAGAATCTTTGATGCCATTTTAAAATCTGGTATTGAACATGTCTATACTAAATTTCCGGAAGGAAAAATTCGCATAGAGGATTTAGAGATAGAACGTAAAACGAAAGCAGAATTGAAACAAAAATTGGATGGTAATGATGTTAAATGGAGAAAACGTGATGGTAGTTATGCTGAAAGCATGATTGATAATCCTGATTTTCCTAGTGAAATAAACAAGCAAAGCCTTACATTAGTTACTCTTAAAGTTTCCGACCTGGGGTTTGATAAAGGTACGCCAACAACTGATCAGATTTATGATAAAGCTAAAGAGCTGGGATTAGAACTATGTCCCCCCGAAGTAGGACCAGAATATAGAATATCGTATAATAATCAACCAGTAGACAAGTGGTGTTATATTGCAATGAAACAAATTGCTGACTCCCTTGGCGGTCCGGACGTCTTCAGGCTGGCGCGCCGTGGGGGCGTGCTTTGGTTGCGCAGCTCTTGGGCGTCGCCTGACAACGGGTGGTCTCTGGTCGATCGGTTTGTCTTTTCCCTTCGCAAGTCTGAACCTCAAAATACTAGGACCCTTGGACTCTTAGACAGATTATTCAAACGTTGACACTTTGATTTTTTGAATCTTTGACTTTTCTCCCGCGAAGCGGGTCAAGACAAATTTTTGCTATAATTTGAGCTTTGCGAAAATTTCAAGCTTTGCTTATACTGTTACCAGATTGGTTATATCGAACGGATACGTCTTTTCGAGACCTTTTTGATACAGGCAAATTGTGAACATAAAAGGTTACGACTTTTTATGGAGTAGTCTGCATTGTGTCTTAAAAAAAGAATTACTTGGTGTGATGGGCTCGTGGATTTTAATCCCAGATAAAATACAGTCCTAAGAGAACTCAAAGGACAGTGGTAAATATGGCCTGTCATACAAAACTGACTCCAATGGCAATCCGAACGTCTTCAAGCTGGAACGCAATGGGGACGAGCTTTGGTTGAACAACAATTGGGCGAAACCTGACAACAAGTGGAATCTAGACAATCAGTTTGTCTTTTCCCTTCGAAAGTACTATCTTTTCCCCGCACCAGCGGGGTTTTTCTTTAGAGCGTCAGCTCGCAAGCTTTGCTTATCTTTTACTTCAAAGCTCTTCCTCCAACCCCAAAGCATCTTACCGACTTCATCTAACTTAACTGCTAAATCTTCATATTGTTTGTGTGAGATGAACTTTCCCTCCCAGGCTACGTTAATAAGAAACTTGAGAATATCGGAGGCGAAAATACACTGAGAAAGCAACTCTGACTTCTTCTCTTTTGCGCTAAAATAAGTAGTATAGGTTAGTTCTAGAAGATCTAAAAACTTATTCTCAATCCTTGTCCCAATTGTATAACGAGCCGATTTAGGAATATGCGAAACAATACTCATCCAGAGCAAATATCCTTCTTTTATCCGAGCGTGACCGGTCGCGTTCTCGAGAGAGAGAGAGAGAGAGAGTAAAAAGCCAGTGCCATATTACTTACAATAGTATCATCTCATTTGAGAATTTGCTTATTTCCTGGAAGGGATTCCTAAATGGCAAAAGAAAACGAAGAGATGTAGCTAAATTTTCAATTAAGTTCACCGATAATATATTGAAACTTCACAAAGATCTTTCTGGAAAGTCATATAAACATGGTCTCTACCATGCTTTCAAAATCAACGATCCCAAACCTAGAGATATTCACAAAGCGACTGTCCATGACAGAATTATTCATCATGCTTTATATAGAAGTTTGTACCCGTATTTTGACAATAAATTTATTTATGACTCTTATTCATGTAGAAATAATAAAGGTACGCATAAGGCAATAAATAGATTTAGGAGAGTATACTGGAAAGTCTCTAAAAACAACACAAAGACTGCTTGGATTTTAAAGTGTGATATTAGAAAGTTTTTTGCGACTATTAATCACAAAATTCTGAAAGAGATACTGGCTAAACACATTGAAGATGAGGATATTTTGTGGCTGTTGCAACAAGTCATTGATAGCTTCCGTACAAAAGATGGGGTAGACGTTGGTCTTCCACTTGGAAATATTACAAGTCAGTTGTTCATTAATGTTTACATGAATGAATTCGACCAGTTTGTTAAGAAAAAGTTAAAAGTTCGATATTATATTCGTTATGCGGATGATTTCATCATTTTGAGCAAGGATAAGTCATATTTAGTCAATATTATTCCCAAGATTTCTGAATACTTGGAAAAAGAATTAAATCTCTTACTTCACCCGCATAAAGTTTTTATTAAAACTCTTGCTTCTGGAGTTGATTTCTTGGGATGGATTCATTTTCCTTATCATAGGGTTTTGAGGACATCTACCAAGAGACGTATGTTTAAGCGACTAAAACAAAGTCACCCCAAAGAATCAATAGCTTCATATTTAGGACTTTTAAAGCATGGAAATACCCACAAGTTAGTTAAAAGGGTGTTAGACTATGACCACTAACTCACTTTACTTGTATTGAAGGTATATGTGCCGATATTATTCATTGATTTATACTACCATATAGGTATCTAAATGTTGATAGAGTAAATTGTTTCATATTCTGTATTTTTTATGGTATATAGTCTGGTAATATACCATAAATAATTATCGCTATTTCAACTGTCCCTGAATATAACGAGCAGGCAAGACAAAGAAGGGTTAAAAGGGTTGTTCTAAAGGATTATCAATACTTAGATGAATTCGTAGATAAAGTTGTAAAGAAATTGAACAATTGATTGATGGTAAACG
>OBEQ010055307.1_pt1 | contig 60492 bp, 66 predicted proteins | sample 1670901 | NCBI WGS metagenome assembly OBEQ01 (sample SAMEA104232315, study PRJEB22302) | groundwater metagenome | biome: forest; feature: aquifer; material: groundwater | place: USA | collected 2011-08-07 | depth 5.4 m
CCTAAAGATAAACAACACATGAGTAATATCGCTTTCAATGCGGCTAAACGTATTGACAGTGCGAGTGATGAAATGCTTAAAGCGTTGGATAAAAAACAATACTCTAAAGCGCATCAGTCGTATTCCGACATTATTAATGCGTGTGGTTCATGCCACGCAGTCGTTCGCGGCTGGTAAAATAATCCCCTTTCGGGGATTTTCTTCTTAACTCTCTCAATAAATAAAACTCCAAACAACTTTTCGATACACTCGCGCAACGCTCCTAATTATAGGAATTTTTCAAGGATAGCCGTGTTAATAGACAGTTATGGCCGAACGGTCGATTATTTGCGCGTTTCGGTAACGGAACGATGTAACTTTCGGTGTCAGTATTGTATGCCCGAAAAACCGTTTTCATGGGTTCCTAAAGAGAATCTCCTCAGTTTCGAAGAGTTGTTTGAATTCATCAAAGTCGCCATTGATGAAGGGGTAAAAAAGATCCGCATTACGGGCGGGGAACCTTTACTTCGTGAAGATTTAGACCGTTTTGTGAAAATGATTCACGATTATAAAAACGATATTGATCTGGCTATGACAACGAATGCTTTTTTACTCAAAGGTGCCGCACAAAAGCTCTACGACGCGGGGCTGCGCCGAATCAATGTTTCTATCGATTCTTTGAAACCGGAAGTGGCGGAAGCGATAGCGAAAAAAGATGTGTTGAAAAATGTTTTGGAAGGGATTGAAGAGGCACTCAAAGTGGGGCTGAAAATCAAGGTCAATATGGTTCCGATGAAAGGGATGAATGAGACTGAGATTTTAGACGTACTAGAGTATTGCAAAGAGCGCGGTATGGTCATCCGTTTTATTGAGTACATGGAGAATGTTCATGCTGAGGTAGATATCAAGGGGATGAACAGTGATGAGCTGTTGAGTGCCATCGGTGAGCGTTATTCTTATCTAGATGAAGGTTTTGACGGTCACTCCCCCTCCCATTATTACAAACTCGAAGACGGATATGAATTTGGAGTCATCGAACCGCACAAAGATGATTTTTGTACCAAATGCAACCGTATACGCCTTACCGCGGAGGGGAATTTGATTCCGTGTCTCTATTTTGACGAGGCGATGTCGATCCGTGATGCGGTACGTCGCGGTGATATCAAAGAGGCGGCCTTGGTACTTAAAGAGGTGATCCGTACCAAACCGGAAAAAAATCGTTGGTCTGATCCGGACGGTGAGCAGTCTAAACGGGCATTTTACGAGACGGGAGGGTGATATGCTCTATTTAGTTGAACATTTTTACTCGATTCAGGGGGAGGGGAAACATACGGGTGTCCCTTCCCTCTTTTTTCGTTTCGGCGGATGCAATCTGACATGCCCCGGATTCGGATGTTCCGAAATGACTCCGGACGGGCGTGAAGTGATCGGATGCGATACCGTTTACGCCGTCGATCGAAAAGGGTTCGGAGAGTTGTGGCAAGAGGTCGAAGAGCTTCAAACCCTTATCTGGATTATGAACGGCTATCGTCTGCCTCCGCATGTGGATGTTGTTTTGACCGGCGGTGAACCGTTGATCTATGCGAATGAACCTATTTTTGTCGAATTTATCGATTATCTGATCGGACAGGGACATCGGGTGACGTTTGAGACCAATGCGACGATCGCACCCGATTTCAAGCGCTATCCCTTTTATGCGGCGGCTACCTATGCCCTCTCCGTCAAACTCTCCAACAGTGGTGAGCCGCTGAACCGACGGGTAAAGCCTAAGGTGATAGAGGCTATTTTAGCCCATACGCAGGGAAGTTTTTTTAAATTCAGCGTGGATGAGCCCTCGTTGGCAAGTATACTCGAAGAAGAGATTGACGCTATCGTAGCATCTCATCCGTTTACCCCCGTCTATTGTATGCCGCTTGGGGGTGATAAAGCCCATATCGAAGCGAACTGCGAAGCGGTCATTGAGTTTTGTAAACGGCGCGGATTTATCTACAGCGATCGTCTCCATATCCGTATCTGGGATCAAAACCACGGTGTATAATTTATAAAGCCCTTTAAATAGGGCAAACTACCGCAATATAGGCATTTAAACGACTTATAAAAAATTAAGTTTTCTACATAATCAACCATTATAGACCATTTTTTACCACTATAAGGTGTCATAAAAGGGTCATAAAATCAAAATCATGGCATAATAACTTCAAATAAGTAGAGGAAATGATTATGTCGTATAATGGTATAAGTAAAAAAGTTATGAATGATGGCTCTATTAATATCCTCGTTAGATTTAAGTATCAAAATATTTCTTATAATAATAAAAACTTCACGAAACTATTTGGTTGCAAAACTGAAAAACAAGCTAATGACAAATTACAAGAAATTAAAGTTGACATATCAAAAGGCAATAACCCATTTTTGGAAGATCAAACAAAAGAGACATTGAATGAATTATGGGATGAACGATATGAAAGAAAAGTCCGTAATGGGGAGTGGAATGAGATTACAGCTCGTGGCTATAAATACTTTTATAATGCCCATATTCGTGAGTTGATAGGTTGGAAAAAGATTTCAAAGATTGATTATAATGATTTGGAAAAAGTGGGAGATAAATTAGCCTATCGTCAAGGTGGATCTAAAAATCAATTTAAGCGTATGATGAATTCATTATTTGACGATTGTATCAAGAAAGGTTTAATCGCAAAAAATATTATCCTTGATTTAAAGACGCATCAAGAGGGTAAAACTAAAAATATAGAACAGATATCAAATGAAGACTTTTTATCTATCGTTCGTAAAATGTATGAAGGAATTCCTTATTTTACAATCCAAAATAATTGGGGCATTAAAACAGAGGAAGAGATAACAGAGTATAGAATGTTTCTGTATATGGTCTTATTGACTGCACATCGTTATGGTGAGATATTGAAATTGAAAAAGGAAAATGTAATTCTTGGTGAAAACAAAATTATTTCCCCTCGTACTATTACAAAAACAAAGGAAGACTATCATTTTCCAATCCCTTTGGAGTGCCGAGCATACATTGAAAGCATAGAAAGCGGTCTATTGTTTCCGACAATTAATAAGAGTGCTATATGGCACGTTTATCAACGATATATTCGTGATTGTGAAATAAATATTTATGAAGGCAAAAAATTATCAATACATGATACAAGAAGATTGATGTTAAGTATAATGATAATGGACTGCGGAATAGATAGTAGATTGGCTGATAGTTGTTTAAATCATAAGCAAAAGGGCGTTATTAAGCATTATCTACATTTTCAATATAAAGACATCGTGGGTGCGTATGAGCGATATTGGAAAAAAATTAAAGGCATAGAAGAGGTTATTAACGAAGATAAAATTGTTATTGAAGATTTATCAGAGGATTTGCAGAACACAATAAAAAATCTAATCAAGATGGAAAATATGAAGAAGCAAGGATTGTTGTAAAAGCAGTATATCCCCCGTATTCTCAAAATCTAAAAAACCTGCTCAATTTCTTTCATAATCAAAAATATTTATTAAAATAAAACTCATCTTGATACAAAGGAAATTTGATGAGTTTAGAAAATATGTTTTTGATGATGGCGATACTTTTAATAATGCTGATTTTTGAAATGGTACGGCTTCGATGTAAGGTGGAGCGACTTGAAACGATATTGAGTAAAGAGGTCGCTGATGAAGCAAAAAAAGACCTTCTTTAAAGACGAGCTACCCCTTTCAATCTTTGTCGGCGTATTAGGGGGTTATACGGCTTCTATGGCATATCATTATGCAACCGCATCCAATATGTCGAAGTCAATAGATTTGGCTATGAGTAGCTTATTCCACCCCTCTGTTGCAATAATTGCAAGTGTTTATGTTTTATGGGACTCTTATAGATATTTGGGTGGAAAAATGAACTTTGGAGAGAATGGTGATAGTGATGTCATCATCGACAGCAACGGCAATAAAATAATCAAACGATTTGACGCACGATTGAAAAAGCTACCCGAAAAATTGGAGTTATACACGGTCAATAAAGAGGGTGAAAAGATTTATGACACCCTTTATAAATACGATAAGAAAAATGGTGTAGCTGTATTCAATAATCGAAACAATGTTATTGACTTTGGTAGATACAGCGACCAAGAGGACTTTGTAAATATCAGGGAATATTTGGGAATCGAGGAGAACGATTATTTCACTACGCAGCGCAAGACGCATAATTCGGTTGAACTGACTTTCAAAGACCCATTTGGGAAAATACCATTTGACCCCAAACTATTGAAGAAGAACCACAACTTAGTGGGATACACGATTAAAAGAGAATACTATTACATCTCCGACCAAAAACTTTCTCACAGTATTTTTATTGGCACAACCGGTTCAGGGAAAAGCACTCATATCAATGGGAATCTAATTTCAACTTTTTACAATCACGAAAACTACGAGTTCATCTATATCCTGGATTTGAAAGGTGGCGTTGAGATGATGATTTACGATAATTTGCTGAACGGAAAAGTGAAGGTTGGAAAGTCTATAAAAGATTTTTGCGTGATGGTTGAAACGGTCTATGATGAAATGGTTAAGCGTGAAGAAGAGTGTATGAGAATGGGATTACGGGCAAGCCCACGAAAACAATGGTATATTCTTTGTGATGAAATTAATCAATGGATGATTACCTTGAGCGGTGTGAAGGGCAACACTCCAATGAAAAAGTATTTTTCGACCATTGAAGAAAAGTTGTCAAAAATCATGGTTAAATCCAGGGCATTACGGCTTTTCCTATGTTTTTATGGACAAAAAGCGACCGCAGATTTCCTACCGATAATAGTGAGGGAGATGTGTATCTCTGGTGGACTTTTAAAAACAAGCGGATTTTATGACGCAATCATATCAACTGAAAAAATGAAGGAGTTAGGCTACAACCCTGATAACTTCGCAATCGGGACGTTAATGTTCAAAGATGGCACAGAAACGCACGGAACGGGAGACAAGTATATTTTTATGAAATCAATCTATGTCAAAACAAGTGATATTGTTTCCATTCTTGGGGATGAAGACAAGGCAAAAATTATTAGTATGATGTGGGGACAAAAAATACTGTTTGAGAAACTTGGATTGATGAATAATTCCGAAAAAGCGATGGATATGTATAAGGAGATTGTGGAATATTTTCAGGATAAAAGCAACCACCAATTTATCAATCAAGAATTAGTTAATGGGTATTTGGTGAGAAATCATATTACAATATGAAAACTACCTATCCGAGGAAGCAATTATTTATTAAGTTGAATTTCTTCAACAATGCGCTATAATTTTATTCAAAGGTTCCCAGCTACTGACAAGACTCCAAGGGAGGCTTCTTCGGATAGGTAGCATGGGTCATTTAATAATGAACTTCAACTCTATCTCTTGTCATAACCTCTTCTTCCAATAAATACTGTTTAATCATTTCATAATAGCTCGAATCGTTATGCTCATATTTTCGATTAATCGCCCATCCTATATAGTCGATAATTTGTAAATTTGAGCTTGATGCACTGCAATGATGATGAATCGAATATCGTAGCACCTTGCCATTCGCCCTCAGATATTGTTTGATACCTTTTTTAAGTGCTTTAATCAAAGCATTCTTATTTGCTTGGAGTGGTAATCTGTCCGTGATGATAATAAAATTTCTGTCAATTTTAATTTTATCCAGTAGTTGTGTAGTTGCTAGTGTGAGATTATCGACATAGAAAACGGAGTTCTCTTTTCGTTTATCGGGATTGACTTTTGGTTTTTCGAGGATATAGGAATATACTTGAACTGCTTCTTTGGTAAAAGTGCTGATGGTTTCAAACATTCTTTGTCGAATATATTTATTATCTTCACAAGCATGAAACGCTTCTATATTCAAAACTTTATCCAGCGACGGGTCAAGATTTCGTTCCAGTAGCTCATACCGATAATTGGCAATATATTCATGCAGCTGAAAGGGTCTTGTTTTGACCAAAAAGTTAAACATATAATGTTTGCTACCCTTGGGCGAGAAATCCATATCGCCCGCTTCATCAACGAAAATATAGACGGTATCGCTAATATTAGAGGACTTTATTTTTTCATTGATGGCAAATCTGATTGTTGAAATTTCATAATAATTGTGTTTCATTCCATTCACAATCTCTAAAATCAAACTTTTCTCATCTTCATCGATTTTGTTTAATACGAAAAAATAAATTGGATTGACATAAAAAACTATTTCGCCAATACCACCATTCCAGTTATCTATTTTAAAATCTTCGATATAGGCGTTTTCAAATTTTAAAGCCAAATCAAAACGCTTTTGACCTTTTAAAAGTTCTTGGAGAAGTTGGATCGTATTATTTGACATTTTAATTTAGCCTGTCTCCATGATTTTTGAATATTATATCTTTAAGTTATTTAATCATTTGATTGATGTGTTCGGTAAAATCAGAACTATACCGTCACTTTCTTTTCTTTGCACTGTAAAATATATATACAGGACAGAGACCAACGGAACTGGCGACTGATATACCTTTACAAAATCAATCTATGTCAAAATGAGTGCTATCATTTCAATTTTCTGGGATGGGGACAAGGCAAAAATCATTAGTATGATATGGAATCAAAAATTGGTAGATAGATATTTGGAAAGAATTAACAGTTATAATCCAAATTAAATGATAAAATAAAAATTATGAAGATGAGCAGTATCGTGACAAATAATTTAACGAAAAAAAATATTACTCTTAGTGAACATGAAGAATTATTTACTGAATATTTTATGGCTGAGTTGGAATCATGGTTTTCTGCTGATATAGCTTGTTGTGATAATTGCTATGAACAGTTTTTAGAATATTGGCCGCTTGTATATGAAGCTAATGATGCTGAATTTCAACGATCATCAATTAGTTTAGATTGCTTTTATTCTGGGTCTATGCTGTCAAAGATTTATAGCAAAGAAGAATATGATGTATTAAAACATACTATCCATTGTCCAAGATGTGGGGCAGCTCTATATGCAAATATGTGGGCATATGAACTATCGTTTTCCTCAGATATTGATACTTTTGAGTTTGAATCAAAGATTGAAGCAATCACAAAATTATCGAAAACTACACCATTTTTACTTTTAAAGAATGATTATGCTTCAAAAATTCATGATTTATTGCATAGACTAGCAAAGCAAATAGATAAAGCCCCATTTGGCTTACCACTTTATCGAGCCAGAATTTCGACTCAAATCGAACGATTAGACTTTAAAGAATTTACTGTAGCACCAAAAAAAGAAATTAAAGAAGGCAGATACAATCATGCTGGGGATCAAGTTTTATATTTGGCGAGTGATATGCAGACATGTTTTTATGAAGTTAATAAAAAGCTCTGTTTTATCGCTGAATGTTCGCTTAATACTGACCTTAAAGTTCTTGATTTAACCAAGCCAGATGAAGTGCATGAAACATATGGCGAAGAATTAAAAGCTTTGGTTTTTTCGGCATTAATGAGCAAGCCTTTAAATACTGAGGGTTGGGATAAACCCGTATATATTTTTTCAAGATTTATAGCTGATTGTGCAAAATCTGCAGGTTTTGATGCCATTAAATATCCTTCAACGAAATCATTAAAAAATAACTTTAATCTTGTAATTATCAATGAAAACATATTTAATGATTTTGTTGAATTTAAAGATATGTTTTTCTTTGATGGGAATAACCATGTGAAGTTGAGTATTAAAAAATAGATAATAAAATTCTATTGCTTTAATTTATATTTTTTCATAATTACAGAAATAATGATATTATTTACAGACAGATGGACAGTTTTGACCACTACCTCCTACTCCTGCATAGCAGGGGCCACCAACACCTGCATAACATGGGCCGCCTACTCCTGCATAAGCCGGACCACCAACACCATCATATGCCGCTCCTCCAACACCGGAATAGCGAGGACCACCGACACCATCATAAGCCGGACCACCAACACCAGAATAGCGAGGACCTCCAACACCTGCATAGCATGGACCACCAACCCCTGCATAAGCTGGGCCGCCTACTCCATTATAAGCCGCTCCTCCAACACCTGCATAGCATGGACCACCAACACCTGCATATCCTTTACAATTACATACATCCTGAGCTACGATTACATTTGGTGTAAAGATTAAGCAAATAAATATCAAAAAAAGTTTTTTCATGGTGTACCCTGAAATAAAAATTAACTGATTATATGAACATATGACTTAAAGTCTATATATTTTATTTTTTTCCCTAAAATAAAAACTTCTCTTTCTTTTAAAAATTACTTCTATTAAAAAAATCTTTATTTTTATTAATCATAGGATAATATAGGTTAATTAAAAAATAGGTTTGACTATGAAAAAAATCAGTATTGTATTAATCACAATTTTATTATTAATGTTTAATGTGGCCGCAAAAGATGTTGATGATACGAAAATATATATCAAAATAATCAAACAGTATACAGAGTCTTGTGAAAAAGGAGAATTAAGTGGATGCACCAGTCTTGGGGTAATGTATAGTGAAGGAAAGCATATAAAACAAGATCAATATAAAGCAGCAGAATTGTATAAAAAGGCTTGTGATGGTGGAGAATTTCTTGGATGCTTTAATATTGGGGTTATGTATGACGAAGGAAAATATATAAAACAAGACTATAGCAAAGCTGCTGAGTCGTATTCTAAATCTTGCGACAAAGGATTGGCTTACGGATGTGGAAAGCTTGCTTATATGTATTATGAGGGTCGCGGTGTTGGGCAAGATTTATCCAAAACTGCAATTTTATTTGAAAAACTGTGCAATTGGGGAAATTCTGCAATGTGTGGTGAGCTTGCTTCACTATACAATAATGATGCATTTGCCTACAAGGATGATTCTAAGTCAATGGAACTATTTCAAAAGGCTTGTGATGGTGGTGATATGTACAGCTGTTATAATCTTGGTGTTATGTATGGCAAGGGAGAAAAAGACAATATCAAAGCAGTAAAATGTTATACAAAAGCTTGTGATGGTGGTGTTATGCAGGGGTGTAGTAATCTTGGGTATTTTTATAAAAATGGGTATGGTGGAACCACAAAAAACATTTTTAAAGCAGTTGAATTATATGAAAAAGCTTGTAATGGTGGGGATGGACTTGGTTGTTATTTTCTTGCGTTTGCATACCATAAAGGTGAGGGTGTAAAACAAGATGATTCCAAAGTAAAAGACCTTTTTGCTAAATCATGTGATTTCCATTTTGAAGAGGGTTGCAAAAGCTACGCAATTTTGAATACAAAGAATTAAGAACTTAAAGAATTGCTATTATTATGTGTAATATCTAAATAAAAAGTATTTGCATTGAAACTGTCTTCAAAGATGAGATTATCCAAGATACTCATAAATGTTTCCATCCTCCTCAAAATACCGCCCCTCATATGAAAGTTCTATCCCTATTTGCTTGTAGTTTATGTTATTGGAAATAATTGGAGCCAAGCTTTCGATGTCGTAGCACTCATTAACAAACTCATAGGCTATATCCTCCATCGTTCCGTTGTGAATAATAACCTCCTCGATTTGACCCAAAGACTCTGTGAAGTCCTTGACAAGTCCGTTGTTTAGCAAAAAGCGAACAATTTTTAATTCGTGGTCGTTCAGTCCCTCCGCTTCTTGGGCGATATGGTTCAATTCAAAAGGGTCGGAGTATTCGTGTATCTCCATAAAATTACACTCAAAATCGGTGATAAAAATTTCTTCGTGTTCTGTGTCTCCACACGCTTTTGCACCGATTGATAAAATTTCATCGATTTTAGATTTTAGATCATCCTCATCCATTGGAAGCGAAATGTGCTCTCCTATTAAATAGCCGTTATTGTATGCTTCGAGGTCGGTTATGTAAATGGTCATGTCCATTGTCTTTCCTTCTTTTAAAAAAGTTTTCTTTGATTTTGAAGGTTTGGAATCTCTGTATTTCCTTTTTACTGAAAACACCGACACTCTCACCCCTTCAATCAAAGTTTTCTCCGTTTTCGTTAGGCTGTTTATCTCTGATTGGGAAAGTTTCAAAGACTGACTTGAACACCGATTAAAAACCTTTAAACGAGGATTTCAGTCTCTTTGAGAAAAAACTTGTAATGAAAGATAAATGAGCCTAACGCATAGGAAGATAATTTGAAGGGGTGAGAGGGTCGATGATTTCAAAGAGGTAAAAAATATAAAATAAAAATAAGCACTATTCGCTAAAAACTTCATGGGTTCATGTTTTCATGGCAATTCTGTAAGTTTCCTCCACCACCGCTAGGTGGTGGGGGGAACATGGAAGAATCAGAAAACAGAATTAGAAGTTTTTCCCGAACAATCCGAAGGATTGCTCTTGATTTACTTTATAAGAAAAGGTGGCGATTGACATAGCTCAAATATGGGGTCAAATATAGTGCCGCGCAAAAATCTCATAACAGCAACGAAATTATTTTCAAAAAAATCGAAAGTTCTTAAAATGTAAAACAGTTATATTTTAGGGGTGATGGATTGAAAAACAAATACGAATTGAGAGTAGCGTCCTTGTATGCAACGATGTTTCCGAATGATAATCAGGAGATAAGCTATTTCACTAAAAAGCAGTGGATAACCAATGAGCTAAAAAAGCAGTTCGAGCAAAGGGTGTTTAAACAAGAAGATAAAGCGGTTAAAAAAGAGCGTGAGCAAAACAACTTCCTAAAAACTAAATACATCCCTAATCGCCGTAAAAAATATTTAGAATCCATCAGCGCCAACATTGAAGAATATAACGACAGCACCAAAAGAAATTTAGTGGTGTTTAACGGCTGTGAAGAGGTCGTAGAGGAACAAACGCAAGATGATAATAGATTGGTGTTGGAATACTCCAATGTGAAGTATATGAAGCAGTTCGGACACGATATCAAGCAATCTATTTTAGTTAATAAGACCGAAGCCAAGGAAAAAGATTACACAGCAACCTTTTTCACCAATACCCTATTATCACGGTTTCAACCATTTCGAACCAGTCGAGGCGATACTAAATTACCATTTCACCAATGGACGGTCAATCCTAATTTCATTTATGCTAATTTAGACGAAGCGATAAGCGAGGGGTATTTGTATCTAAATTCATTTCTGTCGGCATTTTTGCATAAGGTGAAGAAGAACAGCCGAAAGCACCGCAAACTGGCAAAGGAGATAAAATACAACATTATTTTAGAACCTCACAGAACCCTTCAAGTCCATTCCCACGGGATTATTTTTCATCACCCCGATTTAAGCGATTGGATAAAAGAGTGCTACGAGCGAACCTTGATTGAATACAATATGCCCACAACTACCAATGACATCAAGCAAAATTTCGGAAATATAGACGGTGCCACCAAATACATTGTCAAATACATTCAAAAGAATTTACAAATAGCCAACACCCTTGACGACCAAGAACGCAAGCACGATTGGATAGAACAGCAAAAGACCGATATCAATGTTTATCTAGGGTGGAAACTGATGTTGAGTAATGGTGCCAGACTTCACCGTAGCAGTCGAAACAAATTAGATAAACGAACATCACGATTAATTTATAGGGTGTGCGGTGATGCGGAAGAATATAAAAACGCTACTTTGCAACAAGCGACCGACAACGGCACTTGTCTAAGATATGAAATCAACAACGACACCGCAAAACGAACCATCATCCAAGAAGAGGGTAAGAGCGATAAAATCAAGGATTACAATGTTCAGGACAAAGACAACAAGCGTTTCCATGTATTAGAGGTCAAGCGTAAAATCTATAAATGCTTCCATCAAGGTCAAGTCATTGAAATTAATAAGAGTGAATACGACACAAAGAAAAATCACTCCTCCAAAACATTAGGGGATGATTACCGTGACCAACTATCAAAAGTAAAAGAACAAATTGAACAACTGGTCAAACTGCCCGAAGAGGCTATGGTTAATAACGATTACACGACATTGAGCAATCTTTTCAAAATGGAATCACAGATAAAAAAGCAAATCGGAATAATTGAAAGTCTTTACTCTATTTATTACAAGGTGGAGCAGTTGATTATCACTGATATGGGGGAGAAAATTTTATACGATAAAAATTGGTATTCAATTTAACAAATGTGAAATCTCAAAAAAGCAACGCAAATTCTTTGACTCCAAAATTTATTCTTTTAAAATAGTAAATATGGGTGAGTAATTTACTTTATCCATTACTAAAAATTATTAAAGGATGACAATGGAAGATATTAAATTAGGTTCAGTGCTAGGAATTAGTGAAGAGGGTCAAGACGTAAGAGTGTCATTGAGAAATAAGGACTATAACAGAAATTTGAAAATGACCGTTGTTGGATACAACATCACCGAAAAGGGAAATATCACCCTACAAGCCGTTAAAAACGATAAGGTCGAAACGCTTACGATGTTTCCAGAGGAAGGAATAGAAGTTAAAGCAACCGATTTGGACAAATTGATAAATAAACTAATCATTGTTGATAATGTGCAAAAAAATCAAACCAAAGACACATACGGAAAAGTGTTGAGCGTATCAATGAGATGCCTATACATTAAAAGTAATATCAAGATAGTGTCAGAGTATCCAAACGCATTTGAAAACGGTGTATTCGCTTTATTTTATCCTATGGAAGAATTTTTAACACTGCGTTCATTCGAGGAAAAAGAATTTAGAGTTGGCACGAACGAAAAAACCAAAAAGCCCGTAATGCGAAAAGCCTATGTTGCAACCATGAAAGATATGATGGGGTCAAAATTAGTATTGAAAAAAGTGTTGCTTATCAATGAGAACAAAGAGCAGTTAAAAACAATGATAGGTAAAAAAATCAAATTCACTGAAACAGAGAAGGTAAAAAACAAAGACGAAAGTTTTTATATCTCCTACGACCTGCCTGAAATCGAAGGGGTTAAAAAAGAAGCTCCAAAACCTGAATCGAAATAATTCAGGCTTTTGCCCTCGGAGATATACAATGAATTATAAAAGTAAAGTTCATCAGCAAAACGCGGTCAATCTAAAAAATCACACTCCAATTGAGACAAGAAAGAAGAAAAAGACCCCATCTACTGATATTCAAATCACCGATGGATGGATACTTGTAAAATCGTACGCCATTGATATTTTAAAAGTGAATAAGAGCAGTGGTGCTATTTACTTTGACCGTGATACCTATTCTAAAACCACAAGCGAACTGCAAAATATTATTGAGAAGTGGTTGCAAGCTAACGGACTTGGAATTACCAACCCAAATGATAGTATAAATGACAGAGTGGAAGAAATGAGAAGAGAAGACCTGATATAACAGTTCATTTACCGACTTATATTTAGGATCGATTAAGTCAAATTATTGAATTACCAAAAGCAGAATTAACGAAAGGTGAATTAAAAGTGGAAGAATTTTTCTAAAATGGTTCAGAATGGCACAGATTAATTCATATGCCATAAATTAACTTAAAAAACAATAAAAAAGCTTGACGTTTGATATTAAATTTACTATAATTTCAGTGTTTAGGTTATGAAATAGTTGAGTAAACATCAAGCTTCTTATTTTTATAAGATGTCCCACCCTCATTAAAATCCCCATTATTAAAATCATCATTGTCAAAAAGTTCGTTGTTCGTCAAATATTTAAATTTCAAAGGAAAAAAATGTATTTATATGGTCAAGAAATTAAAAGTGTAGAAATGGAAAGAGGATGGATTTCACTCTATTCAAATAAAAGTTGTTTAGGTGAAGTGAAGTTTTATTTTGAACCTGAATATGATATAGATGATCAAATTAGAATTATTGATTATAGTAGTAATTTTGTTGATGAAGATGAATTGGATGAAGAAGAAATTGAGGAAATGTATCAAGATTTAAAAGACATTATTTATGATAATGAATTTATTTTTGTAAAAATTATAGAAAAGAAGTTAAAAACAAAATGTAATTTAAAAGTTGTGTCAAGAGATTTTAAAACATTTTATACAGTTGGTGAAGATGGTGTGATGTTAAAAAAATTTATGAAAATTTAAAGGAAATAAAATGTTAAAACTTGGAAAAATGAAATTTAGATACTTAAAAATAAAATTAGTTGATGATATTCCTATATTGTCATATCATACAAAAAAAGATGAAGTTATGTTTGAATGGAAAATGGATGTTTTTGGTTCACCTATTGATTTTAAATTAAATCAAAAATTATCAATGTCTAAATATGGAACAGAAGTTAGTAAACATATATATGAATGTTTATTTTCTATTGGTGTGTTGTATGGAGTAGTTGATAAGAGAAAATTAGATTATATTCTTAGTGATTATACTAAGGTTGTAGAATTTAAAGGTCATAGTATTAATGAGTATGAATTTGATTTGGAATATATCAAAGGAATAGTAGATGATAAATAATATTAAATGACACTTGTGGAGGTAGATATGGTATTTTAGTGGGCAAGGGGAGTGGTTGAGATAGTTTTAGATATAATTTACTATCTTAAATCGTAGAGTTGACACAATGGAAGAATATACCGAACCTGAATATATCCATGAATATACAGAAGAAGAAATAGACGAAATATTGAGTTTGTCTCCAAAGTATGATGGTGAAGAACCAAGAGAATGGACCGATGAAGATGTTGAATATATGGAAACTAGAATGAGATTGGGGATTTCAACTGAGGATACAATGAAAAATTTTCAAGGTCTCACAGAAGAGGAACAAGATTATTTTATGTTTATAGCAAGCACAATTATTAAACAGAGAGACCCTAATTATGATATATATGCGGATGAAGAGGTTAAAAATACATTAGGTGAATCAGATATTGACAATCGCTTAAAATCAATGGAAGAAATGTTGCAAAAATTAATGAATGTTAAAACCGCACCTCACGAACAACAAGGTATAGAAGCTAAGCGACATTTGACCGTTGATGAATTTTCAAAAAAATATAATATTAGCAAGACTCAACAACAGACACTTCGCGGTAAAGGGCTACCATTTGGTCAGTTAAAAGAAAATGGTAAGATTACTTACATTACCAATGATGTAGAAAAATGGTTTGAGAACAACCGTGTTTAGCCCGTTTTGTGCCATTCTAAATTATTCCGAGGTGTCAAAAAAGGGTCATAAAATTAGAAAAATACCTTTAAAAACCCATAAAATAGGGGTTAATTTTGGCATTTAATATTTGGGATCAGAACCACGGAGTATAATACGTATAACTCTTGAGATCACAAAATGTGATTTCAAAATGCTAAGGTTTATCATGATTATCCGAAAACTTTTTAAATTTGAAAACGCCCATGTTGTCCGAGGATGTTCGACTCAGCGGTGCCGCGCCTCTATTCACGGACATTCGTATAAAGTCGAAGTGCTGTTCGAGTCCAAGTATTTGGATAACGGTCAAATGATCTATGATTTTGGGCTGATGAAACGGGGGATGAAAGAGCTCATAGACAGTTTCGATCACGGTGTAGCGATTTGGGACGGAGACGATGAGGAGTATATCGCAAGTATGAAAGAGCACTCTAATCGATGGGTGATCCTTCCGATCTCTCCCTCGTGCGAGCAGTTTAGCCGTGTCCTATTTCTGATGTTGGATCGTCTTCTTGGCTCAACGCAGATGATTAACGGTGAGCAGGGGGTGAAGCTGCACAGTATTATCGTCCATGAAACCGAAACGGGATATGCGCAAGCTTTTGAGGAAGATGCCTATTCGGAATTGATGGGGATTATCTCACTTGAATCGATTGTGTTTAGCAACGAAGTACGTGAGGGGTGGAGTGATTCACGGTTATGGGAAAAAATGCTTTCCGGGGAAGTGTTCATGAATCCGGAGACGGTTTAATCCGTCACGAGAGAATATTGTACTCTTGAACTCATACACCATCGCGTAGGGATTATTTTTACTTCTGAACCTTCGTCAAACCCTTCTACCGCAGCGTCTACCATCATAAAACCATTGGCACGTGAGAGAGGCAAGACCATCCCCGGACCAAAAACGGGGCTTGGGGTAAAGGTAGCTCCATCAAACCACCCTGGGATCAATGAACGGCGACCTTTTTTCATTTTGAAGGGATTCGCGATATGGGTTGTAATGGTAGAGAGATATTTATCACTTCTGCCGCTGAGAGCTAAAATAGCACTTTGCCCGAAGAGTTCAAAACAAAGTGCAGCTGCGAGGGGATTGCCTGGTAAATTGAGTATGAGGGTATTGCCGATACGACCGAATGTTGTCGGTTTGCCGGGTTTAATATCTACCGATTCAAACGAACCTTCAAATCCTAATGAGGTAAAGGCGGCTTTTGTGTAATCAGCATCCCCGACACTGACACCTCCTGAAGTAATAACGAGATCGGCACTTAGGGCATTTCGGATATGGTTTTGAATCGATTCTAGGGTATCTTCGGCGGTACCTGTGAAGATGACATCGCAGCCGAGCTCCGTAGCACGAGCGGCAAAGGTTGGGGTATTGGTATTGTAGAGTTGATTGGCGCCGAGAGATTCGAAATGCATTTTTAGCTCATTTCCTGAAGAGAAGAGGGCAACTTTGGGACGGCGATAGACCCGAATATGGGTAATACCCTGGGATGCGAGCAGAGCGATATGGTGTGCATAAAGTTGTGTCCCTGTATCAAGCAGTTGCATTCCGCTTTGGATGTCTTCCCCTTTGAGGCGGATATGTTGTGAGGGCTTAATCGCATTCGGGAGGGTTACGGAGTCATTTTCTACCCTTACCTCTTCAATAGGGACAATGGCTTCGCACCCTTGAGGAATTTTGGCTCCGGTCATAATTCGGATGCATTGATCTTCGACCATACGGATTTCATCGCCGTCTCCGGCAAAAATAACACAGGATTGCTTGAGTGTTTTTCCGGCATCTTCTACACGAACCGCATACCCGTCCATTGCCGAATTATCGAATGAGGGGAGAGAATGAGAAGCGATAATATCTTCGGCCAAAACCCGATGAACGGCACTTTCGAGGGTGACGATCTCACTCCCAAGCGGAAGGGAAAGGGTATAGATTTCCTTTAATGCACCCTCTACATTAATCGCCATTGTCTCTCCTTGAATGTGTCTGCTCTGCTTTATGCAATATGTGTTCGTAGCATTGCAGGGTTATTTAAAAAATCATTATAGGCAATTTAAGGTAAAATCCCCTTTATGGAAGCTATGTATAAAATGGGATTAGAAATCCACTATTTCGGCGTTATGGTGTTGATGGGGGTTGTGATGTTTAATATCGTCATGCTCGCATTGAGTAAGCAAGTGATTCGCTATTCTAAACGGATGCGGATCGTTATGCCGATTTCGGCATCGTTGATTGCATTGATCCTTTTTACGGGATCGATTATGATGGCGGCAAAACATTTACACTTTACTTTTGCCAATCTTGCAATGATTGTAGTGGGTATCGTTATGATCATTTTAGAAGCAAAACGGTACAAAACACTCAAACGGCGCACAGATATTACCGATGAGGGAGCTTTTGCTCTGTATAAGCGTAAAGCCTTTCGCTTTTTAGGGATTGAAGCGGTATTACTTTTGGCACTTAGCGTGTGGATGATGGTATGAAGTTCGTCCTGAGTTCAGATGCGGGAAACAATGAATTGTGTGTATCAGGTGAAGAGTATAAATATCTGATCAAAGTACGTCGTCATACTATCGGTGATTTAATCGCATTTCGTTCGCGTAAAAATTTGCGTGAAGAGTATCTGTACCGTTTGGAGCGTACCGATGGACGAAACGGATATTTTATTCTTCAAGGGCATCATGAAGCTCCCTGCGAAGCATCTCGTAAACTTCATATCGGATGGTGTTTGGTAGACCCCAAAACGGTTGAAAAAACCCTGCCGATGCTGAGTGAACTGGGGGTAACCAAGATCACCTTCATCCATTGCCACCGTTCTCAGCGTAATTTTCGTCTTGATTTTGAGCGGTTTGAACGGATCATGGAAAGCTCGATTATGCAGTGCGGACGAAGTTCTTTGATTGAAGTGTCCGAGTCTCCTGCTTTAAGTGCCTTTTTAAAAGAGAATCCGGAGGCGGTAATTTTGGATTTTGCCGATGATGTATTGAGCAAGGAGGATCGTATGGATACGGTTGTGATCGGTTGTGAAGGGGGATTTGATGATAATGAGCGTAAATTATTTGCTGCTCATCGCGTCCGTTCCCTCCCATCACCGATGATTTTACGCTCTGAAACAGCAGCAGTCGCTATTGCCGCTATCCATTTGTAAAAAAAGAAAATTTCCGATATAATTCGCCCTTAACAATCCGTCCCCAGGTACGGATGTAAAACTATACCGATTCGACGTACAACGCCGTCGATCACTAAGGCTAACCGAATGAAAAAAGATCTTCACCCTAACGTAGTAGAATGCGCCGTAAGTTGCGCTTGCGGTAATTCATTTACCACCACCAGCACAAAAGATACTATCCGTGTTGATATCTGTAATGAATGTCACCCATTCTATACCGGTTCTGAGCGTCAAGTAGATACTGCAGGTCGTATCGATAAATTCAAAAAACGTTACGCACTTAATTCGTAATTTGAATGCCAAAAGGGTTTTCCTTTTGGTTGCACTAGCCGCTTGAGCTACTAAACTTGCTTCTTCGAAGCAGAAGTTTTTTCTTGAATCATAGAGAAAATTATAAGAATAGAGAAAACAATGCTGTCTCTTGTCCCCACACCTATCGGAAATATTGCCGATGTCTCACTTCGCTCTCTTGAAATATTCTCACAAGCTGATATTTTTCTATGTGAAGACACGCGTGTTACGAAAAAACTGCTCCATTTTCTCAAAGAACGCTATGCTTTAGTCCTCAATGAACCTCAATTTATTAGTTTGCATTCCCATAATGAAGCCGAATTTGTCACTTCTTTAACACCTGATTTCTTTGATCGTAATATTGTTTATGTGAGTGATGCCGGGATGCCTGGAATCAGCGATCCGGGGCAAATATTGGTCCGTTATTGTATTGATAACTCGATAGCATATGATATTCTCCCCGGAGCCAATGCGGTACTGAGTGCTTTTGTCGCCAGTGGATTTGTTCAAACCAAGATGCTTTTTTTCGGCTTTTTACCTCATAAAGGGAATGACCGATCATCAGCTCTACAAGAAGCACTGTTTAATGGTTATACGACAGTATTGTATGAATCGCCTAAACGGTTGGACAAACTTCTATCCGAGATTGCGATAGCCGCGCCGGAGCGGAAGGTGTTTTTGGCCAAAGAGATCACTAAAAAATATCAGCGTTTTCATCACGGTATTGCTTCAGAACTTGCCAATCAGATGGAAAAAGAGATTCGGGGAGAGTGGGTTGTCGTAATAGAAGCATCGGAGGGGAAATCGGCTTCGTTAAGCGAACAAGATATTTTAGCCCTTGATATTCCGAAAAAAGCGGCATCCAAGTTAATTTCAAAGATTACCGGAGAAAATCCGAAAGAGTGCTATCAGCGACTCTTAAACTCATAAGGATACAATAACAAATGCTTATTTATGGAAAACAACCGGTTTATTATGCTCTGGAGCGTCATCGCGATCGTATCAAGACACTATTCTTGGCCAAAGAGGTCGATAAAAAAGAGTATTCAGCCCTTATGAAAATGGGATTCGAAGTAAAACGAATTCCTGAAAATGCGGCACAATCCATGGTAAAAGGGGGGAACCATCAAGGATATATCGCTGAGATGTCCAACCTTGTCCCTTACGCTTCACCCTTTTTGAAACGTTGCGGATTTGTCGTGGTTCTTAGTTCCATTACGGATATGGGAAACATGGGGTCGTTGGTGCGCAGCGCATATGCCCTTGGGGTTGAAGCATTAGTGATTTGCGGTATTAAAGAGCCCAATTTGGAAAGCTTGATTCGAACCAGTAGTGGCGCGGCGCTTGATTTACCTCTTGTCGTGGTTCATAATATTCATGATGTGATGCATGAGTTGAAACAATCCGGTTTTAGCCTTTATGGTGCAACGCTTAAGGGGACGAATGTGCGAGAAGTGAGTTTTGACTCCAAGCGTGCATTGATTTTAGGGAGTGAGGGCGAAGGGTTGAGTGGCCGCGTTGAAAAAGGGCTTGACTATGGTGTCTCGATAGAGATGGCACATGATTTTGACTCGCTCAATGTGGGCGTAGCCGGAGCAATATTAATGGAGAGGATGCGATGAAAGGGTGCCAAACGTTCGAGGAATTACAATCATTAGGAGCTGAAATAATTCATGAGAGAACTCATATCTCTCGTGATAAAATTGAGCTGGTACTGACTAAATCGTATGGAGAGATCAATAAAATTCAATTTATGGGATTTTTATCCATTCTCGAACGTGAATACAGTCTTGATCTAAGTGATATTAAACAAGAGTACCTTGACTATCAAGAGGAACATAAAAGTACTCTTCCCCCTAAACAATCGGTTATATTACAATCCACCTCAAACTCCAAACAAAAATGGATACTTGCCGGTTTCGTATTGATAGCGGCACTGGTGGTAGGCGGATATTTTGCGCAGTCCAATATGGCCAATGTCCCCAAAGAAGAGGTGATGCAGCTTAACAGTGCAACAGTAGCGGTTGTTGATGATACAAAAGAACTAAACGCTACGGAAGCTATTGAAATGAATACAACGGTAGAAGCCAATACAACCAAACCGGTGTTAGAGCAAAACATCACTGCGCCGCAAAAACTTCAAACGATTCAGGCTGTAAGCGGTCTTGAAATTCGACCGGTGTACAAAGTTTGGGTCGGCATGATCGATATGGGAAGTCATGAAAAAACGCAAACCATCACCAAAGAGCCTATTAAAGTTGATACGTCTAAAAATTGGCTTATCGGGTTGGGACATGGCCGTATTGAAATCGCTTCATCGAGTGGAAATGAAACGCTCCGAGAACGCGGTGCGGTATGGTTCGTCTATGAAAACGGAGCACTCAAACGGATTACAAAAGCGGAATTTGTAGAGCGTAATGGCGGAAATAACTGGTAATAATGTTCAAGCGCACCCTTGGAATTTTGTTGTTAACCCCTTTTGTTTTGTCGGCCGTGCAGTTTAAAGTGCACATTGAACTCAGTGGTGATCCTTTGGTCGGGATTACTACTTTCTCTCATACCTTAAATGCCCTCGGATATAAGTACCAAATAGAGACCCTGTCAACCCAAAATTCTTTTACTATCATCGATGGAACGGTAATTGGATCAAAGTCCCTTATCCCCTCAGCTCTTACGGAAAATTTACAAGATGAGGGGATAAAACTACTTTATGCCCGAATGAATCATGGCACTATGGAGTTAGGTATTGACGTTACGTCAGCCGTATGGAATATACAAGCTCTTGGAGTAGATGAGGGGGCACAGATGCCGCGCTCAAATCTCCCCTATTGGTTTCGAGTCGAATCCGCACAAGAGATTCACGTTGAACCCCCTTACGGAGGGAAATGGTATCCGGATGTCAGTGTGCTGGATGCCTCCATGCATGTCCTCTCAACGTACCGTTCGGATAAAAGCATGGATGAACTGAAATTTTCTCTTCCGGATGGAAGCTATTATCTAAAAGTCTCCAATACCAATGGGATGAAGGTGCTACGAGAGGGGATGTGGGTTGAGTCAATGAGTTTGGGGCGTTGAGTTATATAAAAACTAAGTCTCTTATGCTAAAATGGCGCAATTTTTTAATCACAGGTTGTAGCCATGTTTGATGAAATCCAATTTGACCGGATTAAACGCCTCCCTAAGTATGTTTTTGCTGAAGTTAATGAGCTTAAAATGGCGCGCAGACGTTCTGGTGCCGATGTTATCGATTTTAGTATGGGAAATCCCGATGGGGATACTCCGGAGCATATTCGTAAAAAACTGATAGAATCTGCCCAAAAAACCAAAACACACGGATACTCTGTTTCCAAAGGGATCCCAAAACTTCGTCAGGCTATTTGTGATTGGTATAAACGCCGTTATGATGTGGATCTTAACCCTGATACCGAAGCGGTTGCAACTATGGGTTCTAAAGAGGGATATGCCCATTTGGCGTATGCGATCACCAATCCAGGAGATGTGGCGGTTGTCCCCGATCCTACCTATCCTATTCACTCCTATGGCTTTATCTTAGCCGGGGGGAATGTCCAAAAAATGGAACTTCCGTTCGATGAAGATTACAAAGTGGATGAAGATCTTTTCTTTGAGCGATTGGAGCAAGCATTCCATATCTCCTTTCCTAAACCAAAATTTGTGGTCGTAAACTTTCCTCACAATCCGACAACAGCGACGGTAACACCGGAATTTTATACCCGTATTGTCGAGATGGCTAAACGGGAACGTTTTTATATTATCAGTGATATAGCGTATGGGGACTTGACGTTTGACGGGTATAAAACTCCATCAATTATGTCGGTTCCGGGAGCTAAAGATGTGGCGGTTGAGAGTTTTACCCTATCAAAAAGCTATAACATGGCAGGATGGCGTGTCGGATTTTTCGTAGGAAATCCAAAACTTATCGGTGCACTGCAAAAAATTAAGAGTTGGTTGGATTATGGGATGTTTACTCCGATTCAAGTGGCTGCAACCGTAGCGCTTCAAGGCGACCAAACCTGTGTGCAAGAGATTACCGATAAATACGATCACCGTCAAGACGTTTTGATCGAAGCGTTTAATCGAGCGGGATGGCCGGTACGTCGTAATCAGGCATCGATGTTTGTATGGGCCAAAATTCCTGAATGCGCACGTCATCTCGGGAGCTTGGAATTTTCAAAACGTCTATTGGTTGAAGCCAATGTGGCTGTTGCCCCTGGGATCGGTTTTGGAGATTACGGCGATGAGTATGTCCGTATCGCATTGATAGAAAATGACAAGCGTATCCGTCAGGCAGCTAAAAATATTAAACACTTTTTACAACAATTAGAGTCTAAGGGACAAGAGTGATTCGTGTCGGTGTAATTGGAGTCGGAACAGTCGGAAGGGCGGTTGTCTCTATCTTAGAGGAGAACGCTTCGATTATTTCGGCACGCGCCGGTGACACTATTGTCGTTAAGAGCGGTGTGGTTCGCAATCTGGATAAAGTACGTGATCTCTCGATTAGTGTTTCACAAGATCCCTATTCAATTATTAATGATCCCGAAATTGATATTGTTGTCGAATTGATGGGGGGAATTGAAACCCCTTTTGAAATATTGAAAAGCGCTTTGAAAAACGGCAAAGCGGTAGTAACCGCGAATAAGGCAGTATTGGCCTATCATCGTTACGAGCTTCAAGAGATTGCAGGTGAAATCCCTTTTGAATTTGAGGCAAGTGTAGCGGGTGGGATTCCTATTATCAATGCCCTTCGTGATGGCCTCTCCGCCAATCATATCCTCTCTATAATGGGGATTATGAACGGTACGTGCAATTTTATGCTGACCAAAATGATGAAGGAAGGGGTGGCGTTTGATACGGTTTTGGATGAAGCACAGCGTTTAGGGTATGCCGAAGCCGATCCGACCTTCGATATCGGCGGATTTGATGCGGCACACAAACTTCTTATTCTCGCTTCCATCGCTTACGGAATCGACGCCAAACCCGAAGAGATACTGATTGAAGGGATCGAGGGTATTACGCAGGCTGACATCGCGTTTGCAAAAGAGTTCGGCTATACGATCAAACTTTTGGGAATTGCTGCGCGCGATGGGGCCGAGGTTGAACTTCGGGTACACGCCTCGTTGGTTAAAGAGAGTGCTATGATCGCTAAGATTGACGGTGTTATGAACGGGATCAGCGTTGTGGGGGACCGAGTGGGAGAAACCCTTTACTATGGACCGGGTGCCGGCGGAAATGCGACGGCCAGTGCCGTGGTAGCTAATATCATTGATATTGTCAGATCGGGGAAACGTTCTCCTATGCTTGGATTTAACCATCCTCTTGAAGAGGGACTCCGTCTCAAAAATAGAGACGATATCTGCTCTAAATATTATCTTCGCTTGCGAGTTTTGGATAAACCTGGAATTTTGGCCAAAATTACCCAATTATTTGCCGATCATTCGATTTCCATCGAAGCAGTGATTCAACGCCCAAGTGAAACCGAGTGTGCTCATCTTTTATTTGCAACTCATGAGGCAACAGAGCGCTCCGTTCGAGAGTTGATCTCTCAGCTTGAAGTGTTGGATGCCGTTTTAGAAATGCCTTATATGATACGGATCGTGTAATTACGATTGGTATCGATTCTCCTCTTTCTGCACCTTAATAAAAATTTAACTTTAAATACTGTAATATACGCGTCCACTTTGCCCTTTCGGACAAATAGAATTGAATGTTTCTAACTGCGTTTAATCGTAGTTACAAGTATTGGTGTGATCAATCTCACCTACGAAAAGCAAGTGATTTAAATCAACGGAGCTAACCGATGAAAGTACGTTCTTCAGTGAAGAAAATGTGCGATGATTGTAAAGTTATCAAACGTAAAGGGATTGTGCGCGTAATCTGCAAAACCCCAAAACATAAACAAAGACAAGGATAAGCATGGCACGTATTGCTGGTGTGGACTTACCTAAGAAAAAACGAGTGGAATATGCGTTGACCTATATCTATGGTATCGGTCTACATACTTCACGCAAAATTTTAGATGCTACAGGTATCGATTACAACAAGCGTGTATTCGAACTGAGCGAAGATGAAGCTGCAACTCTTGCAAAAGAGATCCGTGCTAGTTTCGTCGTAGAGGGTGACCTCCGTAAACAAGTTGCTATGGATATTAAAGCGTTGATGGATCTTGGTTCTTACCGTGGTCTTCGTCATCGTAAAGGTCTCCCATGCCGTGGTCAGAAAACCAAAACCAATGCACGTACACGCAAAGGTAAGAAGAAAACTGTCGGCTCAGTTACAAAGTAAGGGATTAGAGTATGGCAAAAAGAAAAGCAACCCGTAAAAAAATTGTAAAGAAGAATATTGCACGAGGTATCGTACATATCTTGGCATCGTTCAACAATACCCTTGTAACGGTAACTGATGAAATGGGTAATATGATCGCATGGAGTTCGGCTGGTGCCCTTGGTTTCAAAGGTTCTAAAAAGTCAACTCCGTTTGCTGCTCAACAAGCGGTAGAATCTGCGCTCGAAAAAGCAATGGTCCACGGTATTAAAGAAGTGGGAATTAAAGTTCAAGGACCAGGATCTGGTCGTGAAACAGCAGTAAAAAGTGTTGGTGCAATCGAAGGACTACGTGTTTCATTCATGAAAGACGTTACTCCACTACCACACAACGGATGTCGTGCGCCTAAGCGCCGACGAGTCTAAGGAGGTTTGTAATGGCAAGATATAGAGGACCCGTAGAAAAAATCGAAAGAAGATTCGGTGTAAGCCTTGGATTAAAAGGTGAGCGTCGTCTTGCAGGTAAAAGTGCCCTTGACAAACGTCCGTACGGACCTGGCCAACACGGTCAACGTCGTACAAAAATTTCTGAGTACGGTACACAGCTTCGCGAAAAACAAAAAGCGAAATTCATGTACGGTCTTAGTGAAAAACAAATGCGTTCATTGTTTACCGAAGCAAAACGCCGTACAGGTAATACCGGTACAAACTTGGTTATGCTTCTTGAGCAACGCCTAGACAACGTTATTTACCGTATGGGTTTTGCAACGACACGTCGTTTTGCTCGCCAATTGGTAAACCATGGCCACGTGTTGGTTGACGGTCAACGTGTTGATATCCCTTCATACCGTGTAAAACCGGGTCAAAAAGTGGAAATCGGCGAGAAAAGTAAAAAGAATAACCAAATCGTTCGTGCGGTAGAGCTTACCAACCAAACCGGTCTTGCTGCTTGGGTCGATATCGATCAAGAGAAAGTATTCGGAATTTTCACACGTCTCCCAGAGCGTGAAGAAGTTGTTATCCCTGTTGAGGAACGTCTAATCGTCGAGCTTTACTCGAAATAATCATTAAAGAAAGGGCGCTCAGCATGAAAAAAATTAAAACATCTCCGCTTCTTCCGAAAGAATTTGTCGTCGAGCAAATCAGCGCGAACGAAGCGAACATTATTGCCTACCCGTTTGAGACCGGTTTTGCGGTTTCACTCGCCCATCCAATCCGTCGCTTTTTATTAAGCAGTTCGGTTGGATTCGCGCCGATCGGTATCAAGATTGAGGGTGCTAAGCATGAGTTTGACTCCGTGCGCGGTATGCTTGAGGACATTTCGGATTTCATCATTAATCTCAAAGGGGTACGTTTCAAATTGAAAAACGGCCTTAAAGAGAAAGATATCTCTTACAGCTTCGCAGGCCCTTGCGAAATTCACGGTAGTGATTTAGAGAATGATGATGTCGAAGTGGTGACACCGAATGCTTTCTTAGCAACTTTGAATGAAGATGCGACGTTAAATTTTACCGTCAAAATTCATCAAGGTATCGGTTATGCTCCGAGTGAAGATGTACGTGACGTATTGAGTGAAGGTTATATTGCACTTGATGCTTATTTCACCCCTGTACGCCGTGCAACTTATGCGATCGAAAATGTTTTGGTCGAAGATAACCCGAATTTCGAGAAAGTGATTATCAACATCGTCACAGACGGTCAGATTTCACCGGTCGATGCGTTTAAAAATGCGTTGGAAGTAATGTATGCTCAAATGGCTGTTTTCAACAGTGAAGTGAGTATTAAAGCTCCTGCAACCGCTGAACGCGGTGATGAACATCCTGAACTTAAACGTTTGGGTGCGCGTATTGAAGAACTCGGACTAAGTGCACGTAGTTTTAACTGCTTGGATCGATCCAATATCAAATACATTGGCGAAATCGTAATGATGAGTCAAAATGATTTGAAAGAGGTTAAAAACCTCGGTAAAAAATCGTTTGAAGAGATTTTAGAAAAAATCACCGAATTCGGTTACGCTGTTGGACAAGATCTAAGTGATGATCTCGTTAGTGCACTCAAAAAGAAAATCGAAGCTGAATAAGTAAACACAAGAGGAAAGTATCATGAGACATCGTCACGGATACCGCAAGCTAGGTCGTACAAGCGCACATCGTGAAGCTTTATTGACTAACCTTAGCATTGCGTTGATTGAACACGGTAAAATTGAAACAACGTTGATTAAAGCAAAAGAACTTCGTTCATTTGCTGAAAAATTGATTACAACTGCACGTGCAGGTGATGCGAACGCGCATCGTGCTGTATTTGCTGTTTTACAAAACAAAGAAGCGACTAAATTGCTTGTCAATGAAGTTGCTCCTAAATATGCAGAGCGTAACGGCGGGTATACTCGTATCGTTAAAACTCGTATTCGTCGCGGCGATGCTACGCATATGGCATACATTGAACTCGTTTAACGAGTTCAATCCCCCAACCCCTTAAACTGAGCTTCGCTCGAAAACCATCCTGTTTCGTATTAGTGCTCATTTAGCGCAAATTTCCTATTATTACCCATATTATTTTGTATATAAAAGGTAAAATTATTATGATTCCGTTCACTGATGAAGAGTTGATGCAACCTGTGCGTCACGTAATCGATAAAATTAGACCCTCTTTAGCATTAGACGGAGGCGATATTGCATTCTTAACGGTTAAAAATGGAACGATTTATGTACAGCTTCAAGGGGCGTGTATCGGATGTTCCAGTAGTGGAAATACACTTAAGTATGGCGTAGAACGGCAGCTTCGGATGGATATTCATCCAGAACTCAGTGTAATCAATGTACCGCAAGGTATGGAAAATCAGATAGACGCGCTATAATCCACGCGCTTTAAGTCGATATTAGAGTAAATTAGGAGGGATACAATGAAAATGATTAGCTTATCCAAAACCCTCAATCAAGCAAACGAACATTTTTTGGCGGGGCAATATACGGATGCATTGCGTGATTTTTCCCTAGCACTTAAAGATCATCCGACATCAAAAGAGGCCTATAACGGTGCAATCCTTGCCGATATGGCTATGAGCGGTGAAGGCGGGGCTGAAGCACTTTTTGATTATTATGCGATATTACGCAGTGAAGATACCGAGCAAGCCGATACCATTATCTCTGAGATACTAGAAACGATGGATGGTACATTGGATCAACTTGCGGGATTGTTCGACGATACGATAAAACAACGTCTTGCGTATGAAGACGGTATCATGTACACCGAGTTTAAAGAGCTGGTGGAAAATGATAAAGATTTCAACCGAATTTTTGAAAATATTATGTTTTCAACCCGTGTTATTATTACTGAGAAAGAGGACTTTGTCGATTTTCTCGATAATTTAATAGATCATGGTTACAAAGAGATGGCCTTGAGTTATTTGGAAAGTGCACTTGGTGTTTACCCAAATGATAGACAGCTTAGAAATCTGTTGCGCCGTTTGGCGAAGGGGAGAGAACTTGAAAGTTGAAGTTCAAGATAAGCCATATCGATATGTCTCCGAAAATTCAAGTCTGTGTGGATCGGATTGCGCTTTTGTGCTGACAAAGCAAAATGAGAAGTATAAAGAAGATGCGATCGCACGTGGAGCACACAGTGTTTTAACCCCTAAAGAGTGTTGGGAACTTTTCGGTCTGAATCGAATTAAGATTGTCGGAATTACAGGGACAAACGGTAAGACAACGACAGCGAGTGCAATATACTCGATTTTGCTTGATTGTGGTCACAAAACAGCGATGCAGGGTACACGCGGTTTTTTTATGAATGATGCACCGGTAGAGGGGAAAACCCTTACTACCCCTACGGTACTTAATACCTATCGCCATATGGCGAAAGCCATTGAGGAAGGGTGTGAGTATTTTATAATGGAAGTAAGTTCGCACGCGATAGAGCAAGAGCGAATTGCTGGGATTGATTTTGCATTAAAGATTTTGACAAATATCACCCAAGATCACCTCGATTATCACGAGAGCATTGAAGAGTACACCCGTATAAAGAATCTATTTTTTCAAGATGAGTCTAAAAAGCTGATTAATAAAGATGAGCCGCGTGCTGAATTTAATATGAAAAATGCGTTTAGTTACGGGGTTGAAAATCCGGCAACGTATAAAATAATTGCTTATTCATTGAACAACGGGGTCAGCGGTGTTTTAAAATATTTTGAGGAACATATTGCATTTACAACCTCGTTGCACGGTTTTTTTAATCTCTATAATATTACCGCTGCCATTGCAGCAGTCCATTTGGTAAGCGGTGAGTCTTTAGAGAAAATTACCGAAGTAGTCGAAAATTTCGGCGGTGTAAGCGGACGTATGGAAGTGGTGAGCGAATCCCCTCTTGTTATTGTTGATTTTGCCCATACTCCTGATGGTATGGAACAGGTTCTAAATGCGCTCAAAGAGAAAGAGGTTCTAGTCGTTTTCGGTGCAGGTGGAGACAGAGATCGCTCTAAACGACCGTTGATGGGGAGAGTGGCTGCCACATATGCTAAAAAAGTGTATGTGACCAGTGATAACCCCCGTTTTGAAGATCCGGATATGATTATTGAAGATATTTTGAGCGGGATTGAAGATCGAAGTAAGGTATATGTCGATGTGAATCGGCGTAATGCAATTGCGCAAGCGCTGCATGATCGAAGCGGTGATGAAGTCGTTTTGATTCTGGGTAAAGGGGATGAAACCTCTCAGATTATTTACGATCAATACCTCCCTTTCGATGACCGGGTTGTGGCAAAAGAGTTGTTAAAAGAGATTTAAACAGAAAAGTTGTTTGCCGGAGCTAACTATGCACTGGTATGATTTGGCTATAATGCCGTAATTATTTTACGGTGTCTTAGTACACTAGATTTTTAAAGGAGCGTTTTGATGGGTATCCCTCAACCAGCGTTTTATATTTTCAAATGTGAGCAAAGCTCTCCTCCGGGGATGCCAAAACCGAGTTGTGTAAATCCGCAAACACAGGATCTTTTTCAACATTTGGCACAAACATTGATGCAGCGTGGGCTTATCGCTACGGTTCAGCCGATTCGTACATCATGCATGAATCGCTGTAATGTCGGTCCGATTATGCTCGTAGAGCCGGGTCATGTAATGTATGCGGGACTCACAAAAGAGAAAATCAATGAAATCATCGATCGTCATATTATTGGTGGCGAAGTGGTGCAAGAGTATGTTATTCCGGCAGAATTATGGGATGCACCGATCACTCCTGCCGACATGATGAAGCAGATGGGACGATAACCCATGTTGATCGAGATGCTTTACAGCAAAATCCATCGTGCCACGGTGACCGACGCTAATCTCAATTACGTCGGTTCGATCACAGTTGATGAAGAACTTCTAGAAGCTTCCAAAATGCGTGTCGGGCAAAAAGTTGAAATTCTTAACATCAATAACGGTGAGCGCTTTTCAACTTATATTATTCTCGGCGAGCGTGGGCAGAGAGATATCTGTCTTAACGGAGCAGCTGCACGTAAAGTTCACAAAGGGGACAAGATCATAATCGTCGCCTATGCAACGTATAACGATACCGAACTTGAGAACTATAAACCGACTGTCGTGTTGGTGGATGATGATAATGCGATTACCGAAGTGATTGAGAAGATCTAAATAAGCTCCGTCATGGTAGAATTTCACTAAAAAAATAGTGGGGATCTATGGAGCAGTTTGAAGCTTTTTTATCGGCACATTTGCCATCCGCTCCTAGTTTTCACCCGCATTATGAAAATGCTTTACATCAAATGCTGCTCGGAGGCGGTAAACGGTTCCGCCCAGCACTTCTCTTAGGGGTCGTTCGTGCTTATAACCCACTTTTAACGCAAAGCGCATTTCCGGTTGCATTGGCAGTTGAGTTACTACACACATACTCTTTAATTCATGATGATTTACCCGCTATGGATAATGCCGATTTGCGTCGTGGTATCCCTACCCTGCATAAAACGTATGATGAAGTAAGTGCCATTCTAGCTGGAGATGCCCTTAATACGTACGCGTTTGAAGTTCTCTCTAATGCTCCGCTCAGCGATAGAATAATTGTGAAACTGGTACGAGAACTTTCGCATAACGGTGGACTAAACGGGATGGTACTGGGGCAGGCGATTGATTGTTATTTTGAAGATCAGCGTTTGAGCATAGAAGAAGTCAAAATTCTTCATACCCATAAAACCGGTAAGCTGATCGCTGCGTCATTGAAAATGGGTGCATTGATTATCGGACGTGAAGAGTTGGCCTCTGAACTTTATGATTTCGGGATTGATTTGGGATTGTTGTTTCAGATTCAAGATGATATTTTGGATGTGACCATGAGTGCTGAGGAAGCCGGAAAGACGACACAAGTCGATGGGGCAAAAAACAGTTTTGTGACATTGCTCGGGTATGAGGGGGCAATGAAAGAGGCGGACACATTGGCTGAAAAGCTTTTGTCTCAAATTCAAAGTTTTGATGAGAATTTGCAACGCGAATTGTCACCAACACTTGAACACTACATTAACCGACATAAGGACTAAACGATGAGTAATGCAATGCGCCAAAAAATGGCAGACACAATCCGCTTTTTAGCGGCAGATATGGTTCAGCAAGCCAATTCAGGTCATCCGGGTGCTCCTATGGGATTGGCGGATATCGCCGTTGTTTTGTCTGAGCATATGAGTCATAATCCGAAAAACCCAAAATGGCTTAATCGGGATCGCCTTGTTTTCTCCGGTGGTCATGGCACAGGACTTATCTATTCGCTGTACTATCTATGGGGATACGGATTGCAAATTGATGATTTGAAAAACTTTCGTCAGCTCGACTCTAAGACACCGGGACATCCGGAATACGGTCATACAGCCGGAATTGAGATCACAACGGGACCTTTGGGGCAGGGGATCGCAAATGCGGTAGGCTTTGCAATGGCGTCAAAATATGTCGGGAACAAAGTGAATTCGGAAACGGCTAATATGATCGATCACAACGTTTATTGCTTATGCGGTGACGGCGACTTGGAAGAGGGGATCAGTTACGAGGCGTGTTCGATTGCCGGTCACATGGGGCTGGATAATTTGGTACTAATCTATGATTCTAATTGCATTACGATTGAAGGCTCAACGGAACTCAGTCTTAGTGAAAATATGCGCGACCGATTTGAATCACAAAACTGGGCGGTTTTGGAGATCGACGGACACAATTTTGAAGAGATCGATGGGGCATTGACACAAGCTAAAACGATTTCCCGTCCTGTTCTTATCATTGCAAATACCGTCATTGCCAAAGGGGGCGGAAAAATGGAAGGGTCTCACCATGCTCATGGTGCACCTTTGGGAGACGAAGTGATTAAGACGGCTAAAATTAGTGCCGGTTTTGATCCTGAAGTAACGTTCGCGGTAAGTGATGATGTATTAGAGCGGTTCCGATGCGCAATTGAAAAAGGAGATTTGGCGGAGCGTGAGTGGAATCACCGTCTCAAAGAGCTTCCGTTGTCGGAACAAAATGAGGCATATGAGCAGTTGATGAACCCTGATTTTGAACGAATTGTATGGCCTGCATTTGAAAAAGCCGATGCGACTCGTAATACTAACGGGATCATCCTAAATGCGATTGCTAAAGCTATTCCGGGTTTTATAGGGGGCTCAGCTGATCTTGGTCCTTCCAATAAGACGGAGCTTAAAGATATGGGAGATTTCCCTAAGGGTAAAAATATCCATTTCGGGATTCGTGAACATGCCATGGCATCGATTACCAATGCAATGGCATTGTACGGTCCGATTATCCCATTCAGTGCGACTTTTTTTGTTTTCAGCGATTATCTTAAGCCAGCGGCTCGCATTGCAGCACTTGCGGGTATCCAGCAGTTTTTTATCTGGACGCATGACAGTATCGGTGTGGGAGAAGATGGCCCTACCCATCAGCCGATTGAGCATCTGAGCCAGTTTAGAGCATTACCGAATTTTTACGTTTACCGCCCGGCAGATGGAGCAGAAAATGTAAAATGTTGGCAAAAGGCGCTATCAATGAAGCATTCGCCATCCGCATTTGTGTGTTCGCGTCAGAATCTATCTATATTGCCTAAAGCACTCAAAGGTAATGTCGAAAACGGCGGATATTTGTTGCTTGAAGAAGAAAATGCGACGGTGACCTTGATGGCATCGGGCTCTGAAGTTTCATTGGCAATAGAAACTGCACAATTGCTTGCAGCACAGGGTGTAAAAGCAAATGTCGTGAGTGTGCCGTGTTTTGATCTATTATTGGAAGAGCCGCAAAGTTATATTGATTCTATTATTAAGCCGTCTACGAAAAAAGTGGCGATTGAAGCGGCCAGAGGTTTGGAATGGTACCGATTTGCGGATACGGTGATCGCCATGGATAGTTTTGGTGCAAGTGCACCGGCAGAGTTGTTATTTGAGCGATTTGGGTTTAATGCGGAAGCAATCGCATCAAAAATTGTATGAATGATTCACCTGAATATTTAGAAAAAAAGCGTTTTTTTGATTCGCTTATTACCCTTTATGGGCGAAATGTCGCCGTAGAGGTATTGCGTGATGATGCGGTACAGATTCATAAACTTCACCTCTCTAAAAGCAATCGCAGCGATGAGACAATAGAAGAGATTTTAGCTTTGGCCGATATGCGCGGAGTGGAGATTAAGTACCATACCAAAGAGTCACTATCTCGTATTTCAAAAAATAGCGCTCAGGATCAAGGGGTTGCTATTGATGTCGTCTCTCGAAATTACCGCAGCGCTTCAATGATTGCAACGGATTTGCCGGATTCTTTTCGTCTTTTAGCGCTTGACGGGATTAACAATCCACAAAACTTAGGGATGATCGTCCGTTCCGCTGCGGCAAGTAAAATTGACGGAATTGTATTACCGCGCCGTAACAGTACGAAACTTTCACCTTTAGTGATGAAAGCGAGTGCGGGAACGTTGTTTAAAATACCTATCTATTACTGTGAAGAGTTGAGTGATATATTAGGGCTTAGAGATACGGCGATCATTACGCTCTCATCCCATGCATCGCAAGATATCCATTCGTTGAAAATTCCATCTCGCGCTATTTTTGTTTTGGGGAATGAGTCTGAAGGGGTAAGCGATGCCGTGATGCGTGCTTCGACGCACAGTGTATCCATTGCGATGCATCGCGGAGTTGAGTCGCTCAATGTCGCTGTAACGGCAGGGATTGTTAGTTTTCTACCATAAGGTTATACGGTCGGCGAATATCTTCGACTACTTCCGAGACACTCATGTGTCGGCTTTTTCGTAAAAATTCTCTTCCCTGAAAAAAGATTAGTACCGTAGGAATGGTAAAAACGCTAAATTGCGATGCGATCTCGGGTGTTTTGGAGATATCAATACTCTCGATAATAAAAATTGGAAACTCAGTAGTGATAGCTTCCACGAGCTTAGGTTTAAGGGCATGACACACATTGCAGGTGGGTGCACTAAAATAGAGCATTACTGCATCGTTTTGATCTAATATTTGTTGTATAGTTTCTAGAGTTTGCATAAAGGTATTATAGCTAATGAAGTTTCATCGAGCCTATATTGAAATAACAAATGTGTGCGGTCTATCGTGTACCTTTTGTCCACCAAAATCGCAGGCAACACAGACGATGGATCTCACTTTTTTTGAATCAATTCTTTTACAACTGCGTAATTACACGGATGAAATCGCACTTCATGTCATGGGTGATCCGATGGTTTTGTCTAATTTGCATGACTATTTGGAGATTGCCCATGTATATAACTTTAAAGTCATGGTTACCACTAGCGGATTTTATTTGGATTCTACACGAAGAGAGGCTCTTTTTCATCCATCGGTTCGACAAGTGAATATCTCTCTGAATAGTTTTAACAAAAACAGTGTTTCCCGAACGTTTGAAGCGTATATGGAACCTATCTTAGCTCTGTGTGATGAGAAGCTTGCGGGGAAAAAAGATTTTTTTATTAATCTTCGACTTTGGAATTTGGATGAGGCTTACAGTGAACAAGGGTTTAATGAGCGACTTTTTCGAGAACTTGAGCACCATTTTGATTTAGATGAAGGGCTGATAGTAACATCCATGAGCGGTGAACGTCAATCGATCCGGCTCGCATCTAAAATTCTGCTTCATTTTGATCGCTATTTCGAGTGGCCGAAGTTGGATAATGAAGTGGTCGGAGATGGCTACTGTCATGGGCTCAGTCGCCAAATTGCCATTTTAAGCGATGGAAGAGTGGTTCCCTGTTGCTTAGACGGTGAGGGGGTGATGGAATTGGGTAACCTCCGCGAGATAAATTTGGGTAAAATTCTGACATCGGAACGCTCATGCGAGATGGTAATGGGTTTTGAAAAAGGTCTTGCTATCGAGGAACTGTGCCAAAAGTGCAGTTATAAAGAGCGATTTAGGAAAGGGGTAATAGCATGATTAAATGTTATGTTAAAAACGAAAATGCAATCGCATTGATCGATACCATGTCGGAATTAGACGGAGATGTTATTGAAAAAGTGATTTGGATCGATATGTTTCTCCCTAATTATGAAGAGATTGTCTTCATTGAAAATACATTTGGGATTAAATTTCCGACTAAACAAGAGACAGAAGAGATTGAGATCAGTTCACGTTATTGGGAAGAGAGTGACAAGATTGAGATCAACAGCTACTTTTTGGTCAGTTCCAACCAAAATTCTTATAACGAGACCGTCTCTTTTATCCTGTATAAAAATCTGCTGATCTCAATTCGTTATGCGGCCTTGTACACGTTTGAAGAATTCAATCGAAAGTTTTACGCGACTCCGAAACAATTTGAGAACGGATACGATATTTTTTGTAATATTATTGATATCCGGATTGATGCGGATGCGGATATTATTGAAAAGCTTTCAAAAGATATAACGCGGCTTCGAAAACATGTTTTTACCGATTACACGAATGATGATGAAGAGATTTTGGAAAAAATTTCGTCGTGTGAAGATCTGAATATGCAAATTAGAGAAAATTTGAATGATAAACAGCGTATTTTGAGCTCGTTTTTAAAATCGAATAAATATAAGTCATCTCTAAAAAGTGATGTGACGATTATGCTTAAAGATATTAAATCGTTGATCGATTACACCGATTTTAATTTTGAGAGACTTGACTACCTGCAAAATATTTTCGTTGGTATTTTGAGTATTCAGCAGAATAAAGTTATTAAGATATTTACGATTGTGAACGTTATCTTTTTACCGCCAACCCTTATCGCAAGTATTTACGGCATGAACTTTAACTTAATGCCGGAATTACAATGGCATTTTGGGTATCTCTTCTCGGTCTTTTTGATGATATGTTCATCTATTTTACCGATCTATATTTTTAAACGTAAAGGGCTGATTTAAAATAGTATCTTCTTTTGTAATGAATGTGGTACTATTTTAGATTCAACTTTTTACATCTATTAAACTGATTAAAGGAAAACTTTTGGACAGGCGGATACGCTACTTTATCGAAGACTACTGGGACATATTCATCGGAATAGTCTCTATTGCACTTGCTTTTTTCTTTCATAATGCCGGAGACGGGATGATGGCGACAATTTTTGCCGCAGTCGCCATCGCTGCTCTTTCTCTTACCGTAGCCGAAGTAGCTGATATCCTCTCTGAGCGTCTTCAGGAGCCTTATGGTAGCTTTGTCCTTACCTTTAGTGCCGTTGTGGTAGAGATAATTCTTTTATACGTAATTTTACTTGAAGTACGTCACAGTCCAGAGGTTCTTGAGACGGTTAAGGGGGGGATTATTTCGGCAGTAATTGTCGATTTGAATGTCTTACTCGGGCTTGCCGTCTTTTTAGGTGGACTCGCTTTTAGTCAGCAACAACATAACAAAGAGACCTCCAGCGCCTACAGTACCGTTCTATTTGTCTCCTCATCAGCATTGCTGGTTCCCGGTTTGTTGAGCCACACGGATCACGGAATAAATTCATTAACGCAAGTAAGTCATTTGATTGCAGGTGTATTACTGTTGTTTTATCTCGTCATCTTTATTTTTCAAACGCGTACCCATACCCACTTTTTTAAAGCGACAGCCAGAAGCCGTTTTTTCCGTCTTAAACGCAAACTTCAAGAGGAAGAGGGTGAAATTGACGAAAATGATTCAAGTGATTATATTTTTGAACATTTCAGTACAACAGTCAACTTTCTGATTATTTTTATGCTGATCGGCGTCATTGCATTGGGTGCAGATATTTTTGCAGGTAATGGAGTTAAAATCGCTCGTGAATATGGTATATCAGCCGGACTGGCAGGACTGGTAATCGCCATTATCAGTGTCTCACCTGAAATTTTTACGGCGGTTCGTGCCGCTCGTAACGATCAGATTCAACGTGTTGTCAATATCGCAATGGGAGCATCGACCGTATCGATAATTTTAACGGTTCCGATATTGATGCTTTTAGCCCATTTTTCGGGGATTAACCTTACGTTGGACTTTAATCCGCTTCAAATTGGGGCATTGCTCCTTACGATTATTTTAGTGTGGAAAACGACCGAAGAAGGGGAAACCAACTATTTTGAAGGGGCATCACATTTGATGTTCTTTATCAGTTATGCAATTATTGCGGCGTATTACTAAACAATGGTTATATTATTTGCACCCAGCGAAGGAAAGAAGGCTGGCGGTATACTACCGAGCTTCTCTGAAACGTCTTTTCTTTTCCCCGAACTTTATCCCTATCGCCTTGAAATCATTAACCGATATCAAACATTAGTCCAAACGGGAACCGAAGAAATTCTCTCAGAACTTTTTGGCATTAAAGAGGTAAAAGAATTCATACGGTATAAAAAGCCGTTTGAGGCTGCTCCTACAATGAAAGCGATAGAACGTTACGATGGGGTAGCGTACGGTTATCTAAATTACCTGGAGCTCTCCACACAAGCACAGCGCTATATTGATTCACATGTTATACTTTTCTCGAATTTATTCGGTCCGATCCGTGCGGATGATCGAATTCCCGATTATAAACTCAAACAAGGCGCAGCAATTGATACGGTGGCACCCGAGAAATTTTATAAGGCCCATTTTAGCAAAGCATTGGATGAGTTGATTGGTGATAGAGAAATATTGGATATACGGGCCGGATTCTATGACAAGTTTTATGTCCCCAATAATAAGGCGACAACGTTGAAGTTTTTAAAAGAGGGGAAGGTCGTGAGTCACTGGGCAAAAGCATACCGAGGGGTAGTGTTACGTGAAGCGGCATTATCGCGTGTAGAGTCTATAAACGAGTTATTGGCTCTTAATATCGAGGGTTTAATACTAAGAGAAATAACCGAAACCAAGAAGAGAAAAGAGATCATTTACGAAATTGTCTAATTTCTTTTGAAAAGCTCTTGACTTTTTAGAATGAAATGTCTATAATTTCAGCTCCATTTCGGAATATGCCGGCATAGCTCAGTTGGCTAGAGCAATTGATTTGTAATCAATAGGCCCGGGGTTCAAATCCTCGTGCCGGCACCATTGACGGAATCGGAAACGCATTACAATTATCAGTGTTAGACCAGATACGGCCGTGGTGAGATACTCAAGTGGCCAACGAGGGCAGACTGTAAATCTGCTGATTTTTATCTTCGAAGGTTCGAATCCTTCTCTCACCACCATCTGCGGGAATAGCTCAGTTGGCTAGAGCGTCAGCCTTCCAAGCTGAATGTCGCGAGTTCGAGTCTCGTTTCCCGCTCCACTGGGAGCTGAAGTACATTTCGCAATACTACTTCATCATTACCATAAAACCGTAAAATAGTTTTTAAGCTTCCAATACAAATGTATCATTATGCTCACGTGGCTCAGGGGTAGAGCACTTCCTTGGTAAGGAAGAGGTCGGCGGTTCAAATCCGCTCGTGAGCTCCAGTAATATTTTTGTAATATTTGAAGCTTGAAAGCTATTTCAGCTGTTTTTTTGGTATAATTCCAATTTCATTTACAATTTCAGTCGGAGGACACAATGGCAAAAGAAAAGTTTACGCGTAATAAACCACACGTTAACATCGGTACAATCGGTCACGTTGACCACGGTAAAACTACGTTGACAGCAGCGATCACAGCGGTTCTTGCTACAAAAACTGGTGCAAAATTTATGGACTACGATCAAATCGACAACGCTCCTGAAGAGCGCGAGCGCGGTATTACGATCGCTACTTCACACGTTGAGTACGAAACTGATAAACGTCACTATGCGCACGTTGACTGTCCTGGACACGCCGACTACGTTAAAAACATGATTACCGGTGCTGCTCAAATGGACGGTGCTATTCTTGTTGTTTCTGCAGCAGACGGCCCAATGCCACAAACGCGTGAGCATATCCTTCTTTCTCGTCAAGTAGGTGTTCCATATATCGTTGTTTTCATGAATAAAGAAGACATGGTTGATGATGAAGAACTTCTTGAACTTGTTGAGATGGAAATCCGTGAACTTCTAGATATGTATGATTTCCCAGGTGACGACACTCCAATCGTTGCAGGTTCTGCACTTAAAGCTCTTGAAGAAGCTAAAGCTGGAATCATCGGTGACTGGGCTGCTAAAATCATTAAATTGATGGATGCAGTTGATGAATATATCCCTGAGCCTACTCGTGAAACTGAAAAAGATTTCTTGATGCCGGTAGAGGACGTTTTCTCAATCTCTGGACGTGGTACGGTTGTAACTGGTCGTATTGAGCGTGGTACAATCAAAATCGGTGAAACGATCGAAATCGTTGGTATCCGTGATACACAAACAACTACTGTAACTGGTGTTGAGATGTTCCGTAAAGAGATGGAAATGGGTGAAGCAGGTGATAACTGCGGAATCTTGCTTCGTGGTACCAAGAAAGAAGATGTTGAGCGTGGTCAAGTTCTTTGTAAACCTAAATCAATCACTCCTCACACAAAATTTGAGGCTGAGATTTACGTATTGAGCAAAGAAGAGGGTGGACGTCATACTCCATTCTTCAACGGCTACCGCCCACAATTCTACGTTCGTACAACTGACTGTACAGGTGCTATCACCTTGCAAGAAGGTACTGAAATGGTTATGCCTGGTGATAACGTGAAAATCAATGCTGAATTGATTCACCCAATCGCTATGGAAGAGGGTACTCGCTTCGCTATCCGCGAAGGTGGACGTACTGTCGGTGCAGGTGTTGTTTCTAAAATCCTTGCATAATTTTATCCGGCCCTAGGGTCGGAACATAAGGTCAAACATGCGTGAAATTATCCATTTGGGTTGTGAGAAGTGTACTCGTCGTAACTATCACACAACAAAAAATAAAAAAACTCATACTGAGAAATTCTCAGTTCGTAAGTTTTGTAAATTCTGCCGTGAACACACCATTCACAAAGAAGCAAAACTTTAATATTAGTTCCCTCTTCTTGAGGGTTTTATAGGTCAGTAGCTCCAATGGTAGAGCGCCGGATTCCAAATCCGATGGTTGCGGGTTCGAATCCCCCCTGGCCTGCCACCCATTTTTGACGAATGATGCTTTAGGGCTTTATTCGTTGGAAATGTCCTAAGGATTAATGATGAAAAACAGCGTAAACCACTATATCCGTAATGCTAAGTTAGAGCTTGCGAAAGTCATTTTCCCGACGAAACCGCAAGTTAAGCAAGCATTTATTGCTGTTGTTGTTGTTGTTACATTCGTCGTTTTGTTTTTGGCATTGGTCGATTTGATCATGTCGTCTACCGTTTCGGCAATTTTGAGTTAAGGAATAAACATGGCACATCGTTGGTACTCGATTCAAACTTATGCCGGCAGCGAGCGCAGTGTTAAAGCGGCTATCGAAAATATTATTGCTGAAAATAACCTCCAAGAAGTGATTACGGAAGTAATCGTTCCGACAGAAGATGTTATTGAAGTAAAAAACGGTAAGAAAAAAATTACTGAGCGTTCGCTCTATTCAGGATACGTATTTGCTAATATGGATCTTTCAATAGATTTGCAGCATCGTATTCAATCTCTACCTCGTGTAGCTGGTTTTATCGGTGAGTCGAACAAGCCGACACCTCTTAGTGAAAACGATATTGCGGTTATTTTGGATCGTGTAACGAATCGTTCCGCTCCAAAACCGAAAGTCTTTTTTGACAAAGCGGAAATGGTTCGTATCGTGGACGGTCCGTTTGCGAACTTCACCGGTACGGTTGATGAGTATGATCTAGAGCATGGTACATTGAAACTCAATGTATCCATCTTCGGGCGAAGTACTCCGGTTGACATTTCGTACACCCAAGTCGAAAAAATTATTTAATCTCAAAAAAAGGAAGCACAAATGGCAAAGAAAATTACGGGCTACATCAAGTTGCAAGTACAAGCCGGCGCTGCTAATCCAGCCCCTCCGGTTGGACCAGCACTCGGTCAACGTGGTGTTAACATCATGGAATTTTGTAAGGCGTTCAACGAGCGTACAAAAGATAAGGCAGGTTTTAAACTCCCTGTTGTTATTACGGTATATGCAGACAAAACGTTTTCATTCATCACTAAACAGCCTCCGGCTTCTGCTCTCATCATGAAAGCAGCTGGTCTTAAAAAAGGGACTGATAATCCGATGAAAAATAAAGTGGGTAAAATCACTAAAGCTCAATTGATGGAAATCGTTAAGCAAAAAATTCAAGATATGAATACAGATGACATCGATGCAGCTGCCGCAACTATTACCGGTTCTGCTCGTTCTATGGGTGTTGATATCGTAGATTAATTTCTACACGGCTCTTCGACCGCAAAGAGGCTAAACCTTGCGGCAGATTCTAATATTGGAGAATTAAAATGGCTGGAAAACGCTACAAACAACTTAGTGAAAAAATCGATATGTCAAAAAGCTACTCAGTAGCTGATGCGGCAGCATTCGTTAAAGAACTTAAATCAGCTAAATTTGACGAAACCGTTGAAATTGCATTGAACCTAGGTGTTGACCCTCGTCACGCTGACCAAATGATCCGCGGTGCCGTTGTGCTTCCTCACGGTACGGGTAAAGTGGTTCGTGTTGCGGTTTTCGCAAAAGGTGCTAAGGCAGACGAAGCTAAAACAGCCGGTGCTGACATTGTAGGTGCTGAAGATTTGGTTGAGCAAATCAAAGCAGGTAACATCAATTTTGATATCGTTGTTGCTGCACCGGATTGTATGGGTCTTGTTGGTCAAGTAGGACGTATCCTCGGGCCAAAAGGGATGATGCCGAATCCTAAAACCGGAACCGTTACTGCTGATATTGCAAAAGCGGTAAGCAATGTTAAAGGCGGACAAGTAAATTTCCGTGTTGACAAAAAAGGTAATATCCATGCCGGTATCGGTAAAGTAAGTTTTGATACGGATAAAATTGCTGAAAACATCAAAGCATTTGTTGGTGCTATCAACCGTGCAAAACCATCGACTGCTAAAGGTCGTTATATCAAGAACGGTGCTCTCTCATTAACTATGAGCCCGGCTATTAAATTTGATACTCAAGAACTTCTTGATATCCGTTTATAATTCAAAAAATAATACTTTATCTTATGGACTTAAGACAGTAGGGGGCGTTAGCCTTAATCGGAGTCACTCCGCCCCGCTTGAAGTTATGTCTGGAAAGGAGAAATAATGACTAAAACACAAAAAGCTCAAATCGTTAGCGCTCTTACAGAAGAGTTCAAAACGGCTAGTTCTGTTGTCATGTGTGATTACCGCGGTTTAGTGGTATCAGACCTTGAAGCACTCCGTAAACTTGCCCGTGATAAAGATACGAAAGTTCAAGTTGTAAAAAATACACTTGCAACTATCGCATTGAATAATGCACAAATGAGCGGTATTGATATCGTAGATACCAATATCTTCATTTGGGGTAACGATGCAATCGCTACTGCGAAAACAGTAGTTGAATACGCAAAAGCGAATGATAAATTTACTATTCGCACGGCATACATCGACGGTGAAGCAGCAGATGAAACTAAAGTTCGTGCATTCGCTACCCTACCGGGACGCGAAGAGTTGCTTGGAATGTTGGCATCCGTTTGGATGGGACCAGTTCGCAACTTCACGATCGGACTCGATGCGCTTAAACGTAAAAAAGAAGAAGAAGCAGCGTAATTGCTGCTTTGAAAAATTACCGGTAGAAATGTCGGCATAAAATTAAAAATATCATAGGAGAATACAATGGCTGTTACAAAACAAGACGTTCTTGAGTTTATCTCAAACCTTTCTGTACTTGAGCTTTCTGAGCTTGTAAAAGAATTCGAAGAAAAATTTGGTGTATCTGCACAACCTGTTGCTGTAGCTGGTGCTGCAGTTGCTGCTGTTGAAGTAGAAGAAAAAACTGAATTTGATGTTATCTTGAAAGACGGTGGTGACAAAAAAATCAACGTTATTAAAGTTGTACGTGCTCTTACAGGTCTTGGTCTTAAAGAGGCTAAAGATGCTGTTGAAGGTGCACCAACAACCATCAAAGAAGGCGTTGCGAAAGACGTTGCAGAAGCAGCGAAAAAAGAGCTTGAAGAAGCTGGCGCAGCTGTCGAAATCAAATAATCATTTTATGATTGGAGGCTACGGCCTCCACCTCCCAACGGGCGCTTTAGCGAGTTGATTTAATCATCTTGCTAAAGTGCCCATACGTCGTTATAGGGTTGAGGACGCTCTTCCCCCAGACTTTGCACTTATCCCCTTGGGATTATATATTTCGATTGAGGTAGCCTATGTTAAACACTCTTCACTCCGGAAACCGCTTACGCGTAGATTTCGCGAAAACTCCCCAACAAATTGAAGTTCCGAACTTGTTACAACTTCAACAAAGTTCATATGAATCATTTCTAATGTTGGATCAAAAAGATCGTACCAAAAGTGGTATTGAGCGCGTATTCCAATCGGTATTCCCGATTCATGATTCACAAAACCGTCTTTCTCTTGAATATTTGGGCTCTGAAGTAGGACGCCCTAAGTACACCGTGCGCGAGTGTATGGAACGTGGTTTGACCTACTCGGTCTCTTTGCGTATGAAAACACGTCTTATGATCTGGGACCGTGATGAAAATACCAAAGAAAAAACAGGTGTTAAAGATATCAAAGAACAGACGATCTTCATCCGTGACATCCCGTTAATGACGGAACGGACATCGTTTGTTATCAACGGTGTTGAACGTGTTGTTGTGAATCAGCTCCACCGAAGTCCGGGGGTTATCTTCAAAGAAGAAGAGTCAAGCACTGCCGGAAGTAAAATGATTTTTACCGGACAGATTATCCCTGACCGTGGTTCATGGCTCTATTTTGAGTACGATCCGAAAGACATCCTTTACATGCGTATCAACAAACGCCGTAAAGTACCGGTTACGATTATGTTCCGTGCACTTGGTTACAGCAAACAAGATATCTTGAAAATGTTTTACCCGTTGCAAAAAATTCGTGTTGAAGAGAATCAATATCTTATGGATTTCGATCCTGAGCATTTCGCCGGTCGTCTCGGATACGATTTGATTGACAGTGACGGCAAACTCTTGGTAGCTGCAGGTAAACGTCTTTCAGCCAAAAAAGCGGAAAAATTGATCGCAGATGGTGTAAAAGCTATTCAATACCCGATTGAAACACTTATTGAACGTCACTTGGCGGAGCCTATTATTGATGCTTCAACCGGTGAAGTTATGTTCGACACGATGGCACAAATCGACGAAACAAAACTTAAAAAAATGATTGAAGCGGGTGTTAAAGAGTTTACCATTGCAAATGACTTGGCCGAAGGGCATGACAGCTCTATTATCAATGCGTTTATGGCAGATGTTGACTCTTTGAAATTGTTGAAGCAAACCGAAGATCTTGAAGACGAAAATGATCTTGCTGCGATCCGTATCTATAAAGTGATGCGTCCTGGTGAACCGGTTACTAAAGAAGCGGCAAAAGTATTTGTTAACCAACTTTTCTTTGATCCTGAACGTTATGATTTGACTCGTGTCGGCCGTATGAAAATGAATCATAAACTTGGGCTTAATGTCCCTGAATATGTTACGGTTTTGACCAACGAAGACATCATTAATACCGTTAAATACGTTATTAAAGTTAAAAACGGTCAAGGACATATCGATGACCGTGACCACCTTGGTAACCGACGTATCCGTTCAATCGGGGAATTGCTAGGAAACGAGCTTCATAACGGTCTTGTCAAGATGCAAAAAGCGATCAAAGACAAACTTTCCACGATGAGTGGACCGACAACCGAATTGATGCCTCATGATTTGATCAACTCAAAAATGATCACATCAACTATTATGGAGTTCTTCAGTGGCGGACAATTGTCACAGTTTATGGACCAAACAAATCCGTTGTCGGAAGTTACCCATAAACGTCGTTTATCGGCTCTCGGTGAAGGCGGTCTCGTTAAAGAGCGTGCCGGATTTGAAGTGCGTGACGTTCACCCGACTCACTACGGCCGTATTTGTCCGATTGAGACTCCTGAGGGACAAAACATCGGTTTGATCAATACGTTGGCAACCTATTCAAAAGTGAATGAGCACGGATTTATCGAAGCTCCGTATAACGTTGTTAAAGACGGTATCGTAACTTCTGAAGTTGTTTATTTGACAGCGACACAGGAAGAGGGAAAAATCATCGCGGCAGCATCGTCTCGTCTTGGCGAAAACGGTACATTTCTTGATGATTTGGTTGAAATTCGTCAAGACGGCGAAATTATGCTTAAATCTCCGAAAGAGTGTGAACTTCGAGATTTGACTCCTCACATGGTTGTCGGTGTTGCGGCAAGTTTAATTCCATTCCTTGAACACGATGACGCGAACCGCGCATTGATGGGATCGAACATGCAACGTCAAGCCGTGCCGTTATTGCGCCCTGAAGCACCTATGGTCGGAACAGGGGTTGAAAAACTCGTTGCCCGTGATTCATGGGAGTGCGTGAAAGCTGAACGTAGTGGTGTGGTTGAGAAAGTTGACTCTAAACACGTGTATATCATGGGTGAAGATGAAGACGGAACGTTTATCGATTATTATCCGTTGCAAAAGAATCTTCGTACCAATCAAAATACGACGTTCTTGCAAAAACCGATCGTTAAACAAGGGCAAGCGGTAGCTAAGGGGCAAATAATTGCTGACGGTCCAAATATGGATCAAGGTGAATTGGCACTCGGTATCAATGCTCTTGTAGCCTTTATGCCATGGAACGGATACAACTTCGAGGATGCTATCGTTATGTCGGAGCGAATGATTCGCGAAGACGCATTTACTTCGGTTCATATTTATGAAAAAGAGGCGGAAGCGCGCGAACTTAAACACGGTGTTGAAGAGATTACCCGTGATATTCCAAACGTTCGTGATGATGAATTGGCGCACCTTGATGAGGGTGGTATCGTTAAAATCGGTACGTATGTCAAAGGCGGTATGATCCTAGTAGGTAAAGTTTCTCCTAAGGGTGAAGTTAAACCGACTCCGGAAGAGCGTCTTCTTCGCGCAATTTTTGGTGAAAAAGCGGGACACGTTGTTAATAAATCACTTTACTGTACGCCAAGTATGGAAGGGGTTATTGTTGATGTTAAAGTCTTCACCAAAAAAGGGTACGATAAAGATCCTCGTACATTAGAACTTGAAAAACATGAGCGTGACGAATTAGAGCGCGAGCATTATGATCGTTTGCTTATGATCGACAAAGAGGAGATGCTTCGCATCGTTTCATTGCTTACTAAACATCCTTTGATCAGTGATGTTAGTATCAATGGTAACGAGTATAAAGCCGGTACTAATGTTAAAGCGGACGATCTCAAAGAGGTAAACCGTTTTGCAATGAATAACATTGTAAAAGCATTTGCAGACGATATCCAAGAGAAGTACAACCAAACAAAAAACCACTTCCAAAAAGAGAAGAAAAAATTCCGTGACGAACACGAAGAGAAACTCTCTATTTTGGAAAAAGACGACATTCTTCCAAACGGTGTTGTTAAATTCGTTAAAGTCTATATAGCGACAAAACGTAAACTCAAAGTCGGGGATAAAATGGCGGGACGTCACGGGAATAAAGGTATCGTTTCGACGATCGTTCCTCAGGTTGACATGCCGTACATGGCAAGCGGCCGTTCAGTAGACGTCTGTTTGAATCCGCTCGGGGTTCCGTCACGTATGAATATCGGACAAATCCTTGAGATGCACCTTGGTATGGTTGGGCGCGAGCTTGGTTTCCAGCTTCAAGATATTTTCGAAGCGAAACAAAAAGAGTTCATTAGCGAACTTCGCGCTAAGATGATCTCTTTTGCTGACGTTGCCGGGCTTATGAATGCTGCTGTTACTATCGGAGCGATGGATGATCAAACATTCCTCGGCTATGCCCAAGATTGGTCACGAGGGGTCAAATTTGCTACCCCGATTTTCGAAGGGGTAAATGCCGAAGAGTTCGGTAAGTTATTTGAACTTGCTAAACTTGATAACGACGGTAAAATGGAGTTATACGACGGTAAAACCGGAGACAAGCTCAAAGAACGTGTTAACGTTGGTTACATGTATATGTTGAAACTACATCACTTGGTCGATGAGAAAGTTCATGCTCGTTCAACGGGACCATACTCTCTTGTCACCCAACAACCGGTCGGTGGTAAAGCGCTCTTCGGCGGACAGCGTTTCGGGGAGATGGAAGTATGGGCTCTTGAGGCGTACGGCGCTGCTGCTGTCCTTAAAGAGATGTTGACGATCAAATCGGATGACGTGGACGGACGTGTCCGTGCGTACAAAGCGATTACAAAAGGTGAGAGCGTTCCGGCATCAGGTATTCCTGAAACGTTGTTCGTATTGACCAAAGAGCTCCAAGCATTGGCGCTCGATATTGAGATTTTTGACGAGGTAGATGACAATGAGTAAATTAGTACCAGTTACCATAACGGAAGAGAATCGTCCTACAGACATTAAACAACTTCAATTTCGCCTTGCATCTCCTGAGAAAATTCTCTCATGGAGTCACGGCGAAGTAAAGAAACCAGAAACTATCAACTATCGTACCCTTAAACCGGAACGTGACGGATTGTTTTGTGCGAAAATTTTCGGACCGGTACGCGATTATGAGTGTTTGTGCGGCAAATACAAAAAAATGCGTTACAAAGGTGTTATATGCGAAAAATGTGGTGTAGAAGTCACATCAGCTAAAGTACGCCGTGTCCGTATGGGTCACATTGATTTGGTTACTCCGGTAGCGCATATTTGGTATGTCAGTTCACTTCCAAGCCGTATTGGAACGCTTCTTGGCGTGAAGATGAAAGACCTTGAACGCGTATTGTACTATGAAGCATACATCGTTAAAACCGGTGGAGAAGCATATTACGACGGTGAGCAAACTTCTCCGGTTCTTAAATACGACGTACTAAATGAAGAGCAATATCGTACTTTGGTTCAGCGTTATGGAGAGAGCGGATTTTCTGCCGAAATGGGTGGGCAAGCGGTTCGTGATTTGTTGGATGAGCTTGACCTTGTAGACCTTTTTTCCGCCCTTAAAGAAGAGGTGAAAAAAACCAATTCGGAAGCAAAGCGCAAAACGATTATCAAACGTCTTAAAGTCATCGAATCATTTCTTAATTCAGGTAATAACCCTGCATGGATGATGCTCACGGCATTGCCTGTTCTACCTCCTGAGCTTCGTCCGTTGGTAAGTTTGGATGGTGGTAAATTTGCGGTATCGGATGTCAATGACCTCTATCGCCGTGTTATCAACCGTAATCAGCGTTTGAAACGTCTTATCGAACTTGAAGCACCGGAAATTATCGTACGTAACGAAAAACGGATGCTTCAAGAAGCGGTAGATGCATTGTTTGATAACGGTCGTCGTGCAAATGCGGTTAAAGGGGCAAACAAACGTCCTCTTAAATCACTTTCTGAGATCATCAAAGGTAAACAAGGGCGTTTCCGTCAGAATCTACTCGGTAAACGTGTTGACTTCTCAGGCCGTTCGGTCATCGTTGTCGGACCAAGTTTACGTATGGATCAGTGTGGATTGCCGAAACAAATGGCATTGGAACTTTTCAAACCTCATTTGATTGCAAAACTCGAAGATAAAGGGTATGCAACCACCGTGAAAGCGGCGAAAAAAATGATCGAAGAGAAAACCAATGAAGTTTGGGAGTGTCTTGCTGAGATCGTTGAGGGTTATCCAATTATGCTTAACCGTGCACCAACGTTGCACAAACTCTCGATCCAAGCGTTCCACCCGAAACTCATCGACGGTAAAGCGATTCAATTGCACCCGCTCGTTTGTGCGGCGTTCAATGCGGACTTCGATGGTGACCAAATGGCGGTTCACATCCCACTAAGTGCGGAAGCGATAGCCGAGTGTAAAGTTTTGATGCTCTCTTCTATGAACATCTTGCTTCCTGCATCGGGTAAAGCGATTGCTACCCCTTCACAAGATATGGTCTTGGGTCTTTATTACCTCTCATTGGGTAAAAACGATGTTAAGGGGTCCAATAAACTCTTCAGCAATGTTGATGAGATTATGATCGCACTAGAGCATAACGCTCTTGATTTGCATGCAAAAGTACGTACTCGTGTTGATGGGCGTATGATCCATACTACAGCGGGTCGTATCATTTTCCAATCGGTTATTCCTGATTTCGTTCCGGTAGAGCTTTGGAATGTGGTTATGAAAAAGAAAAATATCTCTATTCTGGTTGACTATGTCAATAAGCACGGTGGATTGAGCGTTACTGCGAGTTTCTTGGACGATTTGAAAGATCTCGGTTTTAAATATGCGACGCAATCGGGTGTATCGATTTCGATCACCGACATCATCATTCCGGAGATGAAAGCTCCTTTGATTATTGCATCTAAAAACCGTGTTAAAGAGATCCAAAAACAGTTCGAAGCGGGTCTTTTGACTGAGCAAGAGCGGTACAATAAAATCATTGACGTCTGGACGGATACGAATAATACCGTTGCCGGCGGTATGATGGATCTTATTCAAAACGATAAAGACGGATTCAACTCGATCTTTATGATGGCAGACTCTGGAGCGCGTGGTTCTGCGGCTCAAATCCGTCAGTTAGCCGGTATGCGTGGTTTGATGGCGAAACCGGATGGTTCGATCATCGAAACTCCAATTATTTCGAACTTTAAAGAGGGTCTTAACGTCCTTGAGTACTTTATTTCTACCCACGGTGCTCGTAAAGGTCTCGCGGATACTGCTCTTAAAACAGCGAATGCGGGTTATTTGACTCGTAAACTCGTTGACGTTGCTCAAAACGTTAAAATTATTGAGCACGATTGCGGTACCCATGAGGGGATCGAACTTACCGATATCTCTGTCGGTAACGAATTGATTGAACCGTTGGAAGATCGTATTTACGGTCGTGTATTGGCCGAAGATGCAATTGATCCGATCACGAATGAAATCCTCTACTCTGAGGGTACATTGATGGATGAGATCAAAGCATCTAAAGTTGTTGAGGCGGGAATCAAATCGGTTCAAATCCGTACTCCGACAACATGTAAAGCTGAACACGGTGTATGTGCATTGTGTTACGGACTGAACCTTGGAACCGGCGAAATCGTCAAAAAAGGGGAAGCGGTCGGTATCGTTGCCGCTCAGTCAATCGGGGAACCGGGTACGCAGTTGACTCTCCGCACCTTCCACGTTGGAGGAACCGCATCAAGTACACGTGAAGAGCGTCAAGTTGTTGCGACTAAAGAAGGTTTCATCCGTTACTACAATATGAAAACATACCTCTCTAAAGAGGGAAAACAAATTGTTGCGAATCGTCGTAATGCGGCAATCTTGTTGGTTGAGCCGAAAATCAAAGCGCCGTTTAACGGAACGGTTGAGATTCAAACCATTCATGATGAAACCATTGTAAGTGTTAAAGGTGAAAGCCAAACCGTTCGTTATACCCTTCGTAAAAATGATGTGGCAAAACCGAATGAGCTTGCAGGGGTTAGCGGTAAAATTGAAGGTAAATTCTTCATGCCATATGAAAATGGCAGTGTAGTTAAAGAGAATGAATCCATCGTTGAAACCATTAAAGACGGATGGAATGTTCCTAACCGTATCCCATACGCATCTGAAATTCAAGTTAAAGATGGCGCGCCGGTAACGCAGAAAATTTTTGCTAAAGAGAAAGGGACTATCAAATATTACCTTCTCAAAGGCGATTATCTTGAGCGTCATCACGAAATTGCAAAAGGGTACAGCGTTGAGGAGAAGGGTCTTTTCGCCGTTGTTGCCGACAGTGAAGATCGCGAAGCGATCCGTCACTATATCGCTCGCGGTTCCGTCATCGAAATTAACGATGACGAAGCGGTAAAAGCCGATACCTTGATCGCTAAACCGGTTAAAGAAGAATCGACCGTCATTGCTGAGTGGGATCCATATTCCAATCCGATTATCTCTGAAACGGATGGTGTTATCTCATTTGAAGACATTATTCCAGGTGTTACGGCATCTGAGCAGTTTGACGAATTGACCGGGAAAACCCGTTTGATGATCAACGAATACGTTGCTCCGGAGTTCAAACCGGCGATCGTTCTTGCAGCAAACGACGGTTCGGTTATCCGTTATGCGGTTGAGCCAAAAACAGCGATTTTTGCCCAAGATCGTGCCGATGTAAAAGTCGCAGACATCTTGGCTAGAACGCCAAAAGCCCTTCAAAAATCACGCGATATCACCGGAGGTCTTCCACGGGTTTCTGAGCTTTTCGAAGCACGTAAACCTAAAGAGATCGCTCTTATCGCTGAACTTGACGGGGTTGTTAGCTTCGGTAAACCGCTTCGTGGTAAAGAACGTATTTTGATTACGTCTGAAAACGGAATGGTTAAAGAATATTTTGTTGATAAAAATCTTGTAGCATTGGTTCATCCGGGCGAGTTTGTTCACGCCGGTGAGCGTTTGACCGACGGTATTGTCAGCTCACATGAGATCTTGAGAATTTTGGGTGTTAAAGCGTTGTATAACTATCTTGTCAGCGAAGTACAGCAAGTTTATCGCCGTCAAGGGGTTAATATCGCCGACAAACATATCGAAGTTATCTTTACTCAGATGTTGCGTCAGATTAAAATCGTTCGTTCAGGCGATACGAAATTTATCGAAGGTGATGTGGCCAGTAAAGTGCAGTTCAAAATTGAGAATGAAAAGATTCTTCGTCTCGGTGGAGAGCCGGCAATTGCTGAACCGTACCTAGTAGGTATTACCCGTGCAGCGGTTAGTGCTGATTCGATTATCTCTGCTGCATCGTTCCAAGACACCACAAAAGTCTTGACTGAAGCAGCGGTAGCCGCTAAAATCGATGACTTGACCGATCTTAAAGAGAACGTCATCATCGGCCGTACGATTCCAGTCGGTACCGGTATCTATAAAGACCAAACCATTGTGTTAGGCGAGTAATATTTTTGGCTTAGGCCAAAAATATGCATCCTTCTTTTCTTTAATTTAAACCTTTCATTACTTTTTAATTATCTTCAAATTTTCCTAATATTCACTTAACATCTTCTTGTGCAAGATTGTGCATAGTTTTGGAGAACCAAAATGAAAAATTTAGCCTATTATATGAATCTTGATTATGAGATTGTTATCAAAAAAGTGAGTCCCGAAGATGGGGATGGGTGATGGAGAGAGAATTGAATCAGCTCAAAATGCTTTTACGGCTTTTGTCGAAGTCTCTCTGGCTCAGGGAGACAGCATACCTGAACCGCATACCAATGAAAAAACTTTATGGATCAATATTTCAATGCCTGAGAATTTAGTGAAAAAAATCGATAGCTATATCGAACCGTTGCATTTAAGCCGTTCAGCTTTCTTACAAAAAGCGGCAATGAGAGAGATAGGGCTTTAAAATTTTAACATTTTCGTCATTCCGTACTTGATACGGAATCCAGCTCTTCTAGTTAAATCTTCTCTACACTTTCATTATAAAGTGCCTTATGTTTCATTAGTTGCTCTTTGATATGCACGACAACACCATTTGGCGCATATTGCAATAGCTCCATTATCTCACGTACTTCTTTGGATTGTCGGTAATTGTAATTGCAGGAATATTCTAAATCAAACGTAAAAAGTTCTTGTTCTTGCACCTCCAATACTTCGGCGATATAGGGGATGAGTTCGACTTTAAGTTCGCGGCTTTCATTTAAATAACGGTAAATCGTTTGTTCACTTGGAATTTCCCCCGTCCCTTTGAGCTTTGGTTCTAACTTTTGAAGTTTTTCGGCAAACTCTTTTTTAGCTAACCCTTTCTCTTCTAGTAAGAAATTTATTTTTTCAATAATGTTCACAAAGTGTCTCACAATCTATTTTGTATTGTTTTATACAAATTGTAAGAAGTGGTTAAGTCTAAAATAGATACTATTATCTAAATTAGATTAATAAGGTTATTTTATGCTAAAAGTTTCATTGATATATTCTGTAATCGTGGCAGTTGCAGTAGGAATAGTAGGATGTTCGTCAAAAGTAGATTCTATTTCACAAGCACCAAAGGAAATTAAAAATGAACTTGCCGATGCACCAAAATGGGTTTTAGCTACTCAAGAAAATGAAAAAGGGATCAATGCCGCAGGTAGTGCCAGAATCGGTAAAGCAGGGATGCAGTTTGCTATCACTGAAGCTGAGGCAAATGGCAGAGATACTATGGCGAGACAGATGCAAATTAAAGTTGCTACTATGGTTAAAAACTTTATACAGCAAACAGGTATTGGTGATACTCAGACGGTTGATAAGCTAGTTTCAAGTGTATCTAAGCAAGTGACTCAACAGGAACTCATCGGAACACAACGTAAAGATATGTGGATCTCACCGTCTGGTGAGCTGTGGGTGATGATGAGTATGTCAGATCAGAGTGTATTAGCCGTTAAAAATGCAGTGAAATCGAGCTTTAAGAATGACGATGCCCTTCATCAGCAAGTGTTGGCAAAACAGGCACAGGATGAGTTGGATAAAGCATTAGAGAAATTATAAATGATTGATTTAACTCCTTTGTTTGTATGTGGTTTTTGGAGCACACTGTATTGGATGATTGCTATTGGCATAAGTGTATTCTGGGGAATCTATGGAATTATGGATGAGGCTAATAAAGATTGTGAAGTTGAAGTTGTTACTGAACGGCATGGAAAAGCTGTCCATTATACAAAAACTCAAACTAAATATATTGAAAAAATTACTAATCCAAAGAAAATTTGGGAAAAAATAGGAACAATGTATAGTGTAGGCGCATTTTTATCTGACTTTGCATGGTCATTTATAGGGTGGTGTGCTTTATATCTATTGCTATATCAGCATTGCAATGAAGATCTTGCCAATCTAAATATATTTTTAGGGATTGTTGCTATCGTAGGGATAACGGGATATGGATTTAAAATCCCTGAAAAAATGAAGATTGGCTAACGAAAAAGTCTTTAGATAATCGCAATTTGGCATTGATGATGCATCAAAAATAAAAAATGAGGAAGTTCCATGAAACAATTCACACAAAAATTTGTAATAGCTATTTGCTTATTAGCCCTTTCATCCTTTTCATATGCGGAAGATGATGTAAGTCAACAAAACGGTGTAGAAATACAACAAGATATTAAAACCCCATTAGCTCAAGATACAATCAATAAAGAACTTGTTCAACAGTTGTATTCGCAAGCAAGTGCAATGAAAGTCATGCGAAACTGTGGAACTTTTAAAAATGTAAGAAATAGGACAGACCTTGGTCAATGTGTGCAAACTGCAATGTATGGAGAGCTTGCATTTGCTTTTAGTGGAGGAGTTGATTCTGACAATGGAGTTCTTTATGCAGGATTTCAGGATAACTATAAATCAGTGGAATCAAAAAAAAGAATAAATGGTGTTAGTAGAGAAAAAATGAATGAATTAATTAAAAAATATGGACAATGTTTACAAATGACAGCACGGATGCATAAATTTTATACGCTGGAAGAAGTCAAAACTTTATCTAAGGAGAACTGTAAATCAAAAGATTACATAACCGTGATTGAATTAAAATAAAAACCATAATAATTTAACGCTTGATTGATGAAAATTGCCAATATGGATGTGCCTAAATGAAAATAATATTCTCATGCGTTTGTATAGCAGTATTAAGCTACGGTGCTGATGTTTTTTATGCTAAAGCAAATGATGATGGTGCTTTAGCATACATTACCACAAATGATGAGACTATAAAGTATGATGTATGTTTATTTGCTAAAGATGGTGAACAGAAAAAGGAATGTTTGGTTGATTCTACACGAGAAGAAAAAAATGCGATTGCTTCTAGCCCGAAATTTCAAAATTTAGCTAAAATTAATAAAGGATATTTATTTGAGAGGGGTATGGTATCAAATGAATATAAGTGCGTATCTAATATTTCTGTTATTGATAGTCCATTTCAAAAAGTCCTATGCAGTAGTCCACATGTTTTTTATTCAGCATCCGTAAGTGGTTCAATAGGATATACAACCGGTATGAATTTGTTAGGGGTGGTTTTGACTCCTTTTTATGGAGCTGGATTGGCGCTTGTAGGAACTGTTACTCCATATTATTATAATAACGATAAGTACCAGAAATTTATTGATACTTATGGATTAGAAAGAGATAAAAATGATCTTTTTTCCGATTTGGATCATACCAATACTACAAAATTCATGGCATGTGATCTTAGCAACTATGAAGCTAAAGATTACGCGAGTATTACCCCTGAAACTGCATGTAAACATTCATCCAATGAGGGACTTTTTATGTATCGCACTAACAAAGGGATGTTTTCAGATGGCAAAAATGAAGTAATCGGTTTGTATTCTGCTGATGACATCAATGAACCTTTAAAAATATCTCAAAAAATAGTCCAGCGAATGATAGAGCATTATATGGATGTCGTAGCTCTTTATCCAGAAATACTGTTACCTAAATCCTTGCCACGGCTAATTCTTAAGAAAAGCCAGTTTGAAAAAGAAGCAGATTTTCAAAAGCGTAAAGATAAAGCACTTAGCACGAGAGAAGAAGAACAAAAAGAACTCAATGAAACGTATATCAGTGCTGTCAAAAAACGCAATCTTGCTATTTTCGAAGAGCTTGAAGATCGAAAATCAACGGTGAAAAAGAAAATCGTTGAGTTTCGCAAACAAGCCTTTATGGCAGTTGCGACTCCTCCTAGTTTTGCTTTTAAGAATTATGATGCAGAGAATGAAAAACTGTATGGAGAATTTTCATTCGGAGACGATGCGTATCGTGTTGTCAGTATGAATGTTGATCCAAAAACAGCACAAAAAATTTATGATAATTCTGTAGTACTAACACCTCAAGCCAATTATGAAATGATCCAATCGGGCGATAGTGCTACTTTTCAAACAAAAGAGCTATCGCTATTGGCAGGATCAGACAAATTGAAATTTGACTATACTGACAACCACTATCAACCGCCTAGCATGTCATTAGTTATTCCTTCATACGATATATCTGCCTTTAAAGATGGGATAGCCGATGCGACGAAAGAAGCGGCTACGATTAGTACAACGGCTCTTAAAGCTTTGCAAGATTTGGAGCGTTATCGTGTTAAGTCTCAGCTTGCAATTAGTGATACAGCAATGCATCATGTTAACGCAAAAAGTCCTAATTGGTATCAAAATCTCGAATGTGGTGATGCTAAGTGCGCCGTTGGACGTGCTGAAACACAACAAGAAGCACTGAAGATTGCATTGGCACAGTTGGGATGCGTCGTAAAATCTTCGCTCACGTCTGAGTTATTAATTGAAAAAGTAGTGAGTGATGATATTGCAGAGCAAAAAAAATCCAGTTATACAATCCAACAATCTTGCTCTAATACATTGGATGATAGTAGTTTGAATGTTACAAATGAAGCAGAAATTGACGGTTGGTATTATGTACGTACTGTGATGAATTCGCAGAAGATAAATTAAATTTAAAGGAAAATGATATGGAAGAAAAGAAAGCAGAACTATTTGCTGAAGTAGCAAGAGATGCAAAACAAAGTAAGCAATTCGCTAGAAATATTGTTATAACATCTGTCACAATCTCTGTTGGAATCTCTCTATCATTGTTAATGTTTTTTACTGAAAATCATTTAAGTCCTATGGAACAAATATCATACGAAAACTATAAAAAAATGCAAATAGAGACGGCTATCATGTTCTCTCATGATACTGTGTATATATTATCTAAAGAAGCGTATAAAAAAGAAGCATTAATTGAGGATCAAAAGAGAGTAGAATCAGAAAAAAATCTTAAAATCATTGAAGTAGAAAGCAGTGATCAAATTAAGTAATAAAATCTGATGTTAAAAGTTTTGTTGCAAAATTAGCGAAATAACAAAAAACCAATATGAGCCAAATCGTCAATGCACTATTATTTAAAGATAAAGAACTGATTGAAATGATGGCAAGTGTGCGTTAAAATTATACTCGATTCCCTCTATACACGGGAATGACAAAACTCTCTTACAGGTTCCTTAAAATAAGCTATATTTAATCAATAATCGGGTAACATTTCGCGTTTATTAGTCCCCTTTTAATTAGCGGATTAACATTCTACTGGAACATTTCAACAAAGGAGATTGTGTGCCAACAATCAACCAACTTATTCGTAAAGAGCGACAAGCGGTAGTGAAAAAATCAAAATCACCCGCTTTGGTGTCATGCCCACAACGTCGTGGTGTATGTACTCGTGTATATACTACAACCCCTAAAAAACCGAACTCGGCGCTTCGTAAAGTTGCTAAAGTACGTTTGACTTCAGGGTTTGAAGTAATTAGTTATATCGGTGGTGAGGGTCACAACTTGCAAGAGCACTCTATCGTTCTTGTTCGTGGTGGTCGTGTAAAAGACTTACCGGGTGTTAAATACCACATCGTACGTGGTGCGCTTGATACTGCGGGTGTTAAAGACCGTAAAGTATCTCGTTCTAAATACGGTACCAAAAAAGCTAAGGCTAAAAAATAGTCAATTAGTCTGACAAGATTGGGTTTTTGATGACCCTATTTTGAGTAAATGAAAAAACATTGAAGGAAACATTATGAGAAGAAGAAAAGCGCCCGTTCGCGAAATTATGCCTGACCCGGTTCATGGTTCAAAAGTATTGACAAAATTTATCAATAAAATCATGTGGGACGGTAAAAAAAGTACCGCTGAGAAAATCATGTACGGTGCATTGGATATCATTGCATCTCGCGGTGAAAAAACAGGTATCGAAGTGTTTAACACTGCGATTGATAACATTAAACCGGTTATCGAAGTGAAAAGCCGCCGTGTGGGTGGAGCGACCTACCAAGTTCCAGTAGAAGTACGCCCTGTTCGTCAGCTTTCACTTGCAATCCGTTGGTTGACGGATGCTGCACGTAAACGTAATGAGCGCACTATGGCTGAGCGTTTAGCAAACGAATTGTTTGATGCTGCCAACGATAAAGGTACTGCATTCAAACGTAAAGAAGATACTTACAAAATGGCTGAAGCGAATAAAGCGTTCGCTCATTATCGCTGGTAAGATATTCGTAACCTTTTGATAACCCACTCGGGTTATCATTTTCCTAATCCACTATAAACTCTTTAAGGGCTATTATCATGGCAAGATCCCATAAACTAGAAGACGTTAGAAACATCGGTATCGCCGCTCACATTGACGCGGGTAAAACGACAACAACTGAGCGTATCTTGTTCTATACCGGTGTATCACACAAAATCGGTGAAGTACACGAAGGTGCTGCAACAATGGACTGGATGGAGCAAGAGCAAGAGCGTGGTATCACGATCACTTCTGCTGCGACAACCTGTGAATGGAACGGCAAACAAATCAACATCATCGACACTCCTGGCCACGTTGACTTCACGATTGAAGTTGAGCGTTCTATGCGTGTACTTGATGGTGCTGTAGCCGTATTCTGTGCGGTAGGTGGGGTTCAACCACAATCTGAGACGGTATGGCGTCAAGCAAACCGTTACGGTGTACCTCGTATGGTTTTCGTTAACAAAATGGACCGTACCGGTGCCGATTTTTATAACGTTGAAGAGCAAATTCGTGCACGTCTAAAAGCTAATCCAATCGCTATTCAGTTGCCAATCGGTGCTGAAGACGGTTTCAAAGGGATTGTTGACCTCGTTAAGATGAAAGCTATTCTTTGGGATGATGATGCGGCAATGGGTTCAAACTATCATGAAGCAGAAATTCCTGCTGATATGGTGGAGATTTCGAATAAATACCGTGCACAATTGATGGAAGCGGCTGCTGAGGGTGACGATACTTTGATGGAGAAATTCTTCGAAGAGGGTGAACTGAGCAACGAAGAGATCATGCGCGGGATTAAAGCCGGATGTCTTAAAATGGAAATTATTCCTATGACATGTGGTACAGCGTTTAAAAACAAAGGGGTTCAAACTCTTCTTGACGCCGTTGTTGATTACTTGCCTTCACCACTCGAAGTTGCCGCCATTAAAGGGACAATGGAAGATGATGAAGAGGTAGAAGTAGAGGTAGAATCTACTGATGATGCACCATTTGCCGGTCTTGCATTTAAAATTATGACGGATCCATTCGTCGGACAGCTTACTTTCGTACGTGTTTACCGTGGTGTTCTCGAATCAGGTACCTACGCTTATAACACCATTAAAGGTAAAAAAGAGCGTATCGGTCGTCTTTTGAAAATGCATGCTAACAAACGTGAAGAGATTAAATCTCTTTATGCAGGTGAAATCGGTGCAGTTGTAGGTCTCAAAGATACTACTACCGGAGATACTTTGTGTGATGAGCGTGAACGTCTAGTGTTAGAGCGTATGCACTTCCCTGAGCCGGTTATCTCGGTTGCGGTTGAGCCTAAAACTAAAGTAGACCAAGAAAAAATGGGTATCGCGTTAGCAAAACTAGCTGCAGAAGATCCATCTTTCCGTGTTCACACAGACGAAGAGACAGGACAAACGATCATCAGCGGTATGGGTGAGCTTCACCTTGAGATCCTAGTTGACCGTATGTTCCGTGAATTTAAAGTTGAAGCGGAAGTGGGTGCACCTCAAGTAGCCTACCGTGAGTCTATCCGTAACGAAGTTAACCAAGAGTACAAATACGCAAAACAATCAGGTGGACGTGGACAATTCGGTCACGTATATCTCCGCATCAAGCCGGGCGTACCTGGTACTGGTTATATCTTCCACAATGAAATCAAAGGTGGGGTTATTCCAAAAGAATACGTTCCTGCAGTTGAAAAAGGGTGTAAAGAAGCAATGCAAAAAGGTGTTCTCGCGGGTTACCCGATCGAAGACATCGAAGTTGCATTGTATGACGGTTCATACCATGAGGTTGACTCGAATGAGATGGCATTTAAACTTGCTGCTTCTATGGGCTTCAAAGAGGGTGCGCGTAAAGCTAACCCAGCTATCCTTGAGCCTATGATGAAAGTTGAAGTTGAAGTTCCTGAGAACTTCATGGGTGACGTTATCGGTGACCTTAACCGTCGTCGCGGACAAGTTAACAACATGGGTGACCGTTCAGGTAACAAAATTGTTGACGCATTCGTACCGTTGTCTGAAATGTTCGGTTACTCAACTGACCTTCGTTCAGCAACTCAAGGACGTGCAAGTTACTCTATGGAATTCGATCACTACGAAGAAGTTCCACGTAACGTTGCTGAAGAGATCATCAAAAAGCGTAACAGCTAATATCATTCTCTTCTCTTTTATTTTACAATCCAAGAACTTTCAACTAGTAATAAATCATCACTGTAAATTTTTCCTGTAAACGTATCGTTTATTTTATAACTATTGACCCCTTTAGGTGTTCCGCTCATAATAATATCACCGTCTTCAAAGC
>OBEQ011921690.1_pt1 | contig 60419 bp, 62 predicted proteins | sample 1670901 | NCBI WGS metagenome assembly OBEQ01 (sample SAMEA104232315, study PRJEB22302) | groundwater metagenome | biome: forest; feature: aquifer; material: groundwater | place: USA | collected 2011-08-07 | depth 5.4 m
GACACAGAGATTCTGTTCTAACTTAGCGATCTGCTCGCTTGAAAATATTGTTCTCATAAATTCTTTTGTTAAATGATTACTAACTGATTCTAACAAAAGAAAACCTGGCCCCGTGTCCACTTTTTGGGGTACAGATCATGGTAGCGCCAAGGGGAATTGAACCCCTGTTGACGGATTGAAAATCCGCTGTCCTAACCACTAGACGATGGCGCCCGGGCCGCGTTTTGCTGCCAGGAAAGTATAGCGAGTACGGTTTGAAAGTCAATTTGCGGATGGGCGGCGGTTGGTTGCGGGCAGGCTTCGTGGCCGTTTTTATTTATTTCCCTTTTGGTCCAAGGTACAGCGGGTTTGATGGCTTTTGCATTTTTTTAACCTGGGCGTTTTGTTCGATATTTTTTAGCGATTCGGCCTGGATGATTTTGTCGATGAGCTCTCTTTTCTGCAGTTCGTATTTGTCTTTGTCGACCTGTTCTTTTTGTAGAATGTAACCTTTCTGGTTCGACTGACTGGTGTTTAGCAGAAAGACAATACTTAAAAGCACAATGATGCTGAGAAGCGTAAAAAACAGCCAATAGATGCTCTTTTTAACTTCCTGCGAAAGTGTGAGTTTTTTGGTGATTACTTTCCCGTGCCTTCTGGCGATTAGTTCTTCGAGCGACATGTTATGGAGTTTGAAGAATTGTATATTCGACATTGATTATACCGGTGCTTGTTGCCGCGATTGCAGCAAATGCGGATTTGGAGAGATCCAGTTCAACGCCGGTGGCGTATGGTCCGCGATCGTTGACTTTTACTTTGATTTCTTTGCCGTTGGCCAGATTTTTGACCAGCAGGTTTGTGCCAAAAGGTAGAGTGCGGTGTGCGGTTGTAAAAACTTTTGCATCGTATGTTTCTCCGCCGGAGGTTCCTTTTCCGGCCAGTGAATCGGCATAAAATGTTGCCCGCCCAAATTTTGTACCACTGCCGCTTTTTAGAAAATGGTAAAGAAGTTCGGCAAATTGACCGCGATTGAGGTTTTCCTGTGCATTGAGCTGGCCATCGTTATCGCGGCTTGGCATAAAAAGTCCGAGTTCTTTGGAAACGGCGGCATATGGCGCAAACCAGCTGTCCAGTTGTACATCGCTGTAGGGCGGCATTTCAATGGTAACCGGAAGACTTTCGTTGGCCTGTAAAAGCAGTATTTTTAACGCTTCGGCCCTGTTGATCTGTTTTTCAGGATGGAACAGTTTGTCGCTATAGCCTGCCACAATCTCGTTATTAAAAGCCTCTTCAACATTTGCATAAAACCAGCTGTTTTTTTTGACATCGGCAAAATCAAAAGCCTTTTTTATTTTGATGAGCGTTTTTTTAGGTACGGCGTTTTGAACCATGTTGAGGGCTTCGGCGCGATTAACCTCTTTTTCCGGCTTAAAGCTGGCGTCATCATAGCCTCTTATGAATTTTTTTTCCTTGAGATATTTGATGGCGATGAAATGGTCGTCACCTTCGCCGACATCACTGAAAATTCTTTCGCTGGCAAAAACGGCTGGTGCCATAAGCGAAAAAAGCAGTATCAGACTGCAGGATTTTAGCGCCCATCTAAAAAAACTTTTTTTCATGCAGGCTGATTAGGCTGCTTTGGGTTTGATTTCGATATGACGGAAATCGCCTTCGCCGATGCTTTCTGTTTCAACGTCATGGAATTTTTCAGCAAGATAGAGGTGCACGACGCGGCGGAAATAGGCTGACATGGCGGGAAGAGGCTGGGGCTGCTTGTTTTTGCGCACCATCTCCACTTTTCTTTCGGCCATTTTAATAACATTTTCTTCCTGGCGTTTGCGGTAATCGTCAATATCCAGTACCAGACTGAAATCCTCATCGGTCTTGTTCCATAAAATGGACTTCAGAATGTTTTGCAGAGCTGTGATGTTTTCACCGTGGTGGCCGATCAGCAGGCTTGGTTCTTCGCTTTCAATGTTAACGCGATAGCCGCTGTCAGGGCGCTTTTCAATACGGATTTTACGGAAGGGCGTTGAGAGCCGCGCGAGGAGTTCTTCGAGGATTTCCTGGATCATGGTTTCCATAATTTTGAATATAGAATATAGAATTTGGAATTCAGGACAGCACTCTGATTGTTGGTTTTTCTTTGTCAGCATGGTGGTTGACCACGATTTGCTGGACGATACCATACAGGGTCGAAACGCTGTAGTAAAGGCCAACTCCGGCAGGGAAGGAGGCCGTGAAAAAAGCGATCATGACCGGCATGACATACATCATTGAACTGGTGGCTATGTCCATTTCGCTTTTTTTCTTTTTTGCGGGTTCTTTGTCGTCAGCAGGTTTTGAAGATTTTGCGCGGACCGTGGCTAATTTCATCTGTAAAAATTGTAGCCCACCCACGATTAAAGGCAGGATGAAGCGGTTTGGCTTTGTTAAATCGAGTATGCTGAAAAAATGGACGTTGATGCTCTGGAAAGAAAAATTTTTCAAAAATGGGTAGAGGAGGTAACTGTTGTCAGGGTTCAGGCCGTTTTGAATAACGTAAAAAAGTGCGATAAGAATTGGGAACTGGACTAAAAGCGGCAGACAGCTGCCGAGTGGATTGGCTTTGTGCTCTTTCCAGATGGCCATGGTTTCCTTGGCGATCATCTCCTGGTTGTCCTTGTATTTTTCGCGGATTTTATTGAGTTTCGGCTGCAGTTCCTGCATTTTGCGCTGCGACCTGAGGGCATTCTGCGATGGAATGAGCAGAATCGTGCGGATAATAATGGTTAAAAGAATAATGGCCAGGCCAAGATCGTGGCCTGGTGCAATGTGAATCAGGAAGATAAGAATATTGTAGAGCGGCTGATAAAAAACAGTGTTCCAGATCAGTCCGACAAATCCCTGCGGTTTTACTTCAAACTCAGGTGATTCGATTGTTTGCAGTCCGGCTTTTTGTGCGATTTGTGCACTTGGTGTGCTCGTCGATTTTGCAGGCTGCGGATTTGTGAGTGAAACCACTGTAGCGAGTTTGTAACGGCCCTCTTCGCCGAAAAGCGCGTGATTCCAGGCCGTAAAGGCAATCACCTGTTTATCATTCGGTTTAATGATGATATCTTTGGTACCCTCGCAGGAGATGGCCGTATCTTTTGTTTTGGCGTTCCATTCCCCGTTTGAATACTCCAGAACATCAAGCGGCTCCCTGGGGCATCTGTTTTTAATTGTGGCGATCTGGGCTGTATTATTTTTAATTTCAGCAGAGACGAGATCGTTTTTGGAATACTCCTTTTTGGTTGTTGAAAGCGAAATGCCGCTTGGCTGCGGCTCATTTTGGTTCTGTTTGAAAAAATAGTTAAAAGCAAAATTTACAATCAGAAAAATAAGCACAAAATTGAGAATCGTTTTCAGATTGAGAACAGGTTTTTTTTCCATTGATGGTTAAAGGTTTTTAAAAAATTGGGAAATGCCGCTGGAAATTTCCTGAAATTCAAGTTTGATGAAAGTGCTTTTAAGAATAAACATTATGTCGTAATTTTTGCCCAGCAGATGCTGGTTGAGTCGTATGGCTTCGTATAGCTGTCTTCTGACGCGGTTTCTTGCTACAGCTTTTGGCGCTATTTTGATGCTGACGACCACGCAAAATCTGCTTTTGGTTTTTCTGCCGGGAAGGTATTTTGCGATAAAACCTGGAGTAACTTTTTTGACACCTTTTTTGTAGAGGTAATCAATTTCATTTCTGGAGAGTCTTTGTGAACTGGGCAGCATACATGGGCGGGCGACAGATTAGCGTTTGTCGCTGACCGTAAGGCGATGGCGGCCTTTAGCGCGACGGCGGCTTAAAACTTTTCTACCACCTTTTGTTTTCATGCGCGCGCGAAAACCGTGCGTTTTGGCATGTTTGCTTTTCTTTAGTTTGGTGAGCATACGAAACAGTCTGAAAGGAATTTTTTTGCGAAGCCCGAAAAGGATAGCTTTTGATTTGGCCCGTGTCAAACTCTCAGACAGGCTTTCATAAATCGCTTTTTAAAATATTTTTGTGACTTGTGCCGTTTTTGAGAGAGTAAAAAGACAGAAATCCAGCCGGTATCGGCAGCCAGAAAGAAATAAGGCGATAAACCAGAATCGCTCCCAGATAAATCTGCGTATCAATGCCCGCGCCGATAAAAATGAGGATAAGGCTTGCTTCGGTTGCGCCGATACCTGCTGGTGCCAGGGTAATTCTTCCGGAAAGGAGGGAAGCGGCGTAGGCAAAAACCAGCAGCGAAAGATGGGGTAGCGTTCCAAAACAGAGGAATGAAAACGACAGTGTTGCGATATTGGAAGCGTAATAGATGAGGCTTGCAAGGAATGCCATAAGTACGCGTCCCGGGTGCTTTTTTAAAAGTTTGATATATTTTTCGCGATTTTTAAGGAAACTCGCCAGATGCTGGAACCAGTGATATTTGCCAAAGATTTTTTCCAGTTTTCTGAAAATGATTCTACGGCTTAGAAAAGCGGTAAGCGCCATGAGCAGACCCGCAGCGATCACGTAACTTAACTTGACGTCGATTCGGATCGGCAGGGCGGGCAGGAAAAAAATCGGGACAAAGAGCAGCAGAAAAAGCACGATGTGGGTAATGGCGGTCCAGCAGACAGTTAAAAAAATAAATTTTTCAGGAGTGACGCCGAGTTTGCGGTAAAAATGATAGGCAGCCGCGACACCGCCGGCTTCTCCAACCGGTAAAAGATGCGCCGCAAAAACATTAAGTGAAGCGATGCGGATAGTGTCTTTCATTTTCATGTGCAGTCCCATGATTTTAAAAAGAATCTGGGAGAGCCAGCCGTCCCCAACATATTGAAAAACCTGCGAAATAAGCGCCGCCAAAATCCAGAACAAATTGATATTGTTTTTGAGTTCCCACAGTTTTGAAAAATCTTTAAAGTGCGGCATGAGATGGTAAATGGCCAACCCCATGATGAAAGCGAGCAGAACGTAACGAAGCACTTTGAAAAATTTCACTTCTTGTTTGCGTTATGGAGGATTTTTGAATTTATTTTGACTCTTTCAGTCCGGAAATGCTGCCGAAGATACTGCCGATGATGGCGCCAAAACTCATGCCAATTGTTGCCAGCTCGTCAATGCGCGGGTACGACGAACCTGGATAATCACCCTTGCCGCCACCTGTTTCTACGATGCGGACAACAAGATCTCTCAAGAGCCAGATCCCAATTCCAAGCACAAATCCTGCCAGGATACCCGTGACGGCCCCGAGAATGCCTTTAAAAATGAGCTTCATGAAAGGTGTTTTTTTCATGTGGATGAATTAAGAAATTAGGCCAGAAAATTTTGCAGAATCTGTTGGCCATAAAGCGTGGCGAAAGATTCCGGGTGAAATTGTATACCAAAAATGGGATCTTTGGAATGCTCGATTGCCATGATGACGTTTTCATCTTTACTCCATGCCGTTATTTTTAATTCTGGCGGTGGATTTTTGGGCGATGCCATGAGCGAATGATAGCGCATCGCTGTAAATGGATTCGGGATTTTTTGAAACAGTTTAGAGACGGCGTGTTCGATTAAACTTTGTTTGCCGTGCATGATTGTGGGAGCGGTTTCAATTGTTCCGCCAAAAGCTTTCCAGATGCCCTGATGTCCCAGACATACGCCCAGAAGCGGTATTTTGCCCCCAAGTTTGAGAATAACTTCATGGCAGATGCCGAAATCCTGCGGATTTTCTACGGTTCCGGGGCCTGGAGAAATTACAATATGGCTTGGATGAAGGCTTTTAATGGCTGCAAGATCAAGTTCGTTGTTTTTAAAAACCACAGGGTTGCCATGAAGTTCGGCAATTAGCTGAAAAAGATTAAAAGTAAAGGAATCGTAGTTGTCGAGTATCAGTGTTTTCAAGTTGAAGTTCAGGCGATTTTATTGTATCTTTGGCGAGTCAACTTTTATTTTATAGCAGATGGTCTTAAGAACCCAATATGAATTTTTATTTATAGGCAGGGACGAAGGAAGTTTTGTTGAAAATTACGCCTATGATCTGGGTGAGGTAAGTGATGACGGCGGGAAAATTTTTATTGATATTGAGATTCAGAATAATCCTGCTGAAGCCGAGGTTATCGGTGAAACGATTTTTGATACGGTGCGCAAAGCTTTTTTTGCCGATCTGGAAAAAGGTCCTTACGAGCGCTTTGAAGATGCGCTCAAAAGTGTCAACAGGATTTTAAATCAGATCCGCGACGAGAAAATTTCAAAGTACATCGGCAATCTGCATGTCATTATCGCTGCTGTTATCGGCAATAATCTTTACTTGACCCAATGCGGCGACAGTGAGGCTTATCTGGTCCGCCGACGTTACTGCAGCACAATCAGTGAAGGACTTGCTGATGAATCTTCCAAAGATTTTTTCACCAATATTGCCACGGGTGTTATGGAGAATGGCGATTTTGTGCTTTTAAGTTCAACGCGGCTGCTCCGCTATATGACAAAAACCGATCTTGCGAAAATTGCCGCTGCCAAAAATCTGGTGGTGATTCTTGGCGAACTGAAAGATTTTCTGTCAGCTGAGGTTCTGGGTAAAATTGGTTTTATCGGCATTGATGTTCTGGAAGCCAAGCCGGAATTTAACGAAAAGGAGAAGGGGAAAGTCATGGCCCATCTGCAAAAAGAGCAGGAATTTGAACACGGCGGCATCAAGGAGCGCAAAGTCACAAAGGTAACTTTTACAAATATTTCAAAGAAGGTTTCGGGTTTTCTGGGAGCCGTAAAATCGCAATTACAATCTTTCCAGAATCAATTTGCGAAAGGCCGTTCTTCCAAAGGTAGCGGGATGCGTTTTGCCAATTTTGATCTTCGCAACTGGTCGAAGGATAAAATTTTGGGAGCATTGATTCTTGCGGTTATTTTGCTGACTGTTGGTGTCTGGTGGCTGCGCAGTCGCGCTGAAGAACAGGATAAAATCAATCATTATAGCGCTGTTTTGAATGAAGTGCGCGAGGAAATAAGTTCTGCCGAGACAACGGCCCAGTATAATCCGACCCAGGCTGCGGACATGCTGACCGATGCCGAGCAGAAAGCCAAAGATGTTTATAATTCCCGTTACAGCCATGCCAAGGCCAATGAACTTTTGACCGCGATTCAAAATGCGCGTGACAAACTGGATGGAGTGACCCATGTGCAGCCAAAAGTGCTTGTTGATCTTGCGCTGAAGCGCTCAAATGTCAGTGCGCTTGGACTTTTGGCGCTGAAAGAAAATCTCTATGCATTTGAATATAATGCGCTTTATCCGATTCTGCTTGATAAACTTCAGGATCCTTTGACGATTGATGATACCGAAACCGTAATTGCAGGCAGCGCCTTTGAGGATAAAAATTCGCTGCTATTTTTCACTAAAAACGGCAGAGTGCTTGAATATCAGGATAATCACTTCGGTTCTGTGCCATCGTCAGAAGGAACCTATCACAAGGGCGTTGCGGTAAAAGCGTATGGAAGCAAGTTTTATGTTCTGGATTCAGCTGCGAACCAGATCTGGAAATACACCCGCCGCCGCGATAAGTTTGATGTTGCTGAAGCCTACAATGTTGATGCTGATTTGAAAAAGGGTATTTCGATCGCCATTGACGGCAATATTTATGTTTTGAACAGTGATGGTACTTTGCTTAAACTTTTAAGCGGGAGCAAACAGAATTTGACGATTAAGCGTTCGCCGGCCAAGGCTCTTTTAAATCCGACAAAAGTTTATACTACGCTGGATATGCCCCAGCTTTATATTCTGGAGCCTGCCCAGCACCGCGTTTTAATGTACTACAAAGATGATAAGACAGGGGGACTTACCTATTCGGCCCAGTATATTTTTGACGATTTGAACGATATTCGCGATTTTTACGTTGATAAGGAAGGCAAAAATATGTATCTGCTCGATCAGAGCAAAGTTTACAAAGTAGCGCTGGGGGTTTAGAAAAAAGCCTACGGGGGCAATTGAATACAGTTATTTACAGAGTTTTTTTTAAACTGTGTGCGCTTTGGGGATTTTGCTGCTTTTCATCGGTGTGGTTGGCGCCTGTTCAACTTTGATGCCGCTCGTTTTTAAAATATCGAAATTGGGTAGAACCTCGGGGTAACCTTCTTGGAAAACAACCCGCTTGATGCCGGCAATTGAGATCATGCTTGAACAGATGCGGCAGGGGTGTTTGGTGCAATATAGGGTTGCGCCTTTAACCGATATGCCGTTTTTGGCTGCAAGACTGAGCGCCCATTGTTCGGCGCAGAGTCCGTAACATATTTCACGGCGAGTGCCTGAGGGAATTTCCATGATGTTGCGGATGCAGCCGATATGGCTGCAGGCATAGCCTTTCATCCAGTCGTTGGTGTATTTGACGAGAATTTTATTACCTTTGACGATCATGCAGGCGATCTGGGCGCGCAGGCATTTGGCCCGTGGTTCAAGTTTTTCGATTTCCTGCAGAAATTTGAGATCTTTTTTGGTAATCAATGAATAATTAATAATGGTAATTAATAATTAACAATTGTAGAATTTTGCTGCGCAAAACGATTATCACAATGAACTATTGTTCATGCCCATCCAAGGATACGCTTTTTGCACTTCCAAGACCAGAGTTTCGGGTTTGAAAATGCCAAGTTCAGTGATGACGCCGGTGATGACACCTGGCGAGGTGATTTCGAAAGCGGGATTTTTGATGGTCACGCCCGGTGGCGGGTTTTCCCAGACTTCTTTGCTGTCACGTTCTTCAATGACGATTTCGTTGCCCTCCAGGGTTTCGGGATCGAATTTCCAGGAGTTGGTGCAGGAATAGACCGGAATGTGATTGAGAGCGGCAAATTCAGCGATGGCAGCAGTGCCGATTTTGTTGTAAATTTTGCCCTCCGCCGTGATGGCGTCGCAGCCGAACAGGAAAAGATCGGCTTTTTTTAGAAAAGTTTCAGCCGCGCTGTCGACAAAATGGATAACTGGAATTCCTGCTTTTGCCATGTTTTCCGCAGTGATTCTGCCCTGGAAGCGCGGCCGGGTTTCGGTAGAGTAAAGCGTAAAGTTTTTGCCCTGTTTTTTGGCTTCCAGCATGATCGCTTCAACTGTTGAAGAATGGCAGTGCGTGAAAATATTCATGCCATCCTGGATTTTTTTGGAACCAAATTCCGCAATTTTCTGTTTGGCATTTTCAAAAAATTGCACGACTTCATCAGCCACTTTGGGATTTGTTTCGTAATGAGCCAGGCAGTATTTTAGCGCATTCCTGAGCCCAGGTTCAGTTGAGCGCAGATTTTTCAGCTCTTCATAAACTGCCAGAAGCCGCTTCGGATCTTTGGCCTCTTTCAGTTTGATCGCAAAAGCTTCCACGGCTTTGACGGCAATTTTTTCCGCGCCCTGGATTTCGAGACTTTTGATTTTTTGGACGATTTCTTCGTAAGTCATAATTCATTATTCATTATTCATGATTCAGGCAATTTTATAGCAGGCTGCGGCGTCTACATATTCCAGCGTGTTTTTGAGACGCACCGCGTTTTCGGCATAAATCGTAAAAAGTTTGTCGCCCTTTTTCACTTTGTCACCGATTTTTTTGTGGATAAAAACGCCTGCGCCCGGGTTGATGGGCGCACCTGCAAGGCGCGCGTAACGCGAAATAAATTTGTTGTTGATGGCGTTCACGCGGCCACTTTTTTTTGCTTTCACTTCATAAGAAAGTTTGGCGATTTTAAATGGAATTTTACTTTTGCCCTGTGCGTTGATTATTTCGATCATCTTGTGATATGCTTTCCCGGATTTTAGCGCTTCGTCAGCCATTTTTTCGCCTTCGCTTTCTTTGGCTTTGCCGGTCATTTCCAGCATCAGTCCGCAGAGATAAATCGTCTTTTTTCTTAAATCCTGAGGCGCATCGGCGGCATTTTTTAAAACTTTAAGAACATCCATGGCTTCCAGAATCGGGCCAACACCATTACCGATCGGCTGGCTTCCATCGGTCAAAACAACCTGTACTTTCATACCCAGCAGTTTGCCGATTTTTTCAAATTTGTGCTTGAGCGGTTTGGCCGCGGCTGCTGTTTTTACCTTTACATCCGGACCGTAAGGGATGTCGATCAAAACGTGCGTCGCGGAAACCGAATGTTTTTTAGCTAGAATCGAAGCAAGCAGCATGCCCTGGGGATCGAGACTCATGGGATTTCTAACTTTAATCAGCTTGTCATCTGCAGAAGCAATATCAACGCCGCCGCCCCAGGTGATAAATCCGCCGACTTTCATTGCGATCTTCATCAGTTTTTTGGCATCGTTAGTGACATTGGCAAAAACTTCCATGGTGTCGGCTGTTCCTGAAGGGCTTGTAATAGCCCTGGATGAGGTTTTTGGCATGCGCAGTCCAAGCGAAGTCAGAATCGGCACGGCCAGCATGGTTGAGCGGTTTCCGGGAACTCCGCCAATGCAGTGTTTATCAACCACGATCTTGTCCTTAAACACAAGTTTCCCGCCGTTTTCCACGATTGCCTTTGTGAGCGCGACGGTTTCATGGTCGCTCATGCCCTTCATATAACAGCCCGCAACAAAATAGGTCATTTCCACTTCTGAAAGTTTTTCATCAACGATATCTTTTACAATGTCGTTGATTTCTTCGGTACTTAATTCTTTACCGTCCAGCTTGGCGCGGATGTGCAGAACGGATCGTGGTTTTTCCGCAATGGCAGCCGAAATACGTCGGTCGCCGCGTTTGACTTTTAATTTTTCCCAAGTCTCAACATAGAGTCCGATTTCATGATCGCGCAGATTATGATTTTCGATAACATCAACGATTGCGGTGATTTCGCGCGAGCCATTTTTGAGATCAATGCGGTCTCCAGGATGCAAATCCAGATGATGCGCAGCGTTACTGTTCAGCAGCGCAATGTATTTATTGCCGACGCGAATTGGGATGAGTTTTGGTTTGAGATAATACATTTTAATTAATAATTAGTAATTGATAATTGTTTTTTTATATTTGGGTTCATTTGATATCTGGATTTTTGGCATTAGAATTTGCTTTGACGTTTGAGCCTTGAAATCTGGACTTCATTATTCACTACCTTAGCCGTTTCCATGGCAATCATTTTTTCTTCGTTTGTTTTGATCACGAATGTTTTTATTTTACTTGCGGTAGCGCTGATTTCTAAGGAATTTTTCTGGTTTCGCGCATGGTCGAGTTTTAGATTCAAATGGGTGAGATAATTGCAGATTTTTTTGCGCAGATACCAGGCGTTTTCGCCGATGCCGCCTGTAAATGTCAGGGCGTCGAGTCCGTTTAAAGCGCTTGTGTAAGCGCCAATATATTTGGCGATGCGATAAGCAAAAACTTCAAAAGTCCGTTTGGCTGCGAGATTGTTTTTTTTGCTGAGGGCAAAAAGTTTACGTACGTCTCCACTTCTTTGCGAGAGTCCGAGCAGCCCTGATTCGTGATTGAGCATCTCTTCGATCTGTTGCGGCGATTTTTTTAATTTGAGCAGATGGAAAATAATGGCAGGATCGATATCTCCGCTTCTGGTGCCCATGGGAACGCCTTCGAGCGGCGTGAAGCCCATGCTGGTATCCACAGATTTTCCGTTTTGAATTGCCGTAATGCTTGAACCATTCCCCAAGTGACAGGTGATGATTTTGGCATTTTTCTTTTTTAAAAGTTTGATGGTTGCTTTGGCGATATAGCTATGACTGGTGCCGTGAAAACCGTAGCGGCGGATTTTATTTTTTTGATATAGTTCGTAGGGAAGCGCGTACAGAAAAGTTTTTTCCGGAATGGTCTGATGGAAAGCCGTATCAAAAACTGCAACCTGGGGGATTTTTGGAAAATGTTTGCGACAAGCCAGAATTCCGGCCAGGTTTGCCGGATTGTGAAGAGGCGCGAGTTTTGCCAAATTGTGAATCGTCCCGATCACTTCAGCATTGATGAGAACTGGTTGATGATATTTTTCTCCGCCATGAACAACACGGTGGCCTACAGCCTTTATTTCGCCGAGATTTTTAATGATTTTTTGGCTGACAAGTTTTTGCAGGAGGATTTTGAGTGCATTTTCATGAGCTGTCTTGTCGCTATTGACCGGATCGACCATGCCTTTGAAGAGATACGAAAAATTTTTGCTTTCCAGAAGCTGCATTTTGAGCGTTGATGAGCCGGCATTGATAACAAGAATTTTCATGGAGACGAGGCCATAGGTTGCTTTGAGATGTTAATGTGTTCTGGCATTTCAGATTCTTTGAGATCGTAGGCCAGTTCTTCGGCTTCGCAGGCGGTGAAAGCGGTCAGATCGGCAATATCCTGGAAAGAGCATCCGCGTGAAAGATCGTTGACCGGTTTTTGGAGACCCTGCAAAATCGGTCCGATGGCTTTGGCACCGGCCAATCTTTCCACAAGTTTGTAGGCGATGTTTGCGGCTTGCAGATCAGGAAAAATAAGCACATTGGCATTGCCCATGATTTTCGAATCCGGAAATTTGCGCGCGCAGACTGCCGGAACAATCGCAGCATCAACCTGCATTTCACCTTCAATCAGCAGATCTGCTTTGCGGTAGCGCACCATCTGTACTGCTTCGCGCACCTTATCAACAAGCGGGTGATGTGCCGAACCGTTCGTGGAAAAAGAAAGCATGGCGATTTTTGGCTCAATGCCAAAGCGTTTGGCGGTTTCAGCCGTATCGATGGCAATATCGGCAAGTTCATGGGAATCAGGTTCGATATTCACGGCACAATCTGCAAAAAGCAGCAGCCTGCCTTCCAGAATCATGAAAAAAATCCCTGAAACCTTGTGAAATTTCTCCTTGGTTTTAATGATTTGCAGTGCAGGTTTAACCGTTGCTGAAGTTGAAACAGTCGCGCCGGAAATGAGGCCGTCCGCTTCACCCTGCTGCAAAGCCATCACGCCAAAATAATTGTGATCCTGGACGAGTTTTTCAGCTTCTTCCTGCGTCAGACCTTTTTCGCGGCGCAGTTCAAAAAGCGCCTGTGCGTATTTGTGCAGGCGGGTCTGGTCTTCAAGATCTATAAATTCGACTTTTGACCAGTCAATTTTCAGTTGCAACTGTTCGGCCTGCTCCCTGATTTTTTTAGGCCTGCCGATGAGTACGGGAATGGCTGTCTGCTCATCTAAAACAACTGCGATCGCCTGCAGCGTGCGGTCGTCGAAAGTTTCAGGGAAAATAATGCGTTTTTGCAGTTTTTTTGCTTTTTGTTTGACGATCGTCATGAGGTCCATTTTTTGTTTTTTATTTATTCTATAGCCATTTTTTACTCTGTAAGTATATCATTTTTTGGCTCTGGTGAAAAGACGCCAAAGGCCTGTGCGCAGGTTGCTGTCTGCATGCTTTAAAAAAGCTTTTAAAAGCATCCACGAAATAATGGTTGGCAGCTTCCACCAGGGCAAATCACGGCTTACGATACTGATTTTGCCATGCTTGATCGCCGCAAATATGGAAGCAATATTTTTGTCTGCTTCCACCATGCTGTAGGTCATGTTGAGATATTTTAAAATGTGATTATCAGCTGTTCCCAGCATTGGTTTAGCGTATTTTTCGGCCAAAGAAGCTGCCATTTTGTTATACTTATTCAATTTTTTGGAGTGATACCATGAATATTCGATTGCATCAAAAAGATCGATATGCTTTTCAAGATTTTCCTTCAGCGAAATCGGTACAGGATAAAATGGATGCGCTGCAATAACAAGGCAGTCCGGTTTTTTTTGTCGATATGTTTTCAAATCTTCAAAGTTTTGAATTTTCTCGGCCTCCTGGTCGGCATTGATAATCAACACATGTTTGCGGAAAATGCTCTTTTCAATTCCCGGGATCAGCAGAATGTTTTTTTGCGCTGCATATTTTTTAAGATCGTCATCAAAAATGACCTTGTTGTGGCAGGTAATTGAAAGTGCGTTGTAGCCAAGCTTTGCGGCCTTATCGATGAGCTCTTTTTCACTGTGTCTGATATTGTCGATCGGATCCTGGCTGGTATGTAGATGGAACTGGATTTTTAGCATGGAAAATACGCAGCTAAACCTGAAAAACCGTGAGTCCGGATGGGCTGATTATTTTGTTAATTTGTTGACGGCGTCGTTCGCTTCCTTGATTTTTTTGCCGGCATCGTCGAGCTGGCGCGCTTTTTCTTCGATTTTTTCTTTGGTTTCAATAATCTGTTTTTTGGTTTTTTCAAACTGCTGCTCAGCTGCATTCACGGCTTTTTCTCCTTCTTTTTTCAGCGACTCGGCCTGGTTTAAAAGGTTTTGGCACCCGCTTGCGGATATAAGAGTCGCAAGCATTACCGGAATCAATAGAGCCCATCTCAAAAACAGCTTTCTGACCGGATGGACAAAATTTTGAGCGAAAACGATGAAGCACGACCAAGGAATACCCGGGTATTTCGGGGAGCGATGAATCGTTTGCAGCCGAAAGTTTGAAGCATACGGGTCGAAATGTATTTTTGAGATGGGCTCTAATTTTTTCATGTGCTTAGACCGTAAACAGTTGACTGAAATCGCCATTAAACTGGTTCAGAAAATTGTGCATGTCCAGCACTTCATTTCTTGTGATTTCACCGGGTTTGTGCGCCTGGTTGATAATGGTGGCGTGAATCAGCAGCTGGTTTAAACAGATATGGCAGAATGCATGAAAAAGTCCTTCATTCTGAAAAGTTGAAACTATCTGCAGCTCCTCATTCAGGAATCTTTTTTTGCAGTTATTGCAGATGACAACGCGTTTGATGTGTTTCATCACTTCCCTGAGATCCGAGTAATTCATAATCGTTGGGTGAAGTTCCTGGATGACTCCATCATGCCTCTCTTTTTTCGGCTTGTAAAGATTTAAGCGATTTTTTTTAAAACCTCCTCCAGGCGTCTAAGCGTTTCTTGTTTACCAAGAGCCCATATCACTTCAAAAACTCCTGGAGAATATTGCTCGCGTGTGAGCGCAACCCGCACCGGCCAGAAAACCTGCGAGTTTTTGAAAGCAAGTTCAGCAACCACGTCGCCCAGGCATTTTTTTAAATTTTCCAGGTTTTCCAAATCGTTTACGGATAATTTTTGCAAAGCTTCCAGGCTTTTTTGCAGCGCTTTTTTGGCAGTTTCACGGTCGACCTTCATTTTTGGATTGCAGAGCAGATTTTCATCCAGTTTTTTAGGCTCAAAATAAAAATTTAGATGCTGCGGCGCTTCTGCGGCTTTGCGCAGGATTTTTTCTTCAATCGTGATGAGGGCTTTTAAAAGCAGTTCTTTTTTTTTAAGCCAGTCTTTGGGCAGATATTTTTCGCATTCCTGAAGGAGCAGTTTGCCTCTGTCACCGCTGGTTGGGTTTTTGCCCAAATGCTCTTCATAAATTTTTCTTTTCCAGACAAAATTGAACCAGTCGAGTTTCTCGATGTCAAAAATTGCGCCTGCTTTGTGGACCTGCTCAAGCGAAAAACTCTCGATCAGCTCGTCAATTGAGAAAATTTCTTTTTCAAGGCCTTTACCAGGATGCCAGCCCAGCAGCGCGATAAAATTGATGAGTGCTTCTTTGATGTAGCCTTTCTCCAGGTAACTTTCCACGCTGACGTCACCCTGGCGCTTGGAAAGTTTGGTTTTGTCCTTGTTGAGCAGCAGGGGAATATGCGCAAACTGAGGCGCCTGCCAGCCAAAAGCTTCGTAGAGCAGCAGGTGTTTTGGTGTGGAGGGAAGCCATTCTTCGCCGCGAATAACGTGCGTGATTTCCATGAGATGATCATCAACGACATTGGCAAGATGATAGGTTGGAAAATGATCCGATTTCATGAGCACCTGATCGTCAATGGTTGAAGTTTCAAAACTGACGTTTCCGCGGATCAGATCGCCAAATTTCAGGCTGTGGCCGCTTCGAATTTTCTGGCGGATAACATAAGGCGTGCCGGATTTTTTTTTGGCCTCGATTTCTTCCGGGCCAAGATTGAGACAGGTTCGGTCATACATGGGTGCTTTGTGCGCGGCAGTCTGGCGCTGTCTCATTTCCTCCAGACGCTGCGGAGTACAAAAACAGAGATAGGCAGCTTTTTTATCGAGCAGTTCGCCTGCGTGCCTGCGGTAAATTTCAGTGCGCTCGGACTGGATGTACGGTCCGTATTTGCCATCTTTTTTTGGACCTTCGTCGTACTCAAGGCCGACCTGATGAAGAGTCTGGAGCAGGTTTTCAAGCGCCCCTTTAACAAAGCGCGACTGGTCGGTGTCTTCGATGCGCAGAATAAAAGCGCCGTGATTTTTGCGCGCAAAAAGCCAGGCATAGAGCGCAGTTCTGAGGCCTCCGACATGTAAAAATCCGGTTGGAGATGGTGCAAAGCGTGTGCGGATCATGAGTGTAGTTTAGCTAAAATTTTTATTTTTGCCAAAGGAGCTCGCATTTTTCCGGATTTGTATTATAATTTGGCTGTTTTTACTTTTTCCATAATTGTTTTTGAATGGCTAGACGTAGACGCAGGAAGGCGCCGGTCAAGGCTCAAACCCGTAAAACTTTAAGCCGGCGAAGTCGCAAAAGGATGGTTTTTACAGTGAAATCTTCGGTGGTCAAAGAGATTTGGGCGGTTTTATATCTGGGCCTTGCGGTCATTACTTTTTTAAGTCTGCGCAATAGTTTTGGTCTTGCCGGTGAGCTTTGGATGGCTCTGCTTAAGCCGGTTCTTGGCTGGGGTGTGCTGGTTTTGCCTGTTTTTTTCTTTGGGAGTTCACTTCTTTTGTTTTTTTCAAAAAAAGTTATTTTCCCGCTGTCGCGCATTGTCGGCCTGCTGTTGATGATGATTTCACTGTTGAGCATTTTTCATCTTTCCGTGCCGATGGAGGATCTTTATACCATTGCCCAGAAAGGTGAGTATGGAGGTTATGTTGGTTTTGTGACGAATTTTCTTTTGCGGCAGGTGATGAATGTCAGTCCGGTTGGCGCGAGTGCAATTTTTGTAACCCTGCTGATTATTGCGGTGCTGCTCAGTTTTGAAGTTTCGATTGCGGAGTTTTTGCGCTTTTTGAAGCCCGATCTGCGTATCATGAAGCGCAAGGTTTTCGATGAAAAACAAGAACAGGAGAAAGATCGGCAGGGTGCGACCGAGGAAGAACTCACCAAAAAGATAGACGACATGCTTGATGAAGATTTTGAGCGCCGGCACAGCTCTCCGGCTGAAATGATTACGATCAGGCGCGCGCAGATTTCTACTGCGCAATCCGAGACAAAATCTGAAGCAAAATCTGTGACCCAGACAATCAAAATTCAGGATGAGGTAAAGAAGGGTGAAATAAAGAAAGAAGCGCTTACGAATACGGCCGAGGATGCAAAACTTGAATGGTCGCCGCCTTCGCTCGATCTTTTAAATCCGGCGATTGCGGACGTTGGTTCCGATGATGCGCTTTTAAAAGACAATGCCGAAAAAATCCAGGAAAAATTGGCGCAGTTTGGTATCGAAGTTGTCATGCATGAAGTGCATGTCGGGCCGACGGTTATCCAGTACACGCTTCGTCCGCAGGAGGGGATTAAACTTTCAAAAATTACGGCTCTTAAAAGCGATTTGGCTCTTGCTCTTGCGGCAAAAGCGATTAGGATCGAGGCGCCGATTCCGGGAAAATCGCTGGTTGGCATTGAAGTTCCGAATGATCACCGGTCACTCGTGCATTTGCGTGAAATTTTGGAGAGCAAGGAGTTTTCCGAGATTGATTCGAATCTGCGTCTGCCGCTTGGGCGTGATGTTTCCGGCAAACCAATGTGCGGAGATTTGGCTGCCATGCCGCATTTGCTGGTCGCCGGTGCCACTGGTTCCGGGAAATCGGTAGGCATGAATACTTTTTTGATTTCGATGTTATATCAAAATTCGCCGTCAGATTTAAAGCTGATTCTGGTTGATCCAAAACGGGTTGAGCTTACGACCTATAACGGCATTCCGCACTTGTTGACGCCAGTGATTACTGATCCGGAAAAGGCCGCAATTGCGTTAAGGTGGGCGGTTGCGGAAATGAATCGTCGCTATCAGCTCTGCGCGGAAAACGGACATCGCAATATTACGGATTTCAATACCTGTCGCGATGTTCATCAGGAAGGACTTACGCCCGGGCATCTTAAAATGCCGAATATCGTTATCATCATTGATGAATTGGCTGATCTGATGATGGCTGCGGGTAAAGAAGTGGAGGCGTCGATCTGCCGAATCGCACAAATGGCGCGTGCGGTTGGCATGCATCTGGTTTTGGCGACGCAGCGTCCATCAGTTGATGTGATTACAGGCCTTATTAAAGCCAATATTCCGGCGCGCATTGCTTTTGCGGTGAGTTCTTCGATTGATTCGCGCACGATTCTGGATGGAGTTGGCGCCGAGGATCTGCTTGGCAAAGGCGATATGCTGTATTTGCCCGGGGGCATGAGCAAACCGGTGCGTATCCAGGGTATTTATATTTCGACCAAAGAAATTGAGCGGGTTACCAACAACATTAAAATTTCCGGTGCTCCGGATTATCTGGATGAGATTATTTCCCCGCGCGTGGCACAGGAAAAAGTGCAGGGCATTCCCGAGAGCAATCTGGCGGACAGCGATGACGAACAGCTTTACGAGCAGGCGATGCAGGTCGTTTCGCAGAGCAGGAAAGCTTCTGCTTCGCTTTTGCAAAGGCGCTTGAAGGTTGGATACGCGCGCGCGGCGCGTTTGCTTGACTTGATGGAACAAAATGGCGTAATTGGACCAGTTAATGGGGCGAAAGCGCGGGAAATATACATTCAATAATGTTGATTATCGGCTGTAGTATTTGCCGCCATTAAGCTTTTAACCAGTTTTAACTAAGAGATATTATGAATCAGCGGGTAAATTCTTTTAGATCTCTTAGGTCTTTATGCCCTGCGCGTGCATCTTTGCGATCTGCGACTGGATCGCCTGATGTTGCTTCTGATGCAGGTTCTCCGGCAGCCAGAGTTGGTGCAAGCAGACTGTTTTTCAGTGCGTCTGTATTTGCGCTTTTGAATGCCTGCTGTCTGGATACAGGCGGAGTTTTTGCATCTGGCAGGCAGGATGCAGGTGTCAGCTCAGAAGGTGGTAATACTGGTACTGGTGTGAGCGGTAGTGCAGGTAGTGGTGGAGCGGATGCAGCTGGCGGCACTGGTGGTGCAGGCGGTGCAGGTGGTTTGCCAGAGCAAACTGTTTCGGCAAGCGTAAGTAATTCAGCAAGTGTGAGTGCCGCTGTCAGTGTATCGAGCAACAATGCAACAGTTTCGGCTTCCGGCAGTGGTGGCAATGGCGTGGGTGGCGCGAGTGGCGCAGGTGGTGGTCTTATGGCAACAAGTGCGGTTGGAGCAGGCGGCTCAGCAGATGGCGGTTTGGACGCGGCGGATGGAGTTGGTGGAGCCCTGGGTACGGGTGGCGCGAGCGGTACTGGCGGCGGAATGGATGCTGGTATACCAGAAGGAGGACCTTCTCTTGGAACATTTATTGTTGGCGACTACATCGGCACAAAAGAGATGTCGGGCAGAATTCAGGCCGGTGCAGTAATTGAACATACTCCTTATGCCAATGGCGGTGTACAGGCTGGAACAGCTTTTAGTGTTGCTGCTGGAGACCGCCTTGTTGTTGTTGTCTCTCCGGTGAATGGAAGCAATAATTACTATGCTGAATTTATGGTGCCGAAGCCTCCGCAATTTGGTTATAATCTTCAGGCGACGATTTGTCTGCCGGCTCCAATCAATTCTGATCAGGATTTGCTTGATGCCGATACTCTCTGCAAAACGCAAATGCTGCCAGATGCGATTTCGTGTTTTGTACCCGGCAATCAGCCTCCCGATTTATCTATCCAGGACTGTGTCCGCAATGCCGACAATTCTTCATGTTTTAATGGGGTTGCCTATTGTATTGATATCCAATAATGCTCAAGATTCTAGTGACCGGCGGCGCCGGATATATTGGCTCGCATGCGGTGCGTGCGCTTGTGCAGGATGGCCATGAAGTGGTGGTTATCGACAATCTTTCCAAAGGTTACCGCAAGGCAGTTCATCCAAAAACTGAATTTGTCGAACTTGATTTGGCTGATTCCGTGAGGCTTGCTGATGTTTTTCGTCATCACCGCTTTGATGCAGTCATGCATTTTGCAGGACTGATTGAGGTTGGACTTTCGATGCGCGAGCCGGGAATTTTTTTCCAGAATAACTGCATGAATGGTGTTAATCTACTTGAAGCAATGCGCGCGGCTGGCGTTAAAAATATTATTTTTTCTTCAACTGCTGCGGTGTACGGCAATCCTGAAAAAGTTCCGATTCCAGAGACCGCGCCAACTTCTCCCACAAATTTTTACGGGTATTCAAAACTGGTTTTTGAGCAGATTTTAGAGCAGTATCGCAAGTTCTATGGTCTTCAATACGTCGCGCTGCGTTATTTTAATGCTTGTGGCGCAGATCCATCCGGCGAAATTGGCCAGGCCTATGCTCCGCCAACGCATCTTATTCCGCGGGTTTTGCAATCGTTGCTGGGCGAAATCCATGATTTAAAACTTTACGGAACCGACTACCCAACTGCTGATGGCACCTGCATTCGCGACTATATTCACGTTTCGGATCTGGTTGATGCGCATCTGCTGGCGCTTCAACAACTTTTGAGTAGTCAAAAAAGTGATGTTTTCAATTTGGGTAATGCCCTCGGTTTTTCAGTGCGCCAGGTTTTGGCTGTCATTGAAAACGTGACTGGCCAAAAAGTTCAGATCAGTGAAACTGCGCGTCGCGAGGGTGACTCTGCGATTTTGGTTGCGGACGCCTCAAAAGCAAAGAATATTTTAGGCTGGCAGCCAAAATTTTCCGGTCTTCAAGAGATTGTTGGCAGCGCCTGGAAATGGCACAAAAGCCATCCGCATGGATATGCAAATTAATTTCTTGCTATGTCCGTTTAGGGCGGGCGCGATAATCTTTCGGATTATCTGCCATGACATTTTTTATACTTTTTTCCGCTGCCGCACGGGCAGGGATCGTTGCGGCCGACTTCTGGATTTGCGCCGCTGACAGAATCAGCTTTGACAACGACTGGATTTTGTCCTGACAGGACTTCTTCAATCTGATTTTCATTGGTAAGAATATTTTCAGGTTCTGCACTGGCAATCAGCTGCACCGGCAGCTCCTTCGCAAGATTCATTTTGAAAAGCGTATCAACGCTGTTTGCCTGAATGTCCTTCATCATTTTCGAAAACATGACGTAGGCCTCTTCCTTGTATTCAATCAAAGGATCGCGCTGGCCGTAACCGCGCAGAGCCACACCTTCGCGTAGGTGCTGCATGTTGTCGATATGCTCCATCCACAGACTATCGATCACGTTCAAATATACGCTGCGTTCGATTTGGCGCATCACGGAAGGATCTTTGAGCGTTTTTTCTTTTTCCTCATATTCATTGAAGAAATAAAGTTTGACTGTTTCAATGAGCTCTTCGGTATTCTGCGATTTTTCCAAATCAGCAAGCGCAATCGGATGCATGCGATCTTTATGGAAAGCGAGCACGTCATCTAGAATTTTTACATAATTCCACGCTTCGTTTTTTTCGGGCGTGTGGGTCAGCACTAGACTTTCGGCTTCCTTTTCAATTAAAATCAGGATGTCATTTTTGATGTTTTCACTTTTTAAAACCTTGCGTCTTTTGGCGTAAATAATTTCGCGGTGTTTGTTCATGACATCGTCGTATTCCACCAGATGTTTGCGGATATCAAAGTTGCGGCCTTCCACTTTCTTCTGTGCGCCTTCAATCGAACTGGAAATCCATTTGTTCTGGATCGGCATGTCATCAGGAACTTTTAGTGATTCCATCATGCCTTGGATGCGTTCAGAGCCAAAAAGCCGCATCAAATCGTCTTCCATGGAAACGTAAAATTGGCTTAAACCCGGGTCGCCCTGGCGTCCGGAGCGTCCGCGAAGCTGGTTATCAATGCGGCGCGATTCGTGGCGTTCCGTGCCGATGACCACAAGTCCGCCGAGTTCCTTCACCTGCGCGCCAAGTTTGATATCGGTTCCGCGCCCAGCCATGTTCGTGGCAATGGTGACAGCGCCTTTTTCTCCGGCTTTGGCCACAATCTCGGCTTCGCGCTCATGATATTTGGCATTCAAAACATTGTGAGGCACGCCTTCGATCTGCAAAAGTTTACTCATGATTTCTGATTTTTCGATCGAAATAGTGCCGAGCAGCACAGGTTGGCCTTTTTCATGGAGTTCCTTTACTTTTTTGGCTACGGCTACATATTTTCCTTTCTGGTTTTTGTAGATCATGTCAGCTTCGTCGCTTCGCACAACGTCTTTATTGGTTGGAATCATAATCGTTTCAAGCCCGTAAATCTGTAAAAACTCTTCGGCCTCCGTTGCAGCGGTACCGGTCATGCCCGCGAGTTTTTTAAACAGGCGAAAATAATTCTGGAAAGTGACAGTGGCAAGTGTGCGGCTTTCGCGTTTGACCTCAACACCTTCCTTGGCTTCAATGGCCTGATGCAGACCGTCTGAATAGCGGCGGCCAGGCATAAGTCGGCCAGTAAATTCGTCCACAATAATGACCTCATTGTCTTTCACCACATAATCGATGTCGCGTTTATAAACTGTCTGCGCCTTGAGGGCCTGTTCAATGTGATGCACTTCCAGAAATCCTGCTTCAGTATAAATGTTTTCAACCCCCATCAGTTTTTCCATGTTGGCGATGCCTTCTTCGGTCAGCGTGGCGGTTTTGATTTTTTCATCGATCACAAAATCCCTGCTACCCTCCAATGATTTTATAAGCTGCGCATAGCGCACATATTTGGAGGTTGATTCTTCGGCGGGCGAGGAAATAATAAGCGGTGTTCTGGCCTCATCAATGAGAATCGAGTCCACTTCATCCACGATGGCGTAGTTCAGTTCGCGCTGCACCATGTTTTCAGGGCTTTGCGACATGTTGTCGCGCAGATAATCAAAACCGAATTCGTTGTTGGTGCCGTAGGTGATGTCGTTATTGTAGGCCTGTTTTTTTTCATCACGGTCCTGCTCGTGCACAATTATGCCGACAGAAAGTCCGAGAAATTTATAAAGTCCGCCCATCCATTCACTGTCGCGATGGGCCAGATAATCATTTACCGTAACAACATAAACGCCTTTGCCGGTGAGTGCATTGAGATAGACCGGTAAAGTACAGACCAGGGTTTTGCCTTCGCCGGTTTTCATTTCAGCGATGCGCCCCTGATGCAGGACGATTCCGCCGAGCAGCTGCACATCAAAAGGCACCATGTCCCAGGTGATTTCACGTCCGCGCACAACCCATTTTTTGCCAACCAGCTTCTGGCAGGCAAATTTTACAAGCGCAAAAGCTTCGGGCAGAAGATCATTGACGGTTTCGCCATTTTGCAGGCGCTGTTTGAATTCCGCAGTTTTTTGAGGGATATCCCTTTCCTGGAGCGATTTTTCGTACTCCTCCACGATTTTGTTGATTTTTGCGACCTGCGGCCAAAGTTTTCTGATTTCTTTTTCATTCGGGTCGCCAAGGAGGCTGTTGATGAGCTTGTGAATCACAATTAGAAATTAGCAATTTAGAAATTAAAAATTGACAATTAGGGATTTGGTAGAGACAGTCTAAAAGAGTTTGGTTTTAAAGTAAATGGTGGTAGAGTTCTTCAGTGTTTTTCTGGCTGCCTATGGTTATTCACGGTAGCCTTTCAGCAAAACGACAAATGTTCTGGCCAGAATTTTAAGATCCAGCCAAAGCGACCAGTGTTCGATATAGTAGGTATCAAGACGCACTTCGTCTTCAAACGCCAGATCGCTGCGTCCGCTGATCTGGGCCAGTCCGGTAATGCCAGGCTTAATCGTCAGTACGAATTTGTGATGCTGCTGATATTTGGCAACCTCCTCAGGCAAATGCGGTCTTGGGCCAGCCAGGCTCATGTCGCCTTTGAGCACATTGATGAGCTGCGGCAATTCATCAATGCTGGTTTTGCGCAGCAGTTTGCCGATTTTGGTCACTCGCGGGTCGTCCCTGATTTTTACAAGCGGGGAATTGCCACGCAGATTATTCAGCGCCAGCTCGCTATATCTAAGGTTGTGCGTATTCGGCAGCATGGTGCGGAATTTGTAGAAGTTGAAAAGCTGCCCCCGCTCACCAACGCGTTTCACGGGCGAACCATCGTCCAGAAAGCGGAAAAAAATATTCCCTTTGGAATCAAGTTTAATCGCAACCGCAGCTGCAATAAAAAGCGGTGAAAAAATGATAAGCCCAAGCACGGCTCCCACAAGATCGAAAATCCGCTTGCTAACTTTGCCCCAGCCGTCAAGTGGCGTTGGTTTCAGCTTTATCACCGGAATGCCGGCAAGCGTTTCAGTTTCGATATTGGCCTGCTGCACCTCCAGCAGATTCGGCACAAACTGAAATTCAAGGTGGTGCTCGCGGCAGAAATCCAGAATCTCGGCAGCCTGGGATTTGGAAAGATCGGCTTTTGCCTGAATGATCTGCTCGATGCGTTCTTTTTTAACAACGGCGTCAAGTTCCTCAATCTTATCGATGTGATCGATGTTACCGGCAAGCTCGTAGCGATAATCTTTGGCAAGCGCCTGCGCCAATTTTTTCGTGATGATATTGTTGCCGATAAAGAGAATCCTTTTTTTGCCGATGCCGGCTTTGAGGGTGAAATACTGCACAAGGCGAATGAGCAGTCTCCCTGCGGAAATGAGCACGATGCTTAAAATCCAGGTATAAATAAGTGCAAGGCGTGAAAAAGGGAACGCCCTGATGAGAAAGAACCAGGCAATCAGCGCCATCAGGCCGGTTGAAATAACAGTCACCACTTTTTTTAATTCAGTGCTGATTCGCAGCGTGGATTTGAGCGAATACATTCTGTTAGCGGCAAAAAGGGCCATCAGCACGATTGATGCACTCACGCTGAAAGCAGTATACTTTGCAAGATCCGGAAAAGAACCAAGATCAAGCGGCAGATTCATGCCTGGCAGCGGATTTGTCACTGTTCTTAGGTCATAGGCAAGCAGAAACGCAAAAAGTGCCATCAGGAAATCGCTCGGAATTCTAAGCAGTCCAAAAACGATTTCTGAGGGCTTCATGAATTATTAATTAATTTGGTTTTTTTATCGGATCATAAGCCGAGTTCTGTTCCCTTGAAGGGTGTGATCATTTCTCTTGCTTTGCTGTTGCCAGCAAAATCGTGCGGCGGGCAGAAAAGGACTTTGGAAACCAAGTTTTTCCTTTGCTTCCATCCCGCCTTGCACCGGATAGGGTTTGCCGCGTCTTTCCCGTTACCGGGAAGCGCTCCGCTTGGCGGAGCTTTTCACCTTTGCCCCTGCTAAAAGGAAGGGGTTGCATTGTCTCTGTGGCACTCTCCGTACCCTGTGTTTTCAAGCACAAGGCCGCTCCCGTTAGGAGTTATCCTGTTTCCGTGGTGCTCGGACTTTCCTCCGCCGGTTTTAAGGCCGGCGGTGATCACTCACCGAATAAAAACCGCTCTTATTGTAGCGCAATTCTGCGGTTTCGCAAGATGGAAGGTGGAAGTTTCTAGCTGTTCTGTTTTCTGAATTTTTTGAACTCTTTCTGGAAGAAACGTACGGCGTTGAGGCATTCACGGGCTTTTTCGTTGTTTGGTTCGATTGCGAGGACTTTTTTGAAGAGCAGGGAAGCGCGGTCGAATTTTTTTTCATTGAGATAGCAGATGCCAAGGTCGCTTAAGATCAGGGGATCGTCTTTTTTTAAGGTCAGGGCGCGTTCGAGAATAATGATGCCGCGTTTTCTTTGGGTGTCGTGGAAAATCGACCAGCCCAGACAGCGCAGAATCTCGGGATGGTTTGGCTGGATTTCATCGGCTCTTTCAAGATATTCGATCGAGCGTTTAAAATTTCCGACAGCGGAAAAGATAAAACCTAAAAGGTAATTGGCATTGGCACTTCTGGAATGGAGCTGAATGGCGCGGTTTAGCGCCTTTTTTGCCTTTTCGTATTGGCGGAGACTTAGATAGTTGTCGCCAATCTCTTCGTAGGCTTCGAGGCAGTTCAGGTCTTTGATGAGGATTTTTTCGCAGATCCTGATGGCCTCCAGGTGATTACCCTGTATCTTCTTTTTTTCAGCCTCTTCAATTAGAAATTGAAGATTGCTTGAGTGGTCGTCCGGCATATTTTTGTTTTTGTTTTTTTTGTTTGTAACAGGAAATTATATTACAAAAGCTTTCATAAATCAAGTTGATGCAAATACTTTTTTAAGCGGGGGCCCAGATCATGGCGTTTAAGAGCGAAATCCAGGGTTGCGGTGATGAGCCCAAATTTGTTTCCGGTGTCATATCTTTTGCCTTCAATTTCATAGCCGTATAGTTTCTGTTTTTTAATGAGTTCGATAAAACCGTCGATAAGACGAATTTCTCCACCGTGACCTGCGTGCGATTTTTCAAGCGCTGCAATGATTGCTGGCGTGACCACATATTTGCCAATGATGGCCAGATTGGACGGCGCTTTTTCCGGTAGAGGTTTTTCAACCAGCGCTGCAATTCCGTGAAGGCGCCCAGCGGAATTTTTTGGCTTGATGATGCCATAATGTTGTGTTTTGTTTTTGTCGATTTTTTCCAGGGCGATAACACTGCCTGAAGTTTTTTCATAGACATCGATGAGCTGTTTCAGTGCCGGCACTTTTGAATCCACGACATCATCGCCAAAAAGTACGGCAAAAGGTTCATTGCCCAAAACTTCTTTAGCACATAAAATGGCGTGACCATCGCCGAGCGGCATGGGCTGGCGCACATAGATGAATTTGGCCAGTTTGGAAATGGCGCGCACTTCTTTTAAGAGCGCGTGTTTGCCTTTTTCAACGAGTGTATGTTCAAGTTCAAACGAGTAGTCAAAATGATCTTCAATTGAACGTTTGCCGCGCCCGGTAACAATAATAATCTCTTCAATGCCTGAAGCAACGGCTTCTTCAACCAGGTATTGAATAACCGGTTTATCAACAATCGGCAGCATCTCTTTGGGCTGGGATTTGGTCACCGGCAGGAAGCGCGTTCCAAATCCTGCCGCGGGAAAAACAGCTTTACGGATTTTTTTCATTGGTATTTTTTATTGCTATGCGGCGGCCTATTCTTCTTTAATGCGAATCAGTTTCATTTTGGAGCGTTCGGTTCTTGGAATGGAAATTTTGAGAACAGCATCTTTAAAACCAGCGGAAATTTTGGCCGTATCCACAGCGGCCGGCAGCACAATTGACCGTGAAAAATCCCCCCAGAAACATTCCTGGGTCAGATAGTCCTGTTCGGGGATATCAAATTCCAGATAGCGTTTTCCTTTAATGGTGAGGATGTCTTCGGTAATACTGACATTGATGTCGGAAAGTTTTACGCCCGCGATCGGCGCCATAATCACGATTTCGGTCGGAGTCTGGTAAACATCAAGCGCCAGCTGGCCTTCTTCATCGCCGTCGCTTTGGTAATGCTTGACCGGTTCGTTTTTTGGCGATTGCGGCTTTGTTTTTTCCGCTTTCTGCTTTAGCGGGGTGATGATCTGTTTGTGCCGGGTGGTTTGCATTTTCAATTAGCAATTAGAAATTAGGAATTGTAAATTATTACTAACTTTTAGCTGACTTCGATGTTTTTGCGGCGTTTTTTTTCGATTTCTTTTTCTTCTTTGGCGTCGAAAAATTTTAAGAATTCTTTGCGGTTGATAGTTTCTTTTTTAAGCAGTACTTCAACAATTTCTTTCATTTTATCCTTGTTTTTGCTGATGATTTCGCCGGTGCGTTCCTGGGCTTTTGCAATGATTTTTTTGACCTGTTCGTCAATTTTGCTGGCAATGTCTTCGGAGTAGTTGCGTACGTGTCCGAAGTCGCGTCCAAGGAAAATTTCCTGATGCTGCTCGCCAAGTATGACAGGTCCAAGTTCGCTCATCCCGAATCTGGTGACCATGTTGCGGGCGATATTGGTGGCTCTTTCAAGATCGGAACTTGGGCCGGTGGTCATTTCGCCGAAAAAGATCAATTCAGCGATATAGCCGCCAAGACACATGCAGATTTCATCTTCAAATTTGCTTTTAGAAACAAGATGTACGTCCTCTTCTGGCATCGACCAGGTAATGCCCAGCGCTGATCCGCGTGAAATGATTGATACTTTTCTGATCGGATCACAGTTTGGCAGCAGTTGGCCAACAATGGCATGTCCGACTTCATGGTAGGCAGTAATTTCGCGATCTTTTTTGTTGAGAACGCGCGATTTGCGTTCTGGTCCCATGTAAACTTTTTCCACCGACATTTCCAGGTCATGCATTTCAACCTGTTTTTTATTGGTTTTTGCAGCGAGAATGGCTGCCTCATTCATCAGATTTTCCAGATCTGCTCCGGAAAATCCAGAGGTCTGCTGGGCGATTTTGGTGAGGTCGACATTTTTGCCCATGGGTTTGTTGCGCGAGTGAACTTTCAGAATTGCTTCCCTGTCACTGATGTCCGGAAGATCGACCATAATGCGCCGGTCAAAACGTCCCGGTCGCAGGAGCGCAGGATCAAGCACATCCGGCCGATTGGTTGCGGCCATGACAATGATATTGGTGTCGCGTTCAAAACCGTCCATTTCCGTAAGAATCTGATTTAGAGTTTGTTCGCGTTCATCGTGCCCGCCGCCGAGTCCGGCACCACGTTGCCGACCCACCGCGTCAATTTCGTCGATAAAAACAATGCAGGGTGCATTACGCTTGGCTTTGCGGAAAAGGTCACGCACGCGGCTGGCGCCCACACCCACAAACATTTCCACGAACTCGGAGCCGGATATGTTGAAAAAGGGTACGTTTGCTTCGCCAGCAACGGCGCGCGCAAGCAAGGTTTTACCTGTTCCAGGTGCGCCGACAAGCAGCACTCCTTTGGGAATTTTTGCGCCGATCGATGTATATTTGGATGGATTTTTCAGAAAATCCACAACTTCCATCAGTTCTTCTTTGGCTTCTTTGGCGCCTGCAACGTCATCAAAAGTGGTTTTCTGTCTTTCTTTGTCATAGAGGCGCGCGCGACTTTTGCCAAAGGAAAGTGCCTGATTGTTGCTGTTTTGTGCCTGGCGCATCATGAAAGCAAAAAACGCCACTATGAGCACAAAAGGCAGAATATAGCCAAGAAGTCCCAGCCAAAAATCCTGATTGTCCGGTGGCTGCACTTCGCGCGAGATTTTACTGCGCATCTGTTCGGGAACCGGTGCAAGCACTTCATCAAGTGTCTGGCCGCTTTCTTTATAGGCGTATTCCTGTTTGTCATCAATCGTCGTGATATTCAGTTTGTTGTCTTTGACCATGACTTTCGCAATTTCACCTGATTTGGCCTGCTCAAGAAACTGGTCGAGGCTGATTTTTTTGCTGCTGACCGTGCCGGGATTAAAAATCATGAATGCTGCCGCAATTACAAGTGCAACTACGATCAGATAAATGAGATTGTTGCCTGGTTTTCTATTTTGGATTTGAAGCATGGTGGTTTTAATTCTATCCTTTTTTAGCCATTTTTCAATACTTTTCTGTTTGGCGGTTTTAGTTCAGGGCGAAAAAAATATTTATTGTTTTTTGGCGCCCGTCTGACTGCCATAAAGTACATTTCGCCGAATTCTTTTTTCAGGCCCGCTTTTTTTAACCGTAAAACTTTGAGCATTTCCCCGATCTGGCGGTAGGTGATTTTTTGGCTTGTGCCGTAGGCTTTTTTATAAAGCCGTACGAGGATGTTTTTTTGCAGAGCTGGAGCTTCTTTTAAAAACTGCTCCAGGTCATGACCGTTTTTAGAGCTGTATTTTTTGAGCCATTCCTGACTTTTTGTATCCATGAAATCGGCGATTTCCCTGAAATTTTCCAGATTTTGCGAAAATGTCTGTTCAAAACCGGGGTTTATTTTTTGAACAAGAGGAATGATCTTTTCCCGCAACAGATTGCGTGAAAAATGCAGATCTTTGTTGCTTTTATCCTGGTGGAATGTAAATCTGCGTTGTTTTAAAAATTGCAAAATTTCTGCTTTGGTCAGATGCAGCATTGGCCTAAGCAGATGTCTTTTTGGGGAGATTGTTTGCATCCCTTTCATGCCCGCAAATGAACTGCCGCGGATCAGATTGAAAAGCGATGTTTCGATAGAATCGTTTAAATGATGGGCGGTTAAAATCCAGTGCGCGCCGTACTGCCGCCTTATTTTTTCAAAAAAATCGTAACGTGCATTGCGCCCCTGCTCTTCGAGGTTGCCTGTCCGCTTTTTGAGATTGCACCTGATACTTTTAAACAACAGGCCATTTCTTTTGGCCAGAGCCTCAACAAATTTTTCGTCCAGATCGCCTGCTTTGCCGCGAAGACCATGGTTGACGTGGGCAATCACTATTTTTAAGGGGTGATTTTTGTTGATTTCAAGGCATCTCTGCAGCAGGTACACTGAATCCGGTCCGCCAGAAATGCCAAGCACAAGTGTTGTATTTTTCCCGGGAAGGCCGAGAATTTTTTGTTCGAAAGCGTCAGGCATGTTTTTTGGCTTGAGGTGGTTTTGTATTTTGTGTCTTCATAATGGCGATGATGGTTTCAAGATTGTCGTCCTTGGCCGCCATATTGCGTATCTCTTTGCTGCAATCCATGCATTCGTGAATAATCAGGTAGCCTTTTTTGCCATCAAAGTCGATTGCTGTCGGGCGCATCAGACCAAGACAGTTGCTTTGACGGTCTCCCGGGATTTTTTCATCTACGTGCTTGGAAAAAAGGCATTTTTGGCAATGATTGCGGCAACTGCTGGCAGCTTTTTGGTTCTGTTTTCCGCAATTTTCACAGCTAAATCCCTCGTTGCGCTGAATAAAATTTTTCTGTTCCATCATTGCGGTTTAGGCGGAAAAATGCTATTATAAGAGGAATTTTATTTTTAAATTTTATGGAAACCATGACGCACGAAGTGCCTACTTCTACCGCGAGCGAAGCGAGCTCCATTCAGCCAAATTCTCAAATTCTGGAGGTGCCAAAACGCAGCCCGCTGCTTTTTGTTTTTTCATTGGTACTGGTGGGCGTTACCGTTGCGGCAGCATTGTATCTTTCTTTGTCCAAATCGGCAATTCAGGCAGCCCAAAGTACGCTAGATGGCGATATTGCAGCTCTTAGTAATCAGATCACTGATTTAAAATCGCAAAAAGTTGAAGCAACGCAGTCTGCCAGAGCTTATCTCGACCAGATCGAGAAAAATGAAATTCACTGGTCAAAGGTGATTAAAAGCGTTAAGGATCTTGTTCCGGTCGATCCGACTACCCAACAGAATAAAATCCGTTTTCTATCCTATTCCGGTTCTACCGGTGGAAATCTTTCATTGAATGCCGAAACCGTTTCAGCTGTTGACCCTCCTTTTACTGATGTAGCTCAGCTGGTAAACGTTTTTAACAGCAGTTCTTTTTTCAGAGACGGTTATGTTCCTTCGATTACGCGCGGCCTTTCTTCAAGTGGAGCTGCGCTTTTAAGTTTTACTTTCAATGTGGTTTATCATGAAAGTTTACCAACCGATACTTCAAACATAGACTCCAAAATCGATGCCAAAGCAGAAGATGCAAAGGCCAAAGTTCCACGTAAATAATTTTTTCTTAACTCATTTTATGCACTCTTCTCAACGTTTTACAGTTATCACCATCGTCCTTTTTATTGCTGTTTTGCTTGCAGGAATTTTTTACGTTAAACCGCTGTACGATGGCGTCAGCAGTCTGCAGGCGGGTCGTGATGAAAAGCAGGCGCAGAAAGATGATTTGACCAGGCAGCTCAGTGATCTTCAGCATTTACAGCAAAGTCTCCAAAGCTCGACGGAAGTTGGCAGACAGACTTCGCTTAATGCTATTCCAGAGCGTTTTGAGCAGGATAAACTCATTTTGGATCTTACTGCCATTGCTAAAAGTAACGATGTTGTTTTGAACGCGGTAAATTTTAATGTGCCAACTGCAAGTCTGGATAAAGTGAAACGCGCAACCATCGATGTGAATCTTACCAGTGATGATGCGGGACTTACCGGTTTTTTGAAAGGTATTGAGGGTAATGAACGCAAGATCCTGGTTAAATCGATTACGGTTCAATCCGGTAAAGTTTCGACCGGCAATACTCCGCGCGTTAATTTTAGTCTGAACATGGAAACTTATTTTCAGGAGAAGATTTAGTCAATTAGCAATTAAAAATTATTGATGTTTGATTCTGCAATGCAAAAATCGAAAAATGAAAATGCTGGCACGCAAAACATTTTGAACGCTTTTGTAAGCCAAAAGCCGGTGCAAAAAGCTGATGTTGTTTATGGCATTTATGACAGTGCCAGACAGCCTCTTTTGACCCGTCTTAATGATTTTTTTATTGATCACAGCAAAGTTCCACTGCAGGAAAAAGCTTATTTTTTTCAGCTTTTGGCGGTGATGGTCGATGCTGGAATTCCGGTGATGCAGGGAGTGAAGATTTTGGCCGGACGCTCGAACAGCGAACGTTTTCGCCGCGTTTTAAATACGATTGCTTTTACGGTGAGCCAGGGAAAAACGCTTTCTGATTCCATGGCGCGTTTTCCGGATGTTTTTGGGGAGCTCGAAACGGGTATTGTAAAAGCAGGAGAAGCCGCGGGAAATCTGGATAAAATGCTTGCACGGCTGGCCGAGCAGCTCGGCAAAAGTAATGAGTTGCAGATTAAACTGGTGACTGCTTCGATTTATCCGCTGGCAGTTTTGGCGGTTTTGGTTCTTGCTTCAACCGGAATGCTTATCTGGGTAGTGCCGAGTCTGGTAAATCTTTTGCGCGAAGGCGGTTTAAAGGAAAAAGATTTTCCATTTGCAACCAGGTTTTTGATTGGTTTAAGCCAATTTATGGCAAGTTACTGGTGGGCGGTTTTATTTGCGCTGGTAATTTCCTTTTTGCTGCTGCGTTTTTTTGTAACAACGCAAAACGGGCGCTACCGCTTTGATAGTTTTAAATTGAAACTACCTGTTATTGGCTTTCTGATCAGAAAAGTTTTGGTGCTGCGTTTTGTCAGCATGCTTGGTATTTTGATCGAGGCGGGTTTGCCGGTGGTGCAGGCTTTGAGCATTGTGGCTTCTTCTTTGAGCAGCGAAATTTATCGTCTAAAAGTTTATGAGGTTATTTCCAAAGTCCAGCAGGGCCAGAAAATTTCAGCAAGTCTCATGGATACTCCTTTTTTGTTTCCGGAAACGATTGTGCAGATGCTGGCGGTTGGCGAGCAGTCCGCATCGCTTGGCTTTGTTTCAGGTAAAATTGCCAAACAGTACGATATTGAAATTGATAATGCGCTCAAGCGTTTAACTTCGCTTTTTGAACCGGTCATGATTGTTTTTGTGGGCGCAACCGTCGCCATACTTGCTCTTGCGATTTTGACGCCTATTTTCCGACTGAGCCAGCTTGTTTAACCTCTCAGCCATGCCTGAAATTCTTAAGACAAAAGGAGCTTTGGCGGGACGCACGAAGCGAGCCCGTGTGGGATTTACACTGGTTGAAATGCTCGTGGTGCTGACGATTATCGGCATTATTGCTTTTTTTGCAGTTGCAAGTTACAGCGCAGCACGCAAACAGGCTAAACTCGATCTTGCGGCGGATAGTTTGGTTTCCGCTTTTAATGAGCAGACGCAGAATGTTAAGGGTGGACGCGATGATGCACGGACGTCTGCGCAAAATCAAAGTATGACTAGTCAAGCGGGCTCCATTAGAAATTTTTGTTTTGGTCTGCATCTGCAAAAACAGGCGCCTTTTGTCCAGAACTTTGCTTCGCCTTACGTTAGCGCGAGCGGCCAGGAAGCTGATCTTTGTGATATTCTTCATCAAAATCTGACCAGATTTGACCTGTTTGAAGATCTTAAGATAGGCGATCTTACAATTGACGGGACTGCGGTAGAATCTTTGGATGTTATTTTTAAACCGCCTTTTGCCAAGGTGCTTGCAAGAAGCGGCGATGGTCCGATGAGGAAATTTTTAAAAATTATTTTTTCGATCGCTTTTCAAAATGCGGCTGACAAGAGAGTCATTGAAATTGATGGCAGTAAGTCAACGGCTGCACGCAGCCAAAATCTCAATTTGTAAAAATGAAAAATGAAGTCCTGCAATTCTCAAAAATCCCACAGTTCCAAAAAAAAACGTTTTAAAAAAGCTTTTTCGCTGCCGGAAGTGATTGTGGCCATCAGCGTGCTGGTGCTTTCAATTGTGAGTTCAACTCAGCTGCTGGTTTCGATTATTCGTAGCAACAATGGAAATGTGAATACGCTGATTGCTTTTGAGCTTGCGCAGGAAGGACTTGAAGGCATGCGCAATATTCGCGACAGCAACTGGCTGCTGGCTGCGGATTTTAACGGTGCCATCAGTAATGAAAAAGTTTGGGGCGAGCTTCTGCCAAGTGTCCCAGGCACCAGCGCCTTTTACGCTTTGGATTATCATCATTTCGGCAATGACGTTCAACTGCTAAATAATATTCAGTCTGCTGAAATTGCCCAGTATGCTCCATGGAAACTTGCGCTTTTGTTGTCTTCTAACGGTGATACACCTGACATTGAATCGGCGCGACTGTTCAAACATAAGGATCAGCTTGTGCAGGGAAGCGAGCAGATCCGTTATCTTCATGAACATTCAGCTGATGATGAGAAAAGTATTTTCAGCCGTTATCTAAAAGTTGAAGCATTGGGTTATGAAGGTAATACCCATGCTAATGATCATAAAGTTTATCGTTATCGCGTCAGTTCGGTAGTGGGCTGGAATGAAAACGGCCATAACAGGGAAGTCCGGCTTACAACTGAGCTTTCCAACTGGAAAGGAGGCCCGCTATGAAAAATTTTCGTGTGCATGCTAAAAAATCGGCGTTTACACTGGTGGAACTTCTGGTCAGTCTTGCTTTGTTTATTGTTTTTCTGGGCATTTTGTCGACTTCTTACGTGGGTGTGGTCCGTGCGCAAAAACAGGCGAATTCGGTGCGTAAGATGTACGTTCAGGTGCGTACTTTTATGGAAACATTGGCCCAGGATGTGCGGCTCGGCACAATTGATTATGACTGTTATGAAAATATCGTGAACGCTGCCAATGCCAATTCGAGTCTGTGTCCGGTTTCAATGCCGCCGATTGCGGCTGATGGCGGAAGTCCGTATCTGGCGCTTGTTAACATGGATAAAACCGAAAAGACAGTTTACTGGTTTGATAATCTTAATCATGTCATCAAACTGAAAAAATTTGTGCAGACAAATGGAGTCTGGGCCAGCGCGCCGGATTTTGACGTTGCGGCGATTGACGGCGGTGATGGCTTTCAGACGATGCTTTCGGCTGATTTAAAAGTTGAGAATCTGATTTTTGCGATTTATCCGGCGGTTAATCCTTACAGCCATAGCCACTACAGCGACAATCAGTTTCAGTTTCAGCCAAAAGTGACGGTTTTTGTCGCTGTTAAAAACAGCAGTTCCAACCTGCCGCCTTTTGAACTCCATTTGCAGACCAGTTTTTCTTCACGCGTTTACAGCCGTAAATAAATTTGTACTAAAATTGATATGAAAAAATTTTTAAAAACAACACGGTCCGGAAGCGCGCTTTTAATTGCGATACTGGTGATGGGCGTTCTGATGGTTCTAACTCTGGGTTTAAGCGATCTTGTCATTCGCGAGATCCGTCAAAGCAGTGATGCTGTTGCAGTTGGCAAGGCTTATTTTGCTGCAGAGGCCGGTATTGAAAACGCCCTGCTCGATCTGCACCAGAATATTGCAGGCTATGAGATCGTCCAGCCAAAAGACGCCAAGAATGTCGATCTGCACTTTCAGTACAGCATTTTGAATTCTGCAGACCGGATTCCTTATTTTGAGCCGGACAGGGCGGTTTTTTTACATCCAGGCGATGCGGCAATAAGTTCCAATGCCATTTATGATATCAGGCCGGATGCAACCTACAATGTGCTTGGACTTCATCAAAACGTGGTTATACCCCTCTCAGGTCCTAGTGGTGACGTGAAGGATTTTCTGCTCGAATATTATTTTGATCCGGATCCGGAGCATAAGGATATTTTTCTAAGTAATTCGGAGAATTTCAATAATCTTGATGTTTTGCGCTGGAAAGTTTTTGGCTACCCAAAAGCTGGTAATGCCTTTGATACACGGAAAACCGATGCTATTTCTGATTTTTATCCGGGGCTTTTTGGCAACAGAGCCGAGGCGCCGGTTTGTATTGGCACCGATCCTTCGCTGGTTTCCCAGACTTCAAACACACTCTGCAAATATCCTTCGCCGCTTTCATCGAATGCGCTGCCGCTTGATGCTGCAGCTTCCCCCGTTTCTTCCGCGCAAAATCCTTTGCCCAATTCCAATTGGGGAGCTGCGCGTGAATGCTATAGCAGCGATGCTGGAACGCCTTCTTCGTCTGATCTTGCTGATGTTCAGCAGAATTGTACGATCAGGGATTTTGTTAACCGCCACAGCCAGAATTATCTGGTTTTAACCAATGTGGTCAATCCGGAACTTATCGGGCTTTCAACTCTGGATACTGATCTTTCCAGGGCCAATATCTATTATCGTATTATTGCAAAACCTGGCGCTGATCAACCAAAATTGGTGCGTGAAAGCGCTGTTTTGCATGCCGATGGTTTTGCGGCAGAAGATAAGGTACATCAGAGTATTGATGCGAATATCGGTTTGAGTTCTTTTTTGCCGGTTTTTCATTTCTCGCTTTATCGAACAGATAGCACGAAATAGCGCGATCAGATCGTGAAATTTGACAGTGGGCCTTAAGACCGCTTAAATAAGAGGGTATTTTCTTTTTTAATGTCCAGGAAATTTTACATAACAACCTCGATCGCCTATGTGAACGCACGTCCACATATTGGCTTTGCGATGGAACTTATTCAGGCTGACGTACTCGCGCGTTATCACCGTTTACAGGGCGATGAAGTTTTTTTTCTAACGGGCACGGATGAGCATGGAATGAAAATTGCGCAGACTGCCAAAGAGCATGGAATGGAGCCAAAAAAGCTCGTTGACCAGAATGCGGCTTATTTCCATGCACTTCGTGATGTCCTGACGCTTTCGAATGATGCTTTTATTCGCACAACAGATGTTCGCCATATTGCGGGCGCACAGGAATTATGGCAGCAGATGGAGCAAAGCGGTGATATTTATAAAAACAGTTACGAAGGTCTTTATTGCATCGGCTGTGAAGCCTTCATTACTGAAAAAGATCTTGTGGACGGCAAGTGTCCAAATCATAACCGCGTACCTGAGAAATTGAACGAGGATAACTACTTTTTCAGGCTTTCGAAGTATTCGCAGGAAATTAAAAAACGCATTGAAAAGGATGAACTTAGAATTGTTCCGCAGTCGCGAAAACACGAAATTCTAGCGGTACTAAGCGAAGGATTGAAGGACATCAGTTTTTCAAGGCCGCGCAGCGCTTTAAAGTGGGGGATTGAAGTACCGGGTGATCCCAAGCAGGTCATGTATGTGTGGTGTGATGCGCTTTCCAACTATATGACTGCCATTGGTTACGGACAACAAAAAGATGATGAAAAAAAACAGTTTGCAAAGTTTTGGCCGGCTGATGTTCATGTGATCGGTAAAGACATTTTGCGCTTTCATGCCGGTATCTGGATAGGCATGCTGCTTTCCGCAAAACTTCCAATTCCAAAAAAAATTTACGTTCATGGTTTTATTACTTCCGAAGGTAAAAAAATGAGCAAGAGTCTAAGCAATGTTGTTGATCCGGTAGAGGCCGTGAAAGCTTTTGGTGTCGATGCTCTGCGTTATTATCTGCTGCGCGAAATCCCTACGACTGATGATGGTGATTTCAGTCAGGAACGTTTTCGTATTGTCTATGAAAGTGAACTTGCCAATACCATTGGCAACCTGGTGAGTCGCGTGCTTGCCATGACGCATAAATATTTTGGCGGTAAGGTACCGCAGACGCAGGCGGATATGAGTTCATTTGCGAAGCAACAGGAGGAACTTTGGCAGGCTTTTGATGAAGCGATTGCTGATTTTGATTTGAAAAAAGCGTTGGAAGCGGTTATCGCGTTCGCCAATTTTGCCAATCAATATGTGGAAAATCAAAAGCCGTGGGTTTTAGCCAGGGATGACCAGCAAAAACTGGCTGTGGTGATTTACGCTCTGCTGGAAATGATCAGACAGATTGGCTTACTGCTGCTGATTTTTATGCCAACTGCAGCGCAGAAAATTTTGGATTCGCTTGGCTGTCCAGCCGAGATTTTTTATAAAGATGTTCGCAGGTGGGGACTTTTAAAATCCGGTCAGGAACTTAAAAAACCTGTGCCCCTTTTTCCCAGAATTGAAAGCTGAATTGGCTGCCTATTCTGCAATTTAGCCAACTCCGCCCACAATCACGGCAATGATCGCTTTGATGATGGCGAAAGAAAAAATAATTACTGCCAGACCAACCAGGCCGTATTCGAGCGTTTTTTTGGCGTTTTCCATCTGGGTTTGATTTCCGTGCGAAACCACGTAACGCAGCCCTCCAATCGCAATAATCAAAATAGCGATTGGTCCCGCCAGATACAAAAGCCCTCCAGCAATGAGCTGCAAAAAGTAGTTCGTATAGACTGCTGCTTCCCAGGTCGTTCCTTTACCGCTGTCTTTAAAATTTTTTAAATCAACTTCAGGCGCCTGATCGGGTTTTAGATCCGCGGGCAGGGTGATGCGCGCCATCACATGCTGGTTTTGGCTATGCGAGCTCATGACCAGAGGCATTACAATGGTCAGAATCACCAACGCGAGTTGTAAAATAATTTTCTTTTTCATGTTTTGATTTTTACGATCCGGAGAAAAATTTTAGCTGGGAAATGCCAAGCACAATCGCATAGGAAACCGCGATAATCGCCAGAGCTGCAATCGACCAGAGTAAAACGTGTTTGGCTTTAGTCAGTTTTTCCTCTTCGCCGCGCGCCACAACCATCATGATGCCGCTAACGGTGAAGGAAGCCAGCGCCAGTGATCCGCTGATCGCCAGAATTATTTTGATAACACTGGTAACTATTTCCTGCCAGGTTCCCTGCGGTAATTTGCTGACATACTCGATTTTGTCTTTGGTTTCGTTGCCACTTTCAAAGCCATAAAAAAGCTTTTCGGGAGTGAGCAGCTCAGCCCTGGTCAGTGGCACATTAACAGCCATAAGCGCATGTGCCAGTAGTAAGATATTCAGCAGAGTCAATAATTTTTTCATTTGAATTTTATTGAAGTGATAATCTGCACAACTGCGTACGATAGCAACGCGATAACAAGCCCCGCAATCGCCCAGGTGAGAGTTTTTTTGGCGGCTACGAGCCTTTCGTCATTGCCGTAAGCGGTAAGAATCTGTACTGAACCGATGATGACAAAAAGAAGTGAAAGTCCTCCGGTAAGCCCAATAACAGCTTTGGTTATATTGGGAAGGAGCGCTTTTTGAAAACCCTGGCCTTCGTCATTTGGGATATTGGCGCCCGGGAGGAGAATGGTGTCGGGCTTATCTCCGCTGGCATTGGGATTAATATCCGGCACGGCTTTGGCCAGGCCCAGATTGAGGCCTACCACAACAGTTAAAACGATGATGCTTAAAATTTTTGTTTTCATCTGGTAAAGAAATTTGGATTGATGGTGTAAAGAATGAGTGCCGATAAAAAGAGCAGTACAAGTCCTGCAATTGACTGCATGATGCGCTCTTTGGCTTTTTCGATCCTGCTGCTGTCACCTCCTGCGGCCGCGATTTGAATGCCACCAACGACCAGATAAAGAACTGTTACAATGCCGATGGTGCCTGCGCTCCAGCGATAAATCGTGCCAACATAGGAAAAAAGCAGATCCTGGCCGTTGTCTGAAAGATAGACCTGGATGGGCTGGCAGATTGTGTTGTCGTTGGGGGTGCAAGAATAGACATATTTTGGGAGCCATTTGTCTTTTCCATCTTCGGTTACTTTATCTGTTTCTCTAAAGCAGTCGATAACGGTGTACTGGGCTGATGGATCTTCTTTACCGATTCTTTCCTCAGTAATGGTTACGATTTGACCTTTGGTGACCCCACTATTTGGATCATTTAATTTATCACAGAACACTGATGAGAAATTTTCTGCAGCATAAACTTTATCTATACTAGTAATGCTGATGGTGATTAAAAGCATCAAACCTGCAATTGCAAGATTGATCATTATGTGTTCCGTCCATTTTTTATTTTTTTGGCAATTCATAGAAAAGACTTTGAACAAATGAGACGATAAGGTAGGCCGAGAGCACGATCACAAGTCCAGTAATGCCGTATTTGATCATTTCTTTGCCTTTGTTGACGAGCGATTCGTTGCCATTTGAAGCCATTAGCGTAAATCCGCCGATCACTAGCGTCACAAATGACAGTGAGCCAATCGTGAAAACAAGAAAATTGATAATTTGAATAATAAAGCTGGCAATGGCGCTGTTTTTATCTTTGGCAAGATAGCTCTGTTCCTGACCTGGAGCACTTAGATATTTTGTGACGGAAAAACTTTTTGGGTCGGCTGTGGATTGCTGTGGAGATGTTGTATTTTGTTGACCCTGGGTATTTTTTGAACTGTTTGGATCCGGTTCAGCAAAACTTCCATCAGTCGTGGCATTTGCAATGGGAATCGCAAGCCCTAAAGTAAGCTGTAGCAGCATCAAAGTTGGCAACAGATATTTTTTAAGTCCTGAAAACATATTTTTGGCTTTTTAAATCTCAATATTATACCATTTTTTGGCTTGATGGGCGAACATAAAGACTGTCTGAGCGCTTAAAAAACAATAAAGTTAATAATTTGTCCAGTAAAATGGTAAGTTAAAACGATCAATAAGCAATAATGCCTTGCTTGTCTTTAAAAACCTCAATGCTTGAACTGTGACAGTGTTTCAGTTATGCTTTTTTTTGTGTGGGGCTGTAGCTCAGTTGGCTAGAGCGCGCCCATGGCATGGGCGAGGTCGTGGGTTCGACCCCCATCAGCTCCACCAAATTTTTTATGTTACCTACGCTTCAAACTCCGGCGGAATGTGCGAAAGCGCTGCTTCTTCACTGATGAGATCGGCTTCAAGAAGATCGCTTACGGATTTTTTCATCGTCTGCATACCTTCTTTAAAGCCGGTTTCGATGGCGGAATTAATCTGGTGGGTTTTGGATTTGCGGATCATGTTGGCAATGGCGTTATTGTTGAACATGATTTCCAGCGCTGCAATACGCCCTTTGCCATCTTTGGTTTTTAGGAGATTCTGCCAGATCACGGTGCGCAGACTTTCGGAAAGCTGGGCCCGGATTTGATTTTGCTGTTCAAACGGAAAGGCATCAATGATGCGATCGACGGATTTTGCCGCACCGCTCGTATGTAAAGTAGCCAGCACCAGCTGCCCTGTTTCGGCGGCGGTAATGGCCAGAGCGATCGTTTCAAGATCGCGCATTTCACCGATGTAAACAACGTCCGGGTCTTCACGCAGCGCAGATTTAAGCGCCCGTCCAAAACTTTTGGTGTGCGTGTGCACTTCGCGCTGCTCAAAAATCGATTTTTTATTTTCGTGTACAAATTCGATTGGATCCTCAATGGTGATGATGTGCTTGGCACTGTTTTCATTGATCTCATTTAAAATCGCAGCCATGGTTGTGGATTTTCCAGAACCGGTCGGACCTGTCACAATGACCAGGCCGTTGTTCATTTTGCTCATCTGCTTGAGCTGTTCCGGCAACCCAAGTTCATCCAGCGTGTAGACAACTTCGGGAATCAGACGGAAAGTTGCGGCAATGCCTTTTCTTTGCACAAAGATATTCACGCGGAAGCGCGCGACATTTTCGATATCGATCGAAAAATCCAGATCCAGCGATGAAGCAAAAGTTTTTTTCTGATCTTCGTTCATGATTTCAAGCAGGTAGTCTTCCGCCATTTTTTTGCTTAAAACCCCATGTTCTTCAATTAAAACAAGGTCGCCGTTGATACGCAAAATCGGCTTCGATCCCGAGGTGATGTAGATATCGGAAGCTTTATACTGCAGAGCTGTTCTGAAGATTTTATCAAGCTGGAGCATAGATTTTTATTTTTGTTTTTTGGTTTTTTTTGGATCTGGAGCTATGGCGCAACCTTTGCGCAACTTAAATATCCAGATCGTCGAATTCTTTTGAGCCGAGTTCGTCCGTTTTGGGCAGAACATTTTCGATTGCGCCCCATTCGCTGTCTTCGATTTCGGGAATAATGAGGGTGACGCGGTCGCCAACTTCAGCCTTGAAATAGGTTACTGAAGCCAGCAGCACTTTATAGGCTTTGCCATTGGTGATAACGCGATATTGTCCGTCCTCATAGGTGAGCGTGCCAATCACTTTTTTGCGTTCAACCGGTCCGATCTGTTTGTAAACAAAAGACCCGTCTTCCAGGATCGTCAATTTTAAAATGTCTCCTGGAATGAGCTTTGATTTGCTGGCATAATTCGCTGGCACTGAATACGATTTTTTATCTGGTCCGATCATGTTTTGTCCGTCGAAAACTCCTTCAATCACGTGCCTTTCGTCGTTAAGACTCATGGTGCCAATTTTTTCAGCCAGGGAAGAGTAGTGGTTTTTGTTTCCCGGTGATCCGGAAATTTCATGCAAAACCTGCTTGGCCGAACGAATGTTGGCTTCAGCAGAATCGAGCATTTCTTTTAAGAGGGCTATTTTGGAAGCATTGGACATTTTTTTGTTTGTTTAAGATTTTTTTCCGGCAGGTGGTCTGCAGGTCCGCTAAACAATAATGTGAGCGAGCGTGAGCGAACTCCTGTGTTCTTCAAGTATAGCAGATTTTGTGTTGTTATTCAACTCACGCACGCAGTGCTTACTTCTACCGCGAGCGAAGCTGGCTCCTTAGTTGTAGAGCGAAAAAGTTCATTCGATGGGACTTCCATGGCTCTTTTTTTCGAGAACGTTTTGGAGGATGGCGCGTCTGGTTGTGCCAACATTGGAGAAAATGCGGAAAGTAAAGACAAAAGTTGCGGCCAGATACAGGTCAAGGCCCAGTTTATCGCCCAGGAGCGTGATGGCGATTGACAGAATAATATTGAATAAAAGTCCTGTCACAAAAATGACCGCATCAAACTGGTCTTTGGTTATTTCGGCCCGGATAGCGCCAAAGAGCGCGTCCAGAATGCCCATGATCACGACAGCGGAATATTTGGTCAGCTCCAGCGGAATCGGGATGTTGATGCCGAGTCCAAAGAGAATGCCGATAATAATTCCAGCTATTGCCCAGATCATTTGCCGATTTTTTTAAAGATTATTTTTTCGCTGTTGGTTCCTGAAATTCGAAGGTCTATGTAGGCAAGCGGCGTCTGGTAAATATCCAGTTTTGCGAGTGCTCTTTTGAGTTTATTTAGCTGCTGGTCGAGGTCTTTTTCCATGTCGATCCAGACTTCAAAGAATTTTTCCGTGCAAAGATGCACTTCACGTTCGCGGATTTTGTAGACGGAGTTGACGATTTTCAGATCGAACTTCTCTTTGAACAGAGTAATAGCTTTTAGAATGTAGTCAAGTTTTTCCTGCGGAAGTACAAAAGAATGGACTGCCAGCACTTCGGAGGTGCCGATTTTGAGGTAGGGAAGTTCGGGGTTTTCGCTGTTTTCTTCAGATAAAAAACCGATCGAATCAATCAGGAATTTTTTCTGGATGCCGCCGGGCCTTTTTCTGAAGGTCTGACAGGCCGTGATGTCATTTTCATTTCCGCCGAAAATGTTGACGATATTGGCTGCGGCCGGATATTTTTCAAATACAATTTTTATTTTTTGGGGGAATATTTTTTTAATTTCGATTTTTTTGATGTCCGGGTGAAGCGCCGTAATCTGGCTGATGATATTTTTTTTATTGATGAAAATAATGCTTTTTCCTTTAAGTGGTGCGATAATCTGGCTGATGGGATTATCCATGTTTACGAGTATGCCGTCTTCTTCGATTTCCCAGGATCTGAGATTGAAAACATTTGAAAAAAAGATAAGGTAACCAAGTCCTGCTGCCGCAAGCACCGTCAGGAAAATCCACAGTTTGCGTCTGCTTTTTCGTGGAGCTTTTAATCTCGCCGGAGGTACCAGAAATGAAAACTTCTTTTTTTCGCGCTTAAGAACCCGCTTTGGCAGGACCGGTTTTTTGAAGTAGGGAGATTTGAGTTCGGAGATTTTGCTGCTGGTGCCTGATTTTTTGTTTTTTTTAAAGGGCAGAATCGCCATGACCTCGATAATAATTGGGCGTCTCTAAAAATAGAGGAAGCCGGCAAAACTGACAAGCAAAAGTCCCCCGAAAATGAAAGCCATGGTTTTGACCAGTTTACGATTTCCAAAAAGATACATGACTGCGACTTTTTGGACCATGTTTAGTGAAAGAACTAGCAGGATGACGTTTTTGGCCTGATCATAACTGATGAGCTTTCCAGCGCTGGCAGATGTGGAAATAATCACAGGATCATCGATCGCAAAAAAAGCCATTGCTGAAGAGACCAGATAATAAAGGTTAATATTGCTGTAGGACAGCAGTATTTTTGCGATTAACAGTGCGGCAATAATAAAAACGCCAAGTTTGAGGCCCTCACTCAGTTCAAAAGGAGTTTTAAAATCGTGGGTGTGGGTGGTCTGCTCTTTTTTTTGGCTGAAATAAAGGTAAAAACCTGTAATCACCAGGTATGCGAACATCAGCGTAACCGGTATGAGTGTTCTTAAAAAGAGCTGTTCGTTGAGGGCGCGCAGTTCAATGTAAGTTCGTAAAAAACTTATAGTGCAGGCAAGCACGATGCCTGTAACAAAAGGCAGCCTGATATTTTGGGAGAGTCTGCTTTTTCTGGCCAGAGCAAGGGAAGTCGCTGTAGAAGAGTAGAGTCCTCCCAGCAGCCCGGCCATGGGAATGCCTTTGTGTTTGCCAATCGTTTTCACCAGAATATAACCCAGAAAACTGATGCCGGAAACGAGCACTACCAGAAACCAGATATTATGGGGATTCAAGATTTCGACCTGGTTAAAATTTGGAGTGAGCTTGATGTTTGGGAAAAAGAAATTCATAAACTGGCTGTCGTAGCTTTGATTTGGCAGAAAGGGGAGAATGATAAAAGTGATAATCGCGAACTTGATCGTATCGCTAAGTTCACGGTAGTTGATATTGGTGATGGCTTTGTGCAGATATTTGCGCAGGGAAAGAATTAAAGTGATAATGATGGCTATGATAAGCGCCAATTGCGCGTAGCCCATCATCGTCATGGCTCCGAGCAGAAAAACCAGAATCGTACTGATTTCCGTGGTAATGCCGATGCGGCCTTTGGTAATGGAGAGATAAATGTAAGAAGAGATCGTCAAAATCAGCATTGCCACCAGGCAGATCAGGAAAAGTGCCGGACTGAAAGTTTTGCCAAGAAATGCGCTAACGGCTCCAAATAAACAAATAAGACTGTCTGTGCGGATGCCGACAGCGCTTAAGCCTTTAGAGGTCTGTTTGGTTTTTTCGCGTTCCAGGCCGATCAGTGCCCCAATCAGGATGCTTATTGCCAGTGGAATGCCGAGCTGGGTGAAATCCATTTTTTTGTTTTTATTTTTTTATATTATACCATTTTGGGACTTTATTTTACAGCCTCAAATTGTTTGACCGCGTCCTGCAGTGCTTTTAAGAGAACGGTTTTACGGACTTTGGCTTTACTTTTGTTGCGACGGGTCCGTAATTTGCTTTTTGGACGGGTGGCGTTCATGGTCGTGAGTCCGTGCTGTGTGTTAATGTGTTTGTTCGACATAAAGATTTTTGGCTAAAGGAAAAAGCCCCATTATTTAAGCTTAAGGCTCTGCTGAAGTCAAGAGTTAAAGCTTGTTCAGATATTGCTGATAGTTGGCATTTTTGGCGATTTTTCCGATGAGTTTTTTGTCATACAAAGTTGGTCTGGTCAGTTTTTTGGCTGAAAGAATCTGGTCCAGATCTGCACTTTCCATGAATTTTTTGGCCGTAACGGTCTGTTTGAGCGTTTTCCCGCTCTCCAGAGCCTCTTTGACCAGTTTTGCCGTTACTTTATATCCCAGATATGCGGAAAGTCCGGTTGCCAGGCAAAGGCTTCCATCCAGCAGTTTTTGGCATTGTTTACGGTCGGCTTTGATGCCGTCGATACAAAAAATACGGAACATCTTGCAACCATTGATGAGGATTTGCAGCGAAAACATCAGATTAAAAAGAATAACCGGCGTCATGACATTCAACTCAAGCTGTCCGCCCTGTACCCCCAGATTAACGACCTGGTCATTGCCGATTACCTGAAAGCCGATCATGTTGACGGCTTCAGGAATGGAAGGATTAACCTTGCCTGGCATAATTGATGAACCTGGTTCCACTTCCGGTAAAATAATTTCCGCGATGCCAGCCAGCGGGCCGCTCGCCAGCAGTTTGAGATCATTGGCAATGCGCACCAGATCGTTCGCCAGAAAGCGGAGGCTTCCTGAAGCGACTGAGAAGGCGTTCATGTTGTGGCTTAGTTCCATGGGATAAGTGGTTTTTTTAAGATTAAGTGCCGCTATTTTGCCGAGATTTTTCACCATGAGGTCGCGGTAGTCTGGATGGGCAGTAATGCCTGTACCAAGCGCTGTTCCGCCAATGGCAATTTCTTCGAGATGGGCAAATGATTCCTGAATGTAATGAAAGCTGCGCATGATTGCCGAGCTGTAAGCTTCAAATTCCTGGCCCATTAGAATTGGTACGGCATCCTGGATATGCGTGCGTCCGACTTTTAAAACCGCTGCAAATTCACGCGCTTTTTTAAAAAAAGATTCTGCCAGTTTCCGAATTTCCGGTAGCAGTTTTTTAACGCGCAGAAGCGCTGCGAGGCGGATGGCAGTTGGAATGACATCGTTGGAGGACTGCGCCCAGTTGACGTGGTTGTTAGGCGTTATCGGACTGTACGAACCTTTTTTTGCGTTTTGCCCGCTTTTCCTGGCCAGAATTTCATTGGCGCGATTGGCAATAATTTCGTTGGCATTCATGTTGTAAGGTGTGCCTGCGCCAGCCTGAAAAATATCGAGTGTAAATTCGTCGTCAAATTTGCCGGCAATAAATTCATCAGCTGCTTTGATAATGGCTTTGGCAAGGTCAGATTTTAATTCGCCGAGTTGTTCGTTGGTCATGGCTGCGGCTTTTTTTACCATACCGAGCGCGATTTTAAATTCTTCAGGAGCTTTGAATCCGCTGATCTGGAAATTTTCCTGCGCGCGCGCAGTAAACGACCCAAAATAGGCATTCAGCGGAACCTGCACCGTACCAATGACATCTTTTTCCGTACGGGTTTTGCCCATGTGATTTTTGACTGCGCGCGTTTTCTTTTTCATGAAAGTTGCAGATTAAAAGACGCGCCTATAATAACAGCCGTACGGGACGAGTCCAATGCTTAATATTCCTCGTCCGGTTCAGGCTCTTCGGCATCGACTACTTCCGGGGCTGTCTGGCCGGGTGTTAAAGGAATTCCAGCTCCGGTTTCGGCTGCAGCTGGAATGCCGGCTGCCACACCAGCTTCGGCAAAGGCAGGCTGGGCGTAAAAGTTTTTGATGCGTTCTTTTCTGGCATCGACCAGGGTATAATCGCTTTCTGTCTGAACATCTTTTGTATATGGCATAAAAATTTTGGCTTCATCAAATGCTTCGCTTATTTGTGTGGCAATTCCCGAGCGAATCTGAAGTATATTGCATGGCAGCTGTACCCAGAATTTGAGTGTAAAAATCGCTCCAGAATCTGAAAATTTGTTAAAAACAATCGAGTGCACAGGATTTTTTAGAACTGCAGTGTTGTTTTTGAGCAGCTTATCAAAAATTGTAAGCGCACTTTGAATGTCCGAGCCGTAGCCGAGCATTACATCGATTTTAAGCCTTCTGACTGTATGATTTGAGAAATTGATAATGGACTGCGTCATGACGTCGCTGTTGTAGATTGTGACGGTGCGATGGTCGAAAGTTTCAATAATGGTAGCCTGAAAATCCATTTTGACTACCCGTCCGGTATACGTGCGGATTTTGACGATTTCGCCGATTTTGAATGGCGCCTTGAACAAAATCAGGATTCCGGCTACGTAGTTTTTGATAATGTCCTGCAGGCCGTAACTGAGCCCAAGAATGAGCACACTAACCAGGAGCGTCATATCAATGCCAATAACTTTAAGGGCGATTGTAACTGAGATAACAATCAGAAACCCTGAAGTTATTTTTTCGAGCAGATTGAGTACAGTGCGCTGCTGTTCATGCGCTATTTCGATTTTCTGGATCTTTTTTCTGATGTAGACCATCAGCAAAAAACCCGCTGCGATGATAGCTGCTCCCTCCAGAACAGCCACAAATTTTTCTAGAACCTGGGGTAGGAGATTGCTAAGATTGATGCTTCCTCCTGCACCAGCGCTGCCATCGATGTTGATTTCGCCTGGTGGTATGGTATTTGCCATCTGCTTTTTGAGAGTTAATTTTTCCTCTCAGTATAGCAAAATCAAGCGATTTTTTCTATGGCACTTCCTCGACAAATCCATGGTTTATTTTATGCGTATGACCTGAAAAAAACGCTTTCAGGCCGGATTTCTTTTGCGTTCGTTCTCCGTAAGATATTTTTTGCGAATGCGGATGTTTTTGGGCGTGACCTCCACCAGCTCATCGTTTTCAATAAATTCCATAGCCTGTTCAAGCGTCATTTCAAGATGCGGCGTTAAACGGATGGCTTCGTCGGAAGAGGTTGTGCGCATGTTGGAAAGTTTTTTCTCTTTGCAGGGATTGACCACCATATCGTCGCTTCTGGAATTTTCGCCGATGATCATGCCTTCGTAAATGCTCACGCCGGGACCTAAAAACATTTTGCCGCGTTCCTGTAATTTCCATAGCGCGTAGCCAACGGTGACGCCATTATCGCCGGAAATCAAAACTCCATTTTGGCGTTTGATGATGTCGCCCTTGTATCTTTCGTAATGGAAAAAACTGTGATCCATCAGACCTTTCCCCCGCGTGTCCATGATGAATTCGCTGCGAAAGCCAAGAAGTCCGCGCGTTGGAATGAGATAGTCGATTCTGGTTTGACCATTTTCAGCCTGCATATTTTGCATTTCGCCCTTGCGCTTGCCGAGCTTTTCGATGACAGTGCCGGAATATTCGTCCGGCACATTGATGACAAGCTGTTCAATCGGCTCCATTTTTTCGCCATTAATGGTTTTATAGATCACTTCCGGTTGTGAAATCTGAATTTCAAATCCTTCGCGCCGCATGTTTTCAATAAGAATGGAAAGATGCAGTTCGCCGCGCCCGGAAACTTTGTAATTATCAGTGCCGGAAATCGTTTCAACGCGCAAACCGACATTGGTCTGAAGCTCTCTTTCCAGACGGTCTTTGATATGGCGGGTAGTTACAAATTTGCCTTCCTTGCCCGCAAAAGGGGAGCTGTTGACCAGAAAATTCATCGAAAGCGTGGGCTCGTCAATTTCAAGCAGCGCCATTGGTTCGGGATTTGCCGGATCGGTAATGGTTTCGCCAATGGTAATATCCGAAATTCCCGCAACCGCAACAATGTCCCCGCACTCGGCATGTGCCACTTCCAGTTTTTTGATGCCTTCAAAACTGAAGAGTTTGGTGATTTTGGCATTGGCGATTTTGCCGTCGCGTCTGCAAACAGCTATCTGTGAGCCATTTTTAATTGTCCCGCGCGTTACGCGTCCGATGGCGATACGCCCGATGTAATCGTCGTAAGCCAGATTTGTAACCTGCATCTGCAGCGGCTCTGCGCTTTTATCCGGATACGGTTTCACATGTTTTAAGATCGTTTCAAAAAGAGGGGTAAGGTCTTTGCCTTCATCTTCAAGCTGATATTTGGCTATGCCTTCACGGCCAATCGTGTAAACAATCGGAAAATCGAGCTGTTGATCATTGGCGCCGAGTTTGATAAAAAGATCAAAAACCATGTCGATAACCTGGTGCGCGCGCTGATCTTTACGGTCGATTTTATTGATGACCACGATCGGACGGATACCCAGGTGCAGCGATTTTTGCAGCACGAATTTGGTCTGGGGCATGGGGCCTTCCTTGGCATCTACCAGGAGTAAAACGCAGTCGACCATTTTAAGAACGCGCTCCACTTCCGAACCAAAATCCGCGTGTCCGGGTGTATCAACGAGATTGATTTTGTAATCTTTGTAGTGAATGGACGAATTTTTGGCGAGGATGGTAATGCCGCGTTCGCGCTCCAGATCGTTTGAATCCATCACCAGCTCATCAACTTTTTCGTGTTCGTTAAAAGCTCCTCCCTGGCGCAGCAGAAAATCGGTGAGTGTTGTTTTTCCGTGATCAACGTGGGCGATAATGGCGATACTGATTATTTTTTGCATCTTAATTTGGTTGCGATTGATAGTTTATGAGAGCCTGCGCAAAATCAGCGCTGCGGTACTATATCAGCTTTTTTCGGCCTGGACAAGGACGAAAACTGTAATTTAAAATGCTCCATCATCGATGTTGCCGGCGATCACCATGTTCAGGAATTCCTGCGCTGATTCTTTGCCGGTTTCCATAGGTAATTTATAGATCTCTTCAAGTCTATAGTCTATAACGATCCCAAAATTTCCTCAACCTCCTGTGCACTGTTGCTTTGCATTAGTTTTTTGCGGATTTCACTGGCGCCGGGGAAACCTTTGCAGTACCAGCCAAGGTGTTTACGCATCGAAACGAAATAACCCTGGTTGAATTTTTGGTGCGTACGCGCGTGTTCAATCGCGACTGAAAATTTTTGTTCGAGTAGAATGTCTGATGTTTCAGCGCCTTGAAAGACCCAGGGATTGCCAAAAGCCGCCCGACCAATGAGTACTCCGTCCACTCCGTATTGGCTGATTTTGGCATGGGCATCGTCCAGATTTGCAATATCGCCGTTGCCTAAAATCGTGGTCTGGGTTTGATGAATGATTTTTGCTGCCCGTGCGATGGCTTCCCAGTCAGCTTGGCCGGAGTACATTTGTTTTAGAGTGCGACCATGAATGGAAATGTTGACCGGATCTTCTTCAAGCAAATGTTTGACCCATTCTTCAATCACAATACTGTTATAGCCGATCCTGGTTTTGACTGAAACTGGCAGGATTTTTCGTATTGTACGCGGCTTTTTATGCTGGTGTTTTTTTAGGTATTCCAGGATATTTTTAGGCAATCCAACCTCTTCAATTTTCACTCCATCAGCGAAGTTGCGAGACGCTTTCCGGGTTTGAGCGATAATTTTTTTGGCCAGATCCGGAGTTAAAATCAGTCCTGCTCCTGCTCCAAGCGAAGCTACAGTTTTAGCCGGACAGCCCATATTGATATCGATTCCGTCAAAGCCAAGTTCCGCGACCACAAAAAAAGCTTTATAAAAAGCTTCAGGAGTGGCGCCAAAAACCTGGGCCACAACTGGGCGTTCGCTTTCATCGAATTTAAAAGCCTCCAGAATTCTTATTGCACCGGCACAAATGCCTTCAACTGAAGTAAATTCGGTGATGGTGAGATCGGGTTTGCCGTATTTTGCGGTTATAAAGCGGAAAGGCGCGTCTGTGACCCCGTCCATTGGTGCAAGCCCAATGACCGGTTTTTTTAAGTTTTGCCAAAAGCCTTTCTGCATGTCAGCGCGAAATAAAGCTTTTTTATTTTAAAATATTTTCAGCTTAAAGGCAAATCAAACCTGGCTTACTTAGAGCCCATCTCAAAAATACATTTCGACCCGTATGATTCAAACTTTCGGCTGCAAACGATTCATCGCTCCCCGAAATACCTTGAGTATTCCTCGTCGCGTTTCATCGTTTTCGCTCAAAATTTTGTACATCCGGCCAGAAAGCTGTTTTTGAGATGGGCTCTAAACACTTTTTCTGTAAATGCAAAAATTCCTGCCGCAGTTTTTTAAATTTAAATTCGCTAAAAACCGGAGTTTATTTTTTCTTCTTTGCTTTTTTCTTTTCACGCTTTGGGCGTCCTGTGCCTTTAGCCATAAAAAATAAAATTAAAATATGGGAACCTTTGGGAACTATGTTTTCATTCTAGCTAATTTTTGCGTGTCCTCAATAAAAATTGCTTGCCCGAAGCTGTTATTCGGTTCTAATTCGAAGTCGGGATTATATTTTCCCAAGCGTGTGCAGTTTGTAAAGTACTTCTGCGACTTCATTTCTGGTCATGAATTTTTGCGGTTCGAGATTTGTTCCGGCGAATAAACCCTTGTCCATAGCATATTTTGAGTATCCGCTAAACCATAAACCCGTTTGGACATCAGCGTAGGAAGTGCTTGCTGCGTCAGGCATGATCTCATTTTTGAGATTTCTCAGCACTAGCGCCAAAAATTCAACGCGGTTGACAGATCTGCCCGGCTTAAAAAGTCCGGCCTCTGAACCGTCGAGATAGCCCGTAATCATTTTCAAGATTTTGCCATCGCAAATATACTGCAAAGCCCACTCGTTTTTTGAAATGTCTGGAAACGGCAGAGTCGATTGGCAGTAATCGTTATTTTTCTGAAAAAGCTGGAAGGTTTCCAGAACAATTTTTGTAATCTGATCGCGCTGCAGAAGTCCGTTTGGAGCGAAAGTTCCATTGGGATTTCCGGTCATTGCGCCAATGTTTTTGACCCACGTGTAGGCGGGACAATTATGGTCGCTCATTTTAATATCGACAAAACCCGCGCAGAGTTTACTGCCCGCGTTGACGATTAGACTGTTTTGGATTGCGAAACTGAAAGTGTCCGCGAGAATATCGTTATCACCTTCCTTTCCGGAAAGTTTTAAAGTGTAAGCGCCATTTCCAACCGTTCCTTTTTCATTTTGGCCGTCCCATTTTAAGGTTTTGGGGCCGCTAGACTGATTGCTAAAAATCCATTTTTTAATGCTACTGCCTCCGTTTTCAACTACTTCCGCATTGATGGCAGCATTGCTGGCGAAATCGAGTTTATAGCTTATGGTTAGCCCACCGCTACTCGGATCAAAAGGATCCGGATTGATCGATAACACACTTAATGCCGGATTTAAATCAAAGTTTAATGCACTTTTTTTTACAATGAAATTTTTCTGCGCCGAACTTATGGGTAGAGCAAGATCGTCATTGTTGTATCCGCCAATCGCAAAAGTATAATTACCATTTGGAACTGTTTTGCTATTCTCATCTTTGCCGTCCCATTTGATCGATTTTGGTCCGCTTTCCTGATTTGGGAAACTCCATTTTTTGATTGCGCTGCCGGATGAATCGTAGATTCTGGCATTGACGGTTGCATTATTTGCCAAAAAAAGCTGATAGTTGAAGTTGATTTCGCCATTATTTGAATTGTATGGGTTTGGGCTTATGTCCGTGATTTTCAGATTTGGATTCAGTGGATTTTCCTGCGGATTATCTGGATTTTGAAGTGTAAAGCTTTGCTCTGCGGCGTTGATGGGGGCATCATAGGCGTTGGCAGTTCCCCAGATGCGAAAAGTGTATTTGCTATTTTGAACCGCATTATTATTATCGTCTTTGCCGTTCCACTGCTGTTCTAAGACCGAGTTTCTGTCCGGCAGCACCATGAACGCATACCAGTTTTTGACGGCTTTTCCGCCAGCATCAATAATTGCCGAGCTGATTTTGGCATTGCCAACATAGCCGTTTACGAATTTATAGGTGAATTTGATTGGAGCTATGCCCGGATTTACAGGATCAGGACCGGCGAGAATAATCTGCGCTGAAGTGCCGTCGCTTGTAGAGTCGGCAAAAGCTGGCAGCGGCACGGCCAGAAATAACGTCTGTATAATCGTAACGACTACCCAGAATTTTTGGCTGGTTTTAGAATTTTTCTTTTCCATGGGCTTATTTTAGAAGCGCGCTTTACTTAAGGCAACCCCTATAATGCTGTGGTTCTTCTAAAATTACCTTTGTTTGTATCATGTAATGATAAGCTGCCAAGCGCATATTACTCCCCCTGCGAATCGCGCCAGTTGTTGACTGTTTCATCCCATTGCTGCTGTAGATCATGCGTGTTTTCCAGCGTCGACATTGCCTGTTCGGGATCGGTGATCGCAAGTGACCAGGCCTGCTTCAATGCCTCGCGCGCTTGATCTACAAGCCCTGTAAGCGTGGCTATCACCTCTGAATCCTGACCTGCCTCACGAGCTATGTTTTTCAGATTTTTCTGATACATATTGATACCGCGTTCCCCGTCTTTAAGCCCCTGCATTACATTGCCGATCATCTGCACTTTTTGCTGCAGATCGTTAAATTCGTTCTGCAAATCCTGCACTTCGTCGTTGTGGTCGTTCCAGTATTCATCGGGATCGGACGATGCTTGGGCAACAGCGGTTTTAAGCCCGTCTTCAATTTTGCCGATTAAATCTGCCGCCTGGCTGATAAAGCCTGCAAAAGCATCAAGCGCTTCTTTGCGATCAGCTGCGTTGGCGTACTTGCTTGCAGTCTTGGCGTAGAGAGTTTTCATGCGGGCCAGATCTTTTTTCATGCGGGCCAGATCTTTTGATTTTTGCTGCAAATCGCGCGTTACATTCACGACTGCGCGGTCATGATTTTCCTTATCATTCATAGATTGGCTCGCGTTATTGAGTGTATCCCAAAATTCCCGATCACTGTTTCCATATTCGTTGCGGGCGGTATCGAACGCATCCACATCGCGGGCCTTAAGAGCATCCTGCATCGAACCGATAAGGGTAACGCACAAACTCGTGTAGAGTTCTTTTGCCTTGTCAAAGGCAGCCTGATTGTCCGCATTTTTTGTTTTTGAGCGAGCAAGCTCTTTTTCCAGCTTATTCAGTTCACGGGTCTTGTCTTTTTCACAATTTTTTTTCAGGTTTTTATCAAAATCTTTTTGGTCGTCATTTAAACGTCTTACTGTATCGCTGGCCCGGCTTAGATCATTTTGCAGCGAATAGAAATCCTGGAAAAATCCGTCGAGTTCTTTGCTCATGTCTTTCATTTGATCGCTTATATCTTTAGAACAGGAGCTGCCAAAAGCATCGAATTTTGTCAAAACCGCATCAATCTGGTTTGCCAGATTTTGCAGGGATGAGACATCGGCAGATTTGTCATTTTTTAAAATATTTTTTATGCCGGAATCAACGTTATTTTTCTTTTCGCGTTTGCGGTCGGCAAAATTTTTCTGTGAACCAACACATCCGGATGCGGGTCGAACACTTTCATTTAATTCAACATCGGCATCGTGGCCAGCATTATTGCAGTCCTGCATGTTCGTCCAAAAGTCGGGCGTGCCTATTTCCTGCTGCCTTGCTGAAAGACAGGTCTCAAATTTTCCGAGCAGAGTATCGGCTTTTGTGAAATCAAAAGAGCCCTTGATATCTTTTTTGGCGCGTTGTACTTCGTTTTTCAGATTTTTGAGCCATGTCTGCTGATCGCGGAGATTATTTTGCTGATTTTGCGTGTCGTCCTGGGTAGCAGCCGTGCTGGCGTTGGCATAGTAAAGGCCAAAACTTGAAACAAGTATGACACCGAGAACTATTAAGGTTTTTTTGTTTAAGAAAGACATGGTAAGAAAGTTAATGTTTATTTTGATTTTCCTTTGTGTTATCTTACCATAAATTGAAGTTTAATGCAAGTTTGCATGAGCTGAGAGTTTGTATTTATAACCTTTCCCAACTGATCGTTTTTTCTTCAATGGAGGCCAAATATTGATTTGTTTTACTGAAATGTCTGCATCCGAAAAAGCCATGATCGGCAGAGAAAGGGGAGGGGTGCGCGGCTTTGAGCATAAAATGTTTTGAGCCGTCGATCACAGTGCCTTTTTCCTGCGCGTATCTGCCCCAGAGCAGGAAAACGATATGTTCTTTGTGATCTGAAATGGCTTTGATAACGGCATCTGTAAAAATTTCCCATCCCTTTCGTTGATGTGATCCAGCCTCGCTGGCCCGCACTGTCAGTGTCGCATTGAGCAGCAGGACGCCCTGTTTTGCCCAATTATCCAGATTGCCTGTTTTTGGCATCTGAACAGCCAAATCGTCTGAAATTTCTTTATAGATATTTTGGAGCGATGGCGGAAGCGCAACCTCATCATTCACTGAAAAACAGAGACCGTTGGCCTGCCCGCGGCCGTGATATGGATCCTGCCCCAAAATGACGACTTTTACTTCTTCGAAAGGACAGAGCTCGAATGCGCGAAAGATGTTTTTCCCTTGAGGATAAACCGTGTGAGCCGCATATTCTTTTTTTACGAATTGGACTAATTCACCAAAATAAGGTTTTTCGAACTCTTCATGCATGACTTTCAGCCACGATGGATCGATTTTTATGTTTGCCATGGATGTGCCAGCGTTATGGTGATGTGCAGGTGTTATGTTGGCCCGGAATCTCCTTCCTTATAACATTTTAATCACAAAACGTCCGCTTTAAGGAAGCGGAATGAACAATTCAATAAACTCGCCGGATCGCTACGGTAAAGGCAGAGTGAGTTTAACCTAGGAAAGATGTTTTGAAACGAGTTTTGTCATTTCGAACATGCTGACAACGCTTTTGCCGCCGAATACTGCTTTCAGGTTCGCATCTGCTTTGATGTTTCGCTTATTTTGCGGATCCTGAAGGTCGTTTTTCTTGATGTATTTCCAAAGTGCCTTGACTACTTCGGTTCGTGGCATTGGACCTTCGCCGATTACCTCTGCGAGAGTAGCGCTAACCTTCATGGGTTTCATGAAAGCAGCATTTGGTTTCCTTGCTTTCCCTGGGGATTTTTTTCTGGCTTTTTTTGCCATAGCGATATAGTTAAAAAATATTCTCCTGGAGTATAGCGCGTATTGGAGTAAAAGGAAATGGCTTCCCAGATAATTTTTATCTCAAAACGAGCCGGTCTTCACCTCTCCTGCACGTTCGTAATTGGCAAAAATAATTCCTTTGGGCGAAATTTTGGATTCGCGCAGTGTAAAACCTTTCGGCATGGTACCTTCGGCGAATAAACGCTTGCCTGTGCCCAGAGTGATTGGGAAAATTTTGAGCCACAGTTCGTCCACCAAATCGTGCTTCAGGAGCGTCTGAATAAAATTACCGCTGCCATGCACTTGCAGTTCAGGGCTGTTTTCCGCTTTGAGTTTTTTGATTTCCCCGACGATATCTCCCTGAAGCAAGATGGAATTGAACCATGCTAATTTCCGGAGTGAACGTGAGGCTACGTATTTCGCTAAAAAGTTTTTTAATAAGCCATAAAATCGTTGGCTCCCCAGATTGGAAACGATAGGACGATGTTTTGCCAACGGGGAGGCGGGGTATTTTCCGTACACGATAGTGAATGGGCATATTGATAAGATCAAGGTGTAGAGGCTCTCAGTCAATAGCATATGTGAGACAATATAAAGTTAATTCAATATCCAGATGGAGTAATTAAGATAAGCCGCAAAACTAACCCAAAGAATATACGGCACCAAAAGCCATCCAGCGGGTTTGGAGATTTTTGCAAAGGCGATGATGGTGGCAAGAATTGTGAGCCAGAGGAAGACAATCTCAACGAATGCACCGGCTGGTGATTGAAGGCTAAAAAAGATAATTGACCAAAGCGTATTTAGGACCAGCTGGCCGAGAAAAATGCCGAGAGCGATTTTTACGTTCTTGCGATCAAAACCTTTTCGCCAAACAAGAAACGCTGCAATGCCCATGAGCGCGTAGAGTGTTACCCATACTGGTCCAAAAATCCAGTTCGGCGGTGCAAGCTCCGGTTTGGTGAGCGTGGCATACCAACCAGTGATAGACGGTATGGTAAACACCGAACCGACGATGCCGGCAAGCTCTGATATGCCAATGGCGATAAGAAGTTTTGGAAGATTTTTGATATTCATGATCCTATTTTATTACTATTTTTGAAATTGACCTATCCGAAATTTCCGGATAGCTGGATTTTTAAGCTTAATTGCTGCTTTTTGGTGGACATAGGCGAAGTAAGAATAAGAATTTGCATATTCCGAGTTATTGGGGTAAACTGGAATAGTAAAATTTATATTCTGACTTTATGGATATCGAAAAATTCAATCCTGGAACATGGCAAAAGGGCTACGAATACAGATTTTTCCTCCCTTCAAGTATCAATCATGCTTTTCATTTTTCTGATTCAGCAATTCAAAAGAAACTTGAAAAGGCTTCATTAAAGCTTGGGGAGTTGAACTCCTATGCCAAACTGGTGCCTGACATTAATACTTTTATTAAGTCTTACATTAAAAAAGAAGCTGTCACTTCGAGCCGAATTGAAGGGACAAAGACGAATATTGAAGAAGCTTTTACGGACAAGGCTAATATTGATCCAGAGTATAGAGATGACTGGGTTGAGGTAAATCAATATGTTTTAGCTATGAATTTTGCCTTGAAGCAGCTTGGTAAGATTCCACTTTCAAATAGGTTATTAAGAGAATCGCATAAAGTTTTACTTTCTCATGGAAGAGGAAAAAATAAGCAGCCTGGGGAATTTAGAAGAAGCCAAAACTGGATTGGTGGCTTAACTCCAAAAGATGCTGTTTTTGTACCGCCGAGTGCTGAGCATGTGGAGGATTTAATGTCCGATCTTGAAAAATTTCTTCACAATGAAGAAATTCAGGTGCCAGATTTGATAAAAATAGCAATTGCTCACTATCAATTTGAAACTATCCATCCATTTTTAGATGGTAATGGTAGAGTTGGACGATTGCTGATTGTTTTATACCTTATCAGCCAAGGAATCATTGAAAAGCCTCTTTTGTATATTTCTGATTTCTTTGAAAAGAATAAAGAGCTTTATTACGCTAAATTGTCTTATGTAAGGCAGAAAAATGACTTAATTGGCTGGATTAAATTTTTTCTGGATGGAATTACTCTTACTGCTGATACCGGTGCTAAAACTCTTCAGAGTATTATCGGGCTCAAGGAGAAATTGTCTTCACTTGTTATTGGGAATTTTGGCAAGAGGACCAAATTAGCCCATGAATTTTTGAATTACCTTTTCGCACAACCGGTGGTTACCATTCAACAAGCGAAAGAAAAATTGAATATTGCCAATGACACTGCATATTCATTAGTTAATGCTTTTGTAAAACATGAAATTTTGAAGGAGGTTACTGGTTCTAAGCGAAATCGCCTTTTTGCTTTTAAGGCGTACCTTACTTTACTTAAAAAATAAACATGGTTAGATTATGGGATCAAACTTATCCACTTAAGCCGAAAAAATAATTTTTACCATATGAAGGATAAAAAAATACAACGAGGTGAAATCGTAATTTATCGCTCAAAAGATGGAAAAGCGGAGCTTGAAGTGAACCTGCAGGAAGACACTGTGTGGCTGGATGCGTGGCAGATCGCCATGCTTTTTGATGTTAATCGACCGGCTATTGTGAAGCATGTTCAGAATATATACAAAAGTGCCGAGCTTAAGCCAAATTTAACGTGTTCCATTTTGGAACACGTTGGTGCTGATGGGAGGCCGAAAAAGAAAAATCTCTATAATCTGGATATGATAATTTCGGTCGGTTACAGAGTAAATTCCAAGCGTGCCACACAATTTCGTATTTGGGCGACATCGGTCTTGAAGGAACACATTCTTAGTGGCTATACATTGAATCAAAAGCGTTTGCAGGAAAAAGGACTTACGGAATTTGAGGAAGCAGTGGCTCTCATAAAAAGGACTGTAGAAACAAAAGCTCTTTCAAACGATGAATCCAAGGGATTGCTTGAAGTTATCACGACATATGCATCAACATGGGTTCTACTTCAAAAATATGATCAGGATGCTATTAAAGAACCCAAAACAAGAAAGGCTCATAAGAAATTTGATTATGATTTTTGTAGGAAAGCTATAGATCAGATCAAATCGGAATTGATGAAGAAGAAAGAGGCCACCGACCTTTTTGGTAACGAACGTGGTGAGCAGTTTAAGGGTATTGTTGATAGCATTCACCAAACTTTCGACAAGCAGGATCTTTATCCGAGCATTGAAGAAAAGGCAGCACATGTGTTATATGGATTAACGAAACGGATGCCCTTATCGAAAAGTTGCTTGAATATAAAAAGGATAAACGTGTTAAAACCATTGTTGATAATTTGTTTCAACGTAATCCAAGTAAGTACTTTGATTTGAAAAAGAAGCTCAAATGATTCTCTTGCCCACCTATTCCAAACCGGTATAATCACCTGTGAAGATACAGAGTCTTAAAGACCAGTTGTTTGCGCCTTCCGCAAACTTAAAACTGGGATTTTTCTGTATCAACTTCTTATACTTCTTACACGGACGGCTATGCAGGGGAAAAAGACTACAGCAAAGGATAAACAGAACTTTCTTGAAGCTCTGGAAAAACGCAAAGGAATTGTGATTTTGGCGTGCAAGGAAGTGAAACTGAGCCGGATGACTTTTTATAAATGGATGGTTGACGATGCCAAATTTGCACAGGAGGCGGACCAGATTCGGGATGTTGAAATTGGCATTATTGCCGAGGACAGGTTGGCTGAGGCGATCATTATTCGTGGTGATTTAAACGCGGTGAAGTTTTATCTGCAATCGCGCAATCGCAAGTACATGCAGAAAATTCAGACCGAAACTTAGGGTCTGTAAAATATTTTGTGTAAATGGGTTAAAGTAAAAAATGTAACTTTAATCCTTAACCCATTTAACACATGAAAATTCTCTCATACGAAGAGTACCAGGAAAAGGTCAAAAATCTCAAAACGTCAAAAGACGTGA